>Ga0272444_10003728_pt1 | contig 13634 bp, 15 predicted proteins | sample SSMForm13_FD_201033 | JGI IMG/M metagenome (GOLD analysis project Ga0272444, IMG submission 201033) | Marine sediment archaeal communities from Little Sippewissett salt marsh, Falmouth, MA, United States - SSM-Form-13 | ecosystem: Environmental > Aquatic > Marine > Wetlands > Sediment ...
ATCCTCGGGGCGCCCGCGCCCCGGATCGTGCCACAGCCGGCGGCAACAGCCGGGTTAAAACGACACTTTCCGGGCGATCTCCAACACCTGCCGGATCAGGACATCCTCGAGGCTGTTGTCCTGGGCGCGGTGAACGGCATAGGAGATGCCGAAGGCGCCCTCCACCCGCCCCTCCCTGAAGACCGGCGCGGCCACCGAGCGCAGCCCCTCGGTCAATTCCTGGTCGCTCAAGCCGTAGCCGGCTTTGCGAATCCGGGCCAGCTCAAGCGCCAGCTCCCGGGCGCTGCCGGTGGTAAAGGGGGTGTGACGTTCGAATTTGATCTTCCCGATGATCCGGATCTGATCGGCTTTTTTCAGAAAGGCGAGCACCGCTTTGCCCAGGGCCGTGCAGAAGACCGGCAGGCGCGAGCCGACGCCGATATCCAGGTTGACCACCTCCTTGGAGCGCACGCGGTCCAGGATGACGATATCGGTCTCATCCAGAATGGCGCATTGGGTGGTGACGTCGTGGGCCTTGGTGGTCTCCAGCATGTGGGGCAGCAGCCGGTTTTTGATGTCCATGGTGCCGAGCAGCGAAAAGCCGATGCTCAGGATCTTGGGGGTCAGGCGGTATCTGCGGCTCTGGGCATCCTGGGCGAGATAGCCCAGTTCCTTGAGGGTGAACAGGTAGCGGTGTACCGTGGCCATGGACATCCCGCAGACCTCGGCGAGATCGGATACGGAAAGCTCCGGGCTGGTCGCCGAAAATGCCTTCAGCACCAGAAGCCCTTTTTCCAGGGACTGGATGAACTGCCTGGATTTCATGATGATCGCCCCAGAAATTATTCCGCTATGCGATATTAGGTTTTGCATATCAAAATAAAAGAGGCCGAACGGACTGTCAAGCGAAATTCCTCTAATTGCCTCCGACGCCGGCTACGCAGTTGAAGTGCACCGCCAAACCGCGCCCGCCGGGTAACGGGCGATGCGTGCCGGCCGGCGATCGGGGGCGGCCGGGAGCGCCTGGCGGCGGGGGCTCTGGCATGGGACCGGGGTTCTGTGGTATGGTGAAAAAAGAAAACGACGGCCGCTCAAACGAAAATCAACCGCCAAGCAGGAGGGAATCGCGCAATGGGCATTATCTCGTGGATCATCATGGGACTGATCGTGGGCGTGGTGGCCAAGGCGATCATGCCGGGAAAGGACCCCGGGGGACTGATCATCACGGTTCTGTTGGGGGTTGGAGGCGCCTTTGTGGGAGGATTTATCGGGTCGTTTCTGGGGTTTGGCAAGGTGTCCGGGTTCAATCTCGGCAGCCTGGTGCTGGCCACCGGCGGCGCCCTCCTGATTCTGGTGATCTATCGCAAGCTCAGAAAATAAAAAAGGAGAGGGTGAAAAACACCGCCTCGACCTTGGTTCGGCCAACCGGCCCACAGGCACCCGCCATGAATGAATCCTAACGGGTTGCGGTTACCTTTTTTGCCGGCTGGCCCGATTTTTCCAAGTTCCGGCACTCCTCGCAGACGCCAAAAAAGTCAAGGCGGTGGCTGACGATGCGAAAACCGGTATCCTTGCTGAGTTGGGCCGTCAGGTCGTCCAGCGAGGGGAGGTCCGGGTCGATGATCTTTTTGCACCGGATGCAAACCAGATGTGGATGCGGATATGGACGGTTGCCGTCGTAGCGGTTGCTGCCGTCGGCAAACCCTAGCTCCAAGGCCTCCCCCAGCTCCTTCAGCAGGGCGATATTTTTATAGACCGTTGCCAGGCTGGTGGTGGGAAAGTCGGCCCGAACTTTTTCATAGATCTGCTCGACACTGGGGTGCCCATCGCTGAATGCCAGCGCCCTGAGAATGGCCAACCGCTGGGGAGTGATACGCAGCCCCCGGTCTTTGAGCTTGAGGATCATCTCTTGGAGGCGGACTTCAGGAACGGCCATAACCACCCCCGCAAAAAACGGGATAAGAGCAGAATTTGGCAGTAACGCACATACCGATAATAAAAGGCCCCCGCCGAATGTCAACCACCGACCCCAGCCCGGGGTGACTGCCGGCGGTGCAAAAACGCCGGGGGAGCCGCGTCCTCCCGGCGTTTTACACTTGGGGCGTCTGATTGTCGCAGAAACTGCCGGCGGTTAGGGCTTTTCGGTTTTTTCCAGTTTCTCCGGGTCCTTTTTTTCCGTTTCGCTGGTGGCGCTCTTGAAGTTTTTAATCGCCTTGCCCATTCCGGCCCCGATTTCCGGCAGTTTGCCGGCGCCGAAAATGATCAGGATGATCACCAGGATGATGATTAATTCGGGCATTCCGATACCAAACATGGGTGCTGCCTCCTATTCATGCGGCCCGATTTGCCGCAGTTCCTCTATCAGCCGCACGAACTCGGGTGAATTGATGTAGTCTTGCCTGGCACGCTGGTACTCCAGCCAGTGCTTCCAGGTGGCCAACCAGGCGGCATTGTGCCAATAGCAGGCCGGGTCGCCGTCGCCCTGTTGGCATCTGAGATATGCCTGATACTCCTCGCCACAGCCCTCGCACAGATGGAACGCATGCCCGGTTTGGGCCGAAGGGGGTGCCTGGCAGCCGCACTCCAGCTGGGCGCCGCATTTTTCGCACTTCAGGGCGCATCGGGAGCACTGGAAAACTTTCTGCACGGCCCGAATTTTGCGCCGCCGGTCACAGGCGGCGCGTTTTTCCTCGACCCGTTGGCGCTTGTCGTTGAGGGGGATGATGTCTGCCACGTCAACCTATTGATTTTGGTAAGTTAAGGAAATCACGGTTCATATACCATTCCCCGCGGTGAAGTGTCAATCTCTTCGACAACCGTCGGCAGGCGGTGCCTGGCTTGACTTTGACCGTGCAACCCGATATTTCTGGGGCGCCTTTTCATGGCGCCCCCGCCGGTGAGGGCGGCCAGCCGTCGTGGGTGGCCATCACCGAGCCCCTGCGAGCATTCTTCAGCACCCCGACACAAGAGGAGCCGATCTTATGCCCCCATCCTTTCGCCCGAATTGCCTGCCGGTTCTCATCGGCAGCCTGCCCCTGGAAGACCACCACCAGGCGGTGGGCCTGGTGCTGCGCCACACCCCCGAGATCCCCGTGTGGCCCCAGCTGCCGGCACACCCCCGGGAGGGCATGATGGCCCAGTTTCTGCCCGGTCTGCCGGGCCTCAAGACGGTGGGTGAAAGGCAGCTGGTGGACACCGCCGACACGGGCTTCGACGAAGGCCTGGTGGCCTTTTACGAGGCCTACCTGGCCGTTTTGGAAGGCGCCGACGACCTGGAGGACTCACGCTTTGCGCTGACCCCCGAAGCGGCGGGCGGTTTTTTTGCGCTGCTGCAGGCGATCCCGGACCTTCAGCCGCCGCCGGTGGCCCTCAAGGGACAGGTAACCGGCCCCTTCACCTTCACCACCGGGGTCAGCGACCAGGAAAAGCGCGCCATCTTCTACAACCCCCAGGTCCGCGATGCGGCCGTCAAACTGCTGGCCCTCAAGGCCCGCTGGCAGGTGCGCCGCCTGGGCGCCGCGGGCTGCCCGGTGATCATCTTCATCGACGAGCCGGCCCTGGCCGGTTTCGGCTCCTCCGAATTTATCAGCATCTCCAAGGATGAGGTCTCGGCCTGCCTTCAGGAGGTGATCGCCGCGATCCATGCCGAGGGCGGGCTGGCCGGGGTCCACGTCTGTGCCAACACCGACTGGTCGGTGGTGCTGGGCTCGGGCGTGGATATCGTCAATTTCGACGCCTATGCCTATTTTGACAAATTCATCCTCTACCCCGAGCTGATCAAAGCCTTTCTCGCAAACGCCGGCATCCTCGCCTGGGGCATCGTACCAACCCTGAGGCCCGAGGACATCGAACGCGAAACCGCCGATACACTGACGGCCCGGTGGCGGGCCCAGGCCCGGCAGGTGGCCGCCCTGGGGATCGCGCCCGAAGCGATCCAAGCCCAGTCCTTGATCAGCCCCAGCTGCGGGGTGGGCGCGCTCAGCCTCGCCCACGCCACCCGGGTATTGGAACTGACCCGCGCGGTTTCACTCAAGCTGCGCGCAACCCCGATGGACCGATGACCTTGAGGTAGCCGATGACTGAAGATTCCCCCAAGCCCCACTTCTCCGGTGCTTCCCGCTATGTCCTGGACGACGAGCTGGCCAGCATCGTCAATATTTCCATGGCCCTGGAGATGCCCCTGCTGCTGAAGGGAGAACCGGGAACCGGCAAGACCATGCTGGCCCATGCCATTGCCGAAAATTTAAAAATGCCGCTGATCGTGCTGAACGTCAAATCCAGCATGAAGCTGGTGGAGGCCCTCTACCAGTACGACACCTTAACCCGCCTCAACGACAGCCGCTTCGGGGACTCGCAGCGGGATGTGAGCGACATCGCGGCCTATATCAAGATGGGCAAGATCGGCCAGGCCTTTACCGCCGCCGAGCGCACCGTACTGCTGATCGACGAAATCGACAAGGCCGACACCGATTTCCAGGACGACATGCTGGACGTGCTCGACCAGATGACCTTCGACATCATCGAGATCGATCAAACCATCACTGCCCGCCATCGCCCGGTGATCATCATCACCTCCAACGCCAAGAAGGACCTCTCCGACCCCTTCCTCGGGCGCTGCAACTTCCATCATATCGCATTTCCCGAGCCCAAGGTCATGCGGCAGATCATCCGGGTTCACTTTCCCGACATCGACGGCGACCTGATGACCGGTGCCGTCGCCGCCTTTTACAAGCTGCGGGAGCTGGACAGCGTCGAAAAGAAGCCCGCCACCCGCGAGCTGCTCAACTGGATTCGGGCCCTCAGGGCGGACCCCGACTTTCACCCCCGCGAGATCGAAAAGGGGGCGCTCCCCTACCTGGGGGTGCTTTTCAAAAAAAGCCAGGACTTCGCCCGCGCGGTGGCCGCCACCGGCCGCCGCAGCCTGCGTTGACCCCCCTCAGGGCGCCATGTTCATCGCCTTTTTCTACAAACTCAAAGAGGCCGGCATCCCGGTCAGCCCGACGTCCTTTCTGCGCCTGCAAAAGGCCCTGAGCACCGGTCTGGTGGCCTCCCTGAACGATTTCTACACCGCCAGCCGGACGATCCTGGTCAAAAGCGAGCGCTACTTCGACCTCTTCGACCAGGTCTTCGCCCACCATTTCGAGGGTGCCGAGATGCCGGCACGGGAGGGGGTCGACCTGGACGAGGCCATCCAGGCCCTGCTGCAAGAGTGGCTGCGCGACCCCCAGGTGCTGGCGGACGTTCTCGGCATGGAGGCCGCCGAAATCGGTAAGCTCTCCCCCGAGGAGCTGATCGCCTATTTCAAGGCCCGCCTGGCGGACCAGAAGGGCCGCCACGCCGGCGGCAGCCGCTGGATCGGAACGGGGGGCACCTCGCCGGTCGGCCACTCCGGCTACCACCCGGGTGGCATGCGGGTGGGCGGGGTTTCGCGCAACAAGTCGGCCGTCAAGGTGGCCATGGACCGCCGCTACCGGGACTACTCACACCAGGGGCCGCTGACCCAGGCGATGGTCGGCGAGGCCCTCAAGCGGCTGCGCAATCTCGTTCCCACCGGCCCCAAAGACCAGGTCAATGTGGCGGCCACGATCTACCAGGCGATGAAAAACGGCGGCGAAATCGAGATCGTTTTCGACCGCAGCCTGCGCGACCGGCTCAAGGTGATCCTGGCCATCGACAACGGCGGCTGGTCCATGGACCCCTACATCCCGGTGGTCCAGACCGTTTTCGACTACGCCCGCGCCCAGTTCAAGGACCTCAAGACCTATTTTTTCCACAACACCATCTACGACGTCCTCTGGGAGGACCCGGCGCGCTACCGCAAGCCCCGGCGCATCGACGAATTCGCGCGCTATGACCCCGAAACGCGCCTGATCGTGGTGGGCGACGCCAGCATGGCGCCCTACGAGCTGACCGCCGCCGAGGGCTCCATCCATGTCGAGGAGCGCAGCGGGCGGCCCAGCATCGAGCGCCTGGCATTCCTGGCGGAGACCTTCCGCCACTGCGCCTGGCTGAATCCCATGAACGCGCGTTACTGGGACTACTCCCAGACCGTGAAGGCCATCGGCCGCATTTTCCCCATGTTCCAGCTCTCCCTGGACGGCCTGGAAAAGGCCATCACCCACCTGATGCAGAAATAGGTCTCCGAAGGGAAGCCTCCTGTGCGATTGGGCCGCCGCAGGAACGCATGCCGGGCGACCTGGGGCCACTGATGCACCCCGGGTCCACCCCCCCCGTTACAGGCTGCCGGCGATCCTGAAAAGCCGGCAGGTGTTTTGCCAAACCGCCTCGGCCAGCGCCTCGGGAGCATCCCCGCGAACCTCCGCCAGGCAGAGCAGGGTGGATTTGACGAAAGCCGGCTCGTTGCGGCGGGTACGGTTTTTTTCCGGGGCCGGGGTCAGGTAGGGTGCATCGGTTTCCACCAGCAGACGCTCCAGCGGGATGCACGCCGCCATCCGGCGCAGGACGGCCCCGCGGCCCTGAAAGGTCAAAATCCCGGTAATGCCGATATAAAGTCCCAGCGAGAGGTAGGCCTCCAGTTCGTCCTGGCTGCCGCTGAAGCAGTGCACCACCCCGCAGCGCGCGGCCCGCGGGCGGCTGCGCAAAAGCTCCAGAAACCGGCCGCCGGAATCACGCTCGTGAAAAATTAGCGGCAAATCCAGTGCATCGGCCGTCTCCAGCTGCCGCAAAAACCAGTGCTCCTGGTCCGCCCGGGGGGAATACATGCGGTTGAAATCCAGGCCGATCTCGCCCCACGCACGCACCGCGGGCCGGCCGGCCAGCCTGCGCAGCGCGGCCAGCTGGTCGGCGCTGCAGTGCCGCACATCATGCGGGTGGACACCCACGGCAGCGTAAACGCCCGCTTCCCGTTCCGCCAGGTGAACGGCCTGGAGGGAGCTGGCGTGGTTGATCCCGGCCACCATCATGGCCTGGACGCCGGCCGCGCGCGCCCGTTGCAGGACCTCCGCCCTGTCCCGGTCAAAGGCGGCGTCGTCCAGATGGCAATGGCTGTCAAATAATCGCATCGCAGCGCCCCCGATTCGAAGAAGCCCCCCAAGCGGCAGCGGCCGGCTGGCCGCGGGTCAGGCGACGGCCTGTCGGCCACGGATTTGCGCGGCTGCATTTTGGGGTTGATTTTTTTTGGGTATATGCTTATAAGAAGAAAACGCCGCCAGGAGACCGGACCCGAATTCGCCCCTGACAGTCCCGAGCGCGCCTGAGAAATGCCGCCCTTTTGAGCACCACCGGCCGAGGGCGGAAGCGGGGTGTTGCAAAACCTCCCTGATGGCCTCCTACCCGACACCCGCCGCCGTCGGCCGTTTTCACCCAGGCCGTCCCGCCCCTTCCGGGCGGGACGGCCTGTTTTTTGCGCACGCCCTCAGCCCGGAACCTCCCCGAAACGCCGGGCCCAGGCGTCGAAGATCGCCACCTTGCCGGCCCCGAAGGGCAAAAGCTCCGCCCGAATCCGGTCAAGAGACTTTTCTCCTTCGCCCTGGCCGTTTTTGGAGAAAAACTTGTCGGCAAAGCAGACGATCTGCTCTTCCAGGGTGACCGGCCGCATGTCCCGGCCGGGCAACGGCAGCCGATTTTTTTCAATCTCCGCCCGGGTCAGGCCCACCCCCACGTGCCGCTCGCAGACCAGCGCATGCCGCGGCCAACCGGCCTTCTCCAGCAGCTCCCGGCCCAGGACCCCGTGGCAGAGATAGGGCCGGGTCCCGGTGCAACCGAAGAGCGGGGCGTGGGTCAGGAAAATGCCGATGTCGTGCAGCAGGGCGGCGGACTCCACAAAGGCCAGATCGACGCCTGGCGCCTGGATCCGCTCGGCCACGGCCACGGCCTTGCGGGCCACCTGCTCCGCATGCCGCATCAGCACCCCATAGGCCTTGCCGGCGGGGTCGTAGTACTCGCGGATCAGGTCGGCGGGGTTCATTGGCGGTGCTTTTTGGAGAGCAGCACACCCTCGATGAAGGGGTCCAGATCGCCGTCCAGCACGCTGTTGACATCCCCCACGTCCAGATTGATGCGGTGGTCCTTGACCATCTGGTAGGGCTGCAGAACATAGGAGCGGATCTGGCTGCCCCAGGCAATGTCCTCCTTGCCGTCGTGGATTTCCTGGAGCTTTTCCTCCTGGCGCCGCTTCTCGGCCTGGTAGAGTCTGGCCTTGAGCACCTTCATGGCCATGTCCTTGTTGCGATGCTGGGATTTTTCCTGCTGGCACTGGACGACGATGCCGCTGGGCAGATGGGTGATGCGCACCGCGCTACTGGTTTTGTTGACGTGCTGGCCGCCGGCCCCGCTGGCCCGGAAGACGTCGATGCGCAGATCCTTTTCTTCGATGTCCACGACGATATCGTTGTCCAGTTCGGGGAATACGAAAACCGAGGCAAACGAGGTGTGGCGCTTGCCGCTGGCGTTGAAGGGCGAAATCCGCACCAGGCGGTGCACCCCGATTTCCGACTTCAGGTAGCCGTAGGCGAAATCGCCGCTGGCGGTGAAGGTCACGCTCTTGATGCCGGCCTCGTCCCCCGGCTGCAGGTCGATCAGCTCCATGCTGAAGCCCTTGCGGTCCAGGTAGCGGGAGTACATCCTGAAGAGCATTTCGGCCCAATCCTGGGCTTCGGTGCCGCCGGCGCCGGCATTGATGGAAACGATGGCGTTATTGCCGTCCTCTTCGCCGTCGAGCATCAGGTTCAGAGTAAAGGCCGCGATCCGCCGGTCCAGCGCCTCCAGCAGCCGATGGGCCTCCAGGACGGTCTCGGAATCGGACTCCTCGAGGCCGAGTTCCATCAAAATCTCGCTCTCTTCCAACTCCTTTATCAGCGCGTGATAGCGCTCCACCTGGGCTGCCAGCACCGAGCGCTCCTTGAGAACCGGCCGGGTTTCCTCGGGGTTGTCCCAGAAGCCGTCCTTGGCGATCTGGAATTCGATTTCCTTCAGGCGGTTTTCCTTGACCGGCAGGTCAAAGATAGTCTTTCAGTTGTTCGAATTTCTTGCGCAGCTCCTTGATGGTCTGTTTGTATTCGACGGTCATTTTTTCTCTCCTCCTTCAAATGCGGTTTGAGCAAGACAGGTCAGCGCCGACGCCGGATACCGGCCGCGGCCACCAGCAGGGCGGCGCCGACCAGGCACGCCCCGGCAAAGACATCCCCCCAGCGGGTGTAAAGCGAGCGCTCCCTCAATATCGGCAGCGAACGGGCGACGGCAGCGTCTTCGAAAATTGCGGTGGCCGAAGCCACCCGCCCCAACGGGTCGACAAAGCCGCTGATACCGGTGTTGGCGGCCCGCACCAGCGTCCGCCGGTTTTCGACCGCCCGGAAAACGGTGATCATGAAGTGCTGGAAGGGGGCGCTGCTGCGGCCGTACCAGGCGTCGTTGGTCAGGTTGACGAGCAGGTCCGCCCCGTTCAGGGTCATGGCGCGGGCAAGGCCCGGAAAGATGATCTCGTAGCAGATCTGGACCCCCAGCCGATAAGGGCCCCACGCGAGGGTCTGTCCCTTGGGACCGGGCACGAAATCCCCCACCTGGGCGACGATTTTCCCCAGAAACGGCAGCCAGCGCCGCAGCGGAACGTATTCGCCGAAGGGCACCAGGTGGGCCTTGTCGTATTTTCCGAGCACCTCCGCCTCGGGTCCCAGCAAAAACGCGCTGTTGTGGAACAGCGCGCCGCCGGCCTGGAGGGTGACTGACGGGCTGCCGATCAGAAAGCTGGCTGCGCTGCGGCGCACGGCCTCCGCCACCTGCAGTGAGAGTTCGGCGTCATGGCCGAAGTAAAACGGGGCGGCGGTCTCGGGCCACACCACCAGCTCCGGGCGCTGGTCCCGCAGCCCCATGGAGAGGCGCGCGTATTTTTGGACGGTGGCCGTTTGAAAAGACGGCTCCCACTTCTCCGCCTGGGGGATATTGCCCTGGACCACCGCCACCTTGACCGCCGGCGCCTGGCGGATGAGGGCCTCCAACCCCTGAATGCGCCAGTGGCCGTAACCCCAGGCGAGGGCCACGGCAGCCGTCGCCAGCAAAAGCGCCCCCATGCCGGCCGCGGGGGCCGGCCGAGGGCCCCGGGCGCTGCTCAAAACCGTCGAGAGGGCCAGGGCCGCCGCGGCATTCACCAGTACAATGAGAAAGGAGACCCCGTAGACCCCGAAGAGGTCCGCCAGCTGGATCACCGGCAGCCAGTCGGCCTGGGTGTAGCCCAAGAGCCCCCAGGGGAAGCCGGTCAACAGAAACGTGCGCAGATACTCAAGCCCTGTCCACAGGACCGGCGCCGCCACGAGCAGGATCAGCGGCCGGGACCTGAAAAGGGCCAAGGAAGCCGCGAAAAAAGCGGTGAAAAGCGCCAGGTAGATGCACAGCAGCACCAGCGCCGACACCGACAGAAGCCACGGCAGATGACCGTAGGTCCGCAGGGTGTAGGCGACCCAGTAGATCAGGGTCAGGTAGTGCACCCCGCCGGCGATCAGGCCCAGGCGGAAGGCACCGGCGGGGGGAAGGTCCCGGAGGGCAAGAAGCAGCGGCACCAGGGCCACCCAGGCCGCGCCCCACATGCCCAGCCGGGGAAAGGCGGCCGTCAGCAGCGCGCCGCTTAAAATGGCGCCAAAAAGCGTGTTGCGGTCCATAAACGCCTGCATCGGATCTTGCGCCAGGGGTACAAAAAAAACCCCCAGGCCGGTGGGGGCGAACGTTTGCCGATGCCGCATCCCAAAACAGGGTCGGCGCGGCCAGAGTTTTTAGCACCCGCTTGCGGCCTGTCAAGCGGGAAATCAGTCACCCGCCCGGCCGGCAGCCCGATTCACTTGCCTTGGTTTTTTTCCAGCTCCGACTGCCAACGGTAAAGCGCCTCCCAGACCTCGTAGTAGGCCCTTTCACGCAGCGGTTCATCAGCGGGCACGATGTGGCCCTTGACATTGGCATAGTCCACCTTGAGGGCGCACTGGGCCACGTATTCCGACCACATCTGGCGCGGGATCTTCATCCGGAAAGCATAATCGGCGCCCGGGCTTTTGAGGATCCTGACCTCCTCGCTGTAGCCCCAGAGCTTTTTGGAGAGACGGACCAGGTCCTCACGGCAATGGGCGCGGATCATGAGTTCGTCCCGCCCACAGTTCTTGTCCCAGACCGCCGCGAAAAATCCGTCCATGGTGAAGACCCACATCATCGCCCCCTTTTTCCGGCACGCATCACCCGCTGGCAGGCGCCCCTGCCGGAAACCCGCCGCTTGAAAGAATGAAATTTATTATAGCACTGTCGCAGGGCGAAGGTCGAATGCTAAATCGCAGTCGGGAAATGACGCACCTCCCGGGTGAGATGGGAAGCGCTCACCGGGCGGAGTGCCGGGGGAGGGGAAAAGCACGGAAGTGGGGGACTTCGAGGGAATGCAGAGCGGTTTGCGGCAACGCTCGCAGGCTGCCGCAAACCACGCCCGTATGGATCAGACCGAATCTTTCAGCTTTTTGCCCGGCTTGAACTTGACGACGTTGGTCGCCTTGATCTTGATTTCCTCGCCGGTCTGGGGGTTGCGCCCCTTGCGCGCTTTGCGGCGAACCTTGAGAAATGTGCCGAAACCCACCAAGGTCACTTTTCCCTCTTTTTTCTTCAACGCACTGGTGACGCCGTCGACAAACGAGTCCAGAGCGGCCCCGGCAGCAACCTTGCTGATGCCGGCATCCATTGCCATTTTTTCGATCAATTCTGCTTTTGTCATGCGATTCCACCTCCAGTTGAAGTTCTCGATTGCCCCAGCTGTTCGATTAAACCTGTCTCTATAGAAGGTTTGGCGGAATGTCAACATATTAGTTTGATGCCATCCCTACAAAATCAACGGTTTTAGAGAAGGCGAAGACGCCGTTGGCTTGCTGCCGGGCACTTGGCGGGGGCAGGACGTTAGGCAAAGCCCCCCCGGGCTGTTTTCCGCATGAGGCCCAGAACTGCTCGTACTTAAGGTTAAGAAACTGAAATTACAATTAATTAAATCCTATAATTAGGTCATCCGGGACTTGGCTCGACGTGGGCGCCGGGTGCCGGGGCGCGGCCTTGTTTTTCCTCCCCGCGAAGTAAACCATGGGTCTGCCGGCGGCCCCGGCGGGATGTTTTTTTTCGAACCCTGCACCGGCGGCGGCGCTTTCAAGACCCTTTAAGAACCCCCAGCCCGGTGAGATGGCTCCGGATGGCCTCGATCCGACGGCGGTTGACGCCAAAGTCGAAATAGCCCGTGCGTGATGCGGAACGCACGGCGATTTCCCCGGCCTGCGGCCGGAGGTAGAATTCGACATCGTCCGAAAAACCAAAAACCCGGCTGCGAAAAACAGCATGCAAATAAAACGGTGAAACGGTGACCAGCTGGACGCGCCGCAGGGTGGTCAGGTGCGCCTCGAGAGCCTGCCAGGCTTCCGCGGCGGGCCCCTGCAAGACGAACGGCGCCACCCGCCGCCGGGGGTCCGCGGCGTCGCTGCAAACGCAGTTGGGCTGATCCGGACAGGGCGCCAGCTTGCCGCCCTGGGGACCGATGACCCCGGGGCCGTGGTTCGAACAGGCGGAAAAGACCATCACCAGCGACAGCCCCAATAACCACAGAGACCCGCGCTCACGCCAGCGATCATCGAAAATTTGTGCCATGGCACACCTCCTTCTTATTGACGGCAAAAACCTGAAAGCAACGGCGCCCTTGGCCACGAAGGCCGCTTGGAAAGCCCCTTGGCCGGGCATTGACAAACTTCGGGCATTGCCTTAAGTGACAGGCGTTGACAGGCTGCGGCCTGGCTGCCCCTTCCAACCTCAGGCGAGGAAACGCCGATGTACAAGGACAACCCGTTGCGGCGCATTTCATGGCTGGATTTCCAGGACCTTCGACGCGAAGATAAGGGCCCTTTGTTTATGCGCAACGGGCGGCCCTACCATGCCCTGATCGCCCAGCAGTTCGACCGCCCCTCCCTGGAGCGGCTCTGCGAGCTGGCCACCAAGATCCGGCGCATCGGCAAAACCAAGGGAGGGCTGCACTTCCTGCAGTCGCTGCTCTCGGAAAAGCGCGCCATGCTCTACTTCGCCCAGCCCTCCAGCCGGACTTTTCTCTCATTTTACTCCGCCTGCCAGATCGTCGGCATCCACCCGGCGGAGGTGCGTGACACCACCACCTCCAGCGAAATCAAGGGGGAATCCCCGGAGGACACGGTGCGCACCTTCAGCTCGTATTTCGACCTGATCATCATGCGCCACCCGGTGGGCGGGTTTGCCGAGCGGATCGCCTGGCTGCTGTCCAACACCGAGCGCTGCATCCCGGTCATCAATGCCGGCTCGGGCCAAGATCAGCACCCCACCCAGGCCCTGTTGGACATCTACACCCTGGAGCGCAGCTTCGAGACCCGCGGGGGCATCCCGCACAAGAAGATCGCCTTCGTGGGGGACCTGGCGCGCGGCCGCACAGTGCGGTCGCTGGCCAACCTGCTTACCCTCTACCCGGGGGTCACACAGTATTTCGTGGCCCCCGAATCGCTCCAGATCGGTGCCGACATCCTCGAAAACCTGCGCGCGGCGGGGGTGGCCTACGAGCTGAGCACGGATTTCGAAAAAATCATCCCCGAAGTGGACGCCATCTACATGACCCGCATCCAGGACGAGTGGGACACGGCCGAGGAAAGCCGCCTGCTGGACACCACCCCCTTCCATTT
>Ga0272444_10003730_pt1 | contig 13630 bp, 10 predicted proteins | sample SSMForm13_FD_201033 | JGI IMG/M metagenome (GOLD analysis project Ga0272444, IMG submission 201033) | Marine sediment archaeal communities from Little Sippewissett salt marsh, Falmouth, MA, United States - SSM-Form-13 | ecosystem: Environmental > Aquatic > Marine > Wetlands > Sediment ...
CGGACTTCGGCGGTGGTGCGGTTGCGGTTATCGGTGATGGTTTCCACCAGAATGGCGACGCCGCCGGGCCCGTAACCTTCGTAAGCTGTTTCTTCCAACGTCGCGCCGCCGTCGAGCTCTCCGGTGCCCTTTTTAACTGCGCGCTCGATGTTGTCTTTGGGCATGTTGGCCGCGCGGGCCGCCGCGATGGCGTTTCGCAGGCGGATGTTGGCGTCGGGGTCGTTGCCGCCGTCGCGCGCCGCCAGAAGGATTTCTTTGTTCAGTTTGGAAAACAGTTTGCCGCGCTTGGCATCCGCCGCGCCCTTTTTCCGTTTAATGGTGCTCCATTTGCTATGGCCGGACATATCGCCTCCGACAAAAGGTCAAAACAATGATCCGATTGATGGTTTTCACCAACCGACGAAATACAGGATTAATCGCCAGTGCATTAAGGCCGATCCGGGGGTAGGGTGTCAAGGTTGCGGGTGGCTTAATCGCCGCTGATGTACCCCAGTTCCCGCAATTGCTTCCGCACTTCGGGGGACAGTTGAATCGGGTCGCCTACTTCGGCGCGCAGAATCTGTTTGAAATTGACCCAAAGCGGTTCCGACCAGATCAGCACGCCGCCGGCCGGGGGCTCGGTGCCCGGGGTCAATTCGACGGGTTCTTTCAGGGTGAAGTTGCCGCTGCCGGGGTGGCGGGAAGGATCGCCCAGCCAGATGCGCTCCGGCCGTTCGCGTCCGTCGATCATCAGGTGGAACGAGACGTCGGCGGTTTCCGGGTCGGTCATGAACGAAACGCCGTTGGCCCGCTGGCAGAGCGTGCCGAAGCGTAACCGGCGCGGATCGGATTTATCCAGGGCGTATTCCCGCGATTCCAGCAGTCCGCGGCGATTGGTGCCGTAGATGGTGTTTTGCTTGTAGACGTAAATGAAGTTGCCCGCCGCACTGATCGAAGCCTGAAGTGGAGTTTTCCCGTTGGATTTTCCCCAACGCATGTGCCAGGCGCGTCGTTGCACATACAGGCCACCGGAGAACAATTCGCCTTTGAGCTTTTCGGCCAGTTTGCGTTGCTCGCCGAACAGGTCATGCTCTTCACCGGGATCGCTTTGGAGGTTGAACAGATACTCGCCGAAGCTGCGCCCGTTCAAGGCAAATGGCGGCGAATACATGTATTTTTCGCGATCCTTGATGATGGTTACCCGGTCCGGACCCTGGCGGGTCGTTTCGGCCAGCAGCGAACGGCCCAGTGTTTCAACCTCACCGCGGATCAGCGGCATCAACGATTTGCCGGAGATCGGTTTTTTCTCCGCCGGCAGGCCGAGGAAATCCAGCAATGTCGGCAGCAGATCGATCAGGTTGACCGGCTCATCAAGGACGGTTTCCGCCGGCATCTGACCCGGGAAGTACATGATCCACGGCACCAGCAGTTGCTCTTCGTACAGCGTAAAGCCGTGCTCCATCAAGCCGTGTTCCATGAATTCTTCGCCGTGATCGGAAAACAGAATGACCAGCGTATTCTGATCAAGCATGTTTTCTTGCATGAATTTGAACAGCACTTCGAGCTGGTTGTCGACGAAGTCGATCTCGCCGTCGTACAGGGCCGACAAACCGCGCCGCATTTTCTGGGCTTCTTCGGAAGGCCATTGATGGATGACGTCCATGACGTCTTTGGTCGTACCGGAAACATAAACGCCCAGGTCCGAAGGGTAGTGCTTCTTGGCGTAATCGGGCGGTGGCTGGTAAGGCGTATGGGGATCGAACAGGTGCAGGAACAGGAAGAAGTTTTCCTTGCGGTGTTTTTTCAGCCACTTTTTCGCCTTGGATACCATCACGTCGGCGGTGGCGTTGGGTTTGAGAACGAAATCGTCGAAGCCGCGGTCGAAACCGTATTCCGGTCCGAGATAAATATGGCTGACGAAAGCGGCGGTGGTGAAGCCGGCCTGCTTGAGAGCTTCGGTCAGCATCGGCGCTTCGCTGTCGATGTTGATTTTCTCGTCGATGGCGCGATGTTCGGTGGGGTAGAGGCCAGTGAAAACCGAAGCGTGGCTGGGCAATGTCCAGGGCGACGGCGCATAGGCCTTGGCGAAACGCACGCCTTTTTCCGCCCAGAAATCCATCATGCCGGTGATGCCGCTTTTGTAGCCGTAGCAGCCCAGGCGATCGGCGCGCAGGGTATCGACGCTGATCAAGATGACGTTGGGGTATTGCGCTTCTTTTTGACAAGCCGGCAGAATCAAAGCCCCGAAGATCACGGCGCCGACCGCGATCAACCAGATTCCAACTGCCAACTTGCGTGCGACCGGCCTGCTCATGGAAGAATTCCCAACGTTCGTAGAATGCCAACTACCTTGTCACGATGTAATACGGTCATTTTACCCTGCCGGTCAAGGTGCAAGACCATAACGTTGTCCATCGTGCCCACTTGTGAAGGTATCTTTTTCGGGTCGGTATCGACCACGCCATAGACCAGATCCTCGTAATCGCACGGGTTGCGGCTGAATGTTTGCGGATAGGTGAGGTGCCGGCGCATTTGCATGTAAAGCGGTCTTTCGGCGATCGTCTGGGTCGGGCCGGTGCAGTTCATGAAAAAATAGCGGTCTTTGTATTCCGGATGGCGCAGTTTCATGCCGGCGTCGAGCGCCACGTCCATGCCGTGCAGGCACGAGTAGATCAGTGCATTGTCCGGATCGCCGGGCAAACCCGAATTCACGTACTCGTGCACCTTCTCCATTTTGTCGACCACTTTTTGCTTATCGCGCGACCATTTGTGCACCATGATGTAGGTGTTGAGCATGAAAAAGACGGTAATCAGCGACAACAAAACGACGGAAACCACGCGCCGCCCCTTGCCGGAACGCGGGTCGTAAATCGAAGCCAGGGCGATGATCATCCCGATGTTCGGCAGAAAAAAGAAACGCGGCGTCATGTAACTCATGACGCTTTGGTAGCGGATGATCAACACCAACGGCAACGCGGTGATCACCGCGAAAAGCAAGCCGAAGAAAAAGACTTTGTTGTTGGCGTAGAAATCTTTTTTCGCCAGCAGCATGGCGATGGCGATCAACAATACGCCGAAGCCGATAAAGCTTTTTCCCATCCAGAAGTATTCGGCGAAGTTATGCCAGATGAAAAACAGGTAACCGAGGCTGAACGGTTCTTTGGTTTCACCGACGTAACCGCCCAGACTTTTAATGATGATGAACCGCCAGATGATGTAGGCGGCGGCGACGGTGAAATAAGGCGTGGTCAGGCTGAGCAAGCGCTTGATCAGTCGCCCGTTGAAGTTCTGCGGCGACCGGTAAAGGAACATGAAGCCTGCGGCTAACACCAGGATGACCGGCAGCGTAATGGTGATTTCTTTGCAGAAGTAGGCCAGGGTGGCCAGCGCAATAGAAAGAATATAGTTGGCTTTTTGTCGATAGCGCACGTAACGAATAAACAACAGCGTCGAGGCAAGGAAGAGCATCGTGCCGATCAGGTCGAAGCGATTGGACAGCCACATCACGCCGACGCCGGTAACCGGACCGAGGGCGTAAAGCAGTGAGGTCAGTCCGCTCAAGCGCCGCGATCCGGTGAGGTTGAGCATCAACGCGTAAAGCAAAAGGATCGAAGCCAGCAGATAAACGATGTTGGAAATGTAATACCCGCCGGCCCAGAGATCGTAGATGGCGTTGTCCAGTGACCAGAACAAGGTAATCGCCGGCCGGAAGAAAGCGCCCATGAAAACGTCGACGAAAAACGGTTCGAACGGATGGGAAAAAGCCTGAATCAGATGCAGGTGCAGGTAGTCATCGAGATAAAACTCGCTTTTCGGCAGATCTTTGTACACCAGCAACGTCAGCAGGCTGATGAAAAGAAAGGTCGCCACATGCCGCCATTTTCCGGCGGGCTGCGATTTTATGCTGTTTTGCTCAGTTGTCGACAACGTCGGCACCTCCGAACCTCAGACGGGAAAATGTACGCGGCGGACTCGGATGGTGTCAACCTGCCTATGAAAAAGATCGATACAGCCACCTTGCCGAAAAAGGAAGACAACAGCGGTTTGACTTGCCGGCAGGAAGCGTTAAGCTTGCAATCTGGTTCGAGTCGAGGTTGTTGATGCATAAATTCACGTTGTTTCTGCTTGTTCTGGTTGTCTTGTCGGCAGGTTGCTCGGCCGATACAGACGATTCTTACCACGCGACCACACAATCGGTTGTCGATTATGCCGCCCGAACCGGCATTTCACCGCAAACGATTTTGCCGACCGGTGATTTTCAACCGCAACGGTCAGACGATGCGACGGCCTTGCTGCAGGCCGGCGTTGCCGTTGTTGATCTGGATGTTCCGATCGGTCTGTCGCTGGGCGGCTTCGGCATGCGGTCGGGTCCTAAACACCCCCTGGCATTTTTACTGGGAGCTGCCTTTGGGCGTTACGACAAGCTCAACGTCAAGGCGCTGACGCTCGACAACGGTCTGGATCGCCTGGTGATCGTGCGGCTGCCGATGTGTTTCCCGGTAGACACTCTTTATGCCGACGTGATCGAGCGGGTTGACGACCAGACCGGCGTCGACCTGACCGAAAAGCTTTGGTTGTCAGTCAACCACACGCACAGCGGACCGGCGCGGTTTTACCCGGTCCCGGCGATTTTCGCTCCTATCGGTGGCGATAGCTGGTTCCAACCGGTGGTCGACGATATCGTCAATTCGATTGCCGATGGGATTATTCAAAGCATGGAATCGCTTGAGCCGGCGGCGCTGGCGGTCGGATTGGATACGAATTTCGACCCGGATGACCGCGTTGCCTATGATCGTCGTTGCGAGGACGACTTTCCTGAATACAAGGAAAACCGCCTGTTTGTTACACGTGTCGACCGCGCCGACGGCACACCGCTGGCTGTGCTGTTGGGTTACGCGGCTCACGGCACGATGTTCAAAGAATGGCATTTCACCTCCGATGTGTTGGGCTGGGCCGAGTTCATGTTGCAGGAACGGTTCGATACACCGGTCGAGGTGATGGCGCTCAATACTTCCGCCGGTGATCAAGCGCCCAACTATGGTGCGGGCAACGACCACCACAAACTGGCGCGTATGGAAATCATGGGTAATTACGTCGCCGATAAAGCGCTGGCGTTGTTCGATCAACTGACGCCCGAACGCGACGTCGCCTTCGAGATGGTTTCCCGACGCATTCCGCTCAGTCGCGGAGCGATCGGCTACTTGCCCGGAGAGTTCGGCTGGATCAATCCGGCCACCGGCGTTTGGCATCCTTACCAGAGCGGGGCGATGTTTTGCGGCGAAATGGACTGGGTCAAGCACGATAGCATCATTGATTGCCGCAATCCGGACACGCAAATCCGCGATGGGTACATGAAATGTCTGTTGCCGCTGGAGATTTTTCCCGAATCCTGGCGAACGGTGTACAGCTACACCAACATTGCGGCGATCAAGTTGCAGGATGACGTTCTGCTGTTGTTCCCCGGTGAGTTGACCAGCCATCTAGCAACGCATGCCATCGAACTGACACAACAGGAGCTGAGTTGGGATATCGAGCATACGCACGCTTTCGGCTATTCCAACGATTTTCAGTGGTATCTGCTGACTGAAGACAGCTGGTACCAGGGCGGCTACGAAACTTCAGCCAACGTCTGGGGACCGAAGTTCGGTGAGTTTTTGGCCACACAGATCGTCGGCCTGGCCGGGCAATTGTTTACCCCGGAAGACGAAGACAACATTACCGGCGCGCCCACACCCTACGATTACAGCAAGCCTTGGCAGCAGCCGCTGATGCCGGAAACCAGTGATCGCGAACCGCAAATCGTCACACCGCCGGATGTCGAATACCAACGCTTCGATCGCTTGGTCGTCGAATGGACAGGCGGATTCACCAGCATCGACGACCCGCAAATCATCGTTGAAAAACAACAGGGTGACGCGTTCGCTCCAGCCGTTTTGCCCACCGGGCGTGTTTTTGACGACCGCGATTTCCGCACGATTTTGGAATACACGCCCATTCCGGATTACGAAGAATTGGCTTATCCGGCCGAGCGGCAGCACCAATGGAAGTTCATCTGGGAAATCGACGTTACCTTTGCGCCGGGTGAATACCGCCTGCGCATTACCGGCGCAAGCTGGGACGGCGAGCAGATCGTGCCCTACGAGTTGGTCAGCGACAATTTCGCTGTAGCGCCCAACGCCGAATTGACGGTGGCCGATTTGCAGGTCGAGGAGATCGGCGATCAGACTTATTTGATTTCATGTACTGCCGATTATCCGCCGATTCCCGGCAGCTATCGGTTGCTTGACGAAGTGTGTGATCCCGATCATGCCTGCCCGCTGCGCGCCGGCACGGCGACGGCGACGATTGAAGTCGATGGCTGTGCCAACGAAACCTGCCCGTTGACCTTCAACCCGGCCAACGGACGCTTGGAGGGCGAGTTCACCAAAAGTCAGGTCGGTTTACCGCATGAAGTCAGCCTGATTGAGGGGGATTGCGCCGACGAATGGGGCAACGTCAACGGCAACGCAATCGGACCGGTCGCTTTCTAATTGACCCCATAACCAATTGAAATAAAAAAGGAAATGTTGATCAGCGCAAAGCGTGTAACTCGATTTGGGTTAGAACGATCGTTTTATAGTCTCTGCAAGGCCCTTGCATAATTGTTTTAAGTAAGTGGTTGATTAATAAACACATTTCATTTCTAGGTATGCAATGTATCCTCGCAAATCCTCGCAAAGTTCTAGAAATCAATAAAACGGCATGTACTTCCATAGATCGAGGTAACGCAGCAGGTTGCCCAGACCGTAACTACCCGCGTTGGCGATGAACGCCGCGGAGATCGCGCGAGTCAGGTTGATCGGACGGGCGATGCTCCAGAAGGTGAAGCTTTCGATGCAGGATACCAGCAGTTCGCCGCTGATGATGTAGTAGAAGTACACGTCGAACATCGGTCGCCACATGAACCACAAGGCGGGATGGGTGAAACAGGTGCCCGCTGCGCCGGCCAACGCCGCCCGCCACCAGGGCACGTTTTGTTTGTAAGCGAACAGCATGAAGATCGGCACTTCCACCGACAGGGTGAATATGAAGGAATAAAACCATCGCCAGAGAATGGGCTCGTTCAGAATCACCGACGTCCTCACAGGCAAATAAGTTTGGACCTTTCAGCAAGTAGCTTGATTGATCGGCTTTGTCAATTACCGGCGCGTTTTCGGAATCGCCATTGACAGACCCCGACAGGGTGGTTTATATAACGCCCCTCGCAATGGGTTTTCGACTGTTGCAGTTGTAGGAGGAAATGATGGCTTCCAATACCAAAAAGACGGAATTGCGCCGCATCCGCAAAAAGCGCGCCTCGGGCAAAGAGCGCAAACGAGCGCTGCGCCACGGCTCAACGCCGGCGTTCCCCATTCATAAAGAAGCGAAGTCGAAGTAGTCGAATGACAAGCAATCGAGGCCGCCTCTGCGCCGGTGCGCGGGGCGGTTTTGTTGTGTCTACTTGAAACACCCCAATTGGCAAGCAGCGATTTTGATTCTTTCACGGGTCGCGATGTCGCCGATCTGCTTAGGCGGAACCCCCAATTCTTCGGCAAGCGCCAGGGCGACTTTGCAAGCCAACCGGCCGTCTTTTGCTTTTTCGTGAATCTTGGCGATCAATTCCTGGTCGGTCATTTTTCCTCCTTGGTCAACGCCTGATACACCGCTTTTTTGTCTGCACCGGTCAACAGCGAAACAGCGGTGGCGGCGTCCTTGGTTTTCAGGTTGAGTTCGCTCCGCAACCGGCGCGCCCCGTTCAGCGCCGCGGCCATGTCGGCGGGCGGCGGGTCGGGCAGGCGGACGACGATGGTCGCTTCGCCTTTGATGTCGCGGTCGGTGAAATGTTCGATCACATAGGATAGCGGACCTCGCACCTGCTCCTCATGCAGTTTGGTCATTTCGCGCAGCACTGCGCAGGGCACGTCGCCCAGTTCGTCGAGCAGTTCGTTAAGCGTTTCAACAAGACGGTTGGGCGCTTCGTAAAGCACCAACGTACCGCCGACGAGGCGATAGGAAGCCAGGCGCTCTCGCCGTCCTTTCCCCTTGCGGGGTAGAAAGCCGTCGAAGATGAAACGGTCGGGAGGCAGGCCGGAAAGCTGAAGGGCCAGAATCGCCGCGCAGGGGCCGGGCAGGGCTTCGACCGGCAATTCTTCGTTGAGGCAGGCGTAAACCAGCTCGTAGCCCGGGTCGGACACGTTCGGGCTGCCGGCATCGCTGACCATCGCCACGGTTTTGCCGTTGCGGATTTCCTCGACGATCTGCCGGGTCCGCTGTTTGCGGTTGCCTTCGAAGAAACTGAGCATCGGTTTTTTAATGCCCAGGTGAGCCAGCAACTTGCCGGTGCGCCGGGTGTCTTCGGCGACGACCAGATCCGCCTCGGCCAGCACTTGTTCGGCGCGGCGGGTGATGTCGCCCAAGTTGCCGATGGGCGTGGCCACCAGAATCAGTTTTCCGCTTGGTGTCATGCTGCGGACGATAGCAGATGCAGACGCGCAGATAAAGCAAGGCCCCGCTGAAACGAACGCGTCAACGGGGCCGGGATGGTTGTCTTATTCAGCTTCCGGAACCGGGTACTCGGCCGTCAGCAGTGACCAGGTGTCGTCTTCGTTGCTCGGCGTACCGAAAAAGATTTCATCATCGCCGAGAACGCCGATCTCGACGTCGACCGGAATCTGGCAGCCTTCCACCGGACTGCCGGGGCTGTCGATGTTGAACCAGTCGTAACCGTAAACGAAGATGGCGTCGCCCTTTTGCTTGACGGTGAACTGCTGATCCTCGATGTTGTACAGATCGCAGGCACCGTAGCGCATGTACACTGTGTCGGTCGGTCCGGGCGGATCTTCACCGACAAACTTGACCGCGAAAATCGAAACGTGCGGGATGTACCATTTCTTGTTGCCGTTGGTCAGATCCAACGAAAGCTCGGCCAGCGTATTCAGGGCTTTGTCTTCTTCGGCGCGCTTAACGACCAGCGTGATTGCGTCGGCGCTGATGCCGCTGATTTCGTAAGACAGATCCATCGCGCACATGCAATCCATCAACTCGCCGGTGTTGTTTTCAGTGACGGTTATCGTTGTGCCGTTGGCTTCGGCGGCAACATCGAGTTCCAGTCCGCAATTGACGTAAGCGAACAGGTCGTCGATGTGCAGCACGCCGTCGTCCCAGGTGACCTCGATCACATCCGATTGATTTTCGCGGATGTTCCAGTCGTCATCGCTGCAGGTGCTTTGCGTTACGTTGTCGACGGTCAAGCCGCCGGCGGTATCGTCATCGTCATCGTCGCCGGTGTCGTTATCGTCGTTGTCATCGTTGTCGTCATCGTCATCATCATCGTCGTTGTCGTCATTGTCGTCGTCGTCATCGTCACCGCAGGCCATGAAAAACGCCAGGCTCAAAGCCGTGGCAAGAATGAATATCAGCCAAAACTTTTTCATTTTCCGTTCCTTTCGTTGCACCCCAAAGCTGGCAACAGATTAGATACGCAAACCGTTGAAGTCAAGAACTTGGGTGGCGATGAGTTCCGTAGTCACCTTTTTCAATTGCGATTACTATCCTTTGTTGGTAATTTATTTGAGAGACGCGATAGCTCATGTTGGAGATGCACAATGAAGCGGATGTTGTTTATATTTCTGGGTTTTTGTTTGTTGATCTGCTGCTTGGGGACGTTGGGATGCGGCGATCGCGGCGACTCCGACGACGACGATGATTCCGGCGATGACGATGTGGACGACGACGATGTGGACGACGATACCGCCGACGACGACACCATCGTCGACGATGACACAGACGACGATGACGATGACGACGACACCGACGATTTTTGCGCGAACGGCATTCTGACATACCAGGGCGTTTGCCTGGAGTGGATTACCGGCGGAAGCATTGGCGACGTTACCCTTGCCATTTCGTCGACTGACGAGATTTATCTTGGTGCAGTGCAATCGCGTTTTCTTGAAATCCATCAGGTTGATAGAGCCAACCCAATTGCGGGAATAGATGCGCTTGCGCAGGCGCCCGCATTGGCCTTCGATTCGCTAGGCGGTTTGCATCTGGCCTATCTCGACGCGCTGACCGCCGAAGTGAAGGTTGCCGAATATATCGATGGCGAATGGATCGTCGAAACAATCAGCGCCGCCGATCATGACGTTTATTACTTCGCCTTCGCCTTGGATGAAAGCGACCATGTACACATCGCTTACGCCGACGATTTGAGCAATGCTCTTTATTACGTGACCGACGCCGGTGGCTCTTGGGGAACGCAGGCGCTCGACTCCTTCGGCGGCAACATCGGCGAAATGACCATCGCCGCCGATCCGGCGGGCAATCCGCGCATTGCATTTGCGGTTTTCGACCAAACGGAAAATGAAGCAGCCGATGAATACGATTTTTATATTTACAGCGCCGTATTCGATGCCGGGAATTGGGATGTCAGCGTTGTTTTCGAAAGCTCGGCTTTATGGACTTCGTTGGCCTCGGCCGTTGATTCGAACGGAGTTACTCACCTCGCCGTGCTGCGCGCAAGCGATGCCGCCGACCTGTCGTACGCGCAGTACGCAGGCGGCTCCTGGGAAACGGAAATCATCACCGGCAGTGTCTGGATGATCAGCGATGTCTCCCTGGTTCTTGATAGCAACGATGTGCCCCATGTCGCGTTTACCGGGAATGGTCCGATTTCGCTGAAAATGGCGGTAAGGGAAAGTGGATCGTGGAACATCGTTAATGCTTCCAGCGTAAACAGAGCGGCTTCGGCCGACTCCATCGCCCTCGATGCGACGGATAACGCGCACATCGGTTACTGCGATCAACGGAAGTTATGGTTAACGACGGAAAACGACGGCTGGGTGGAACAGGAACTTGCCGCCGTCGGTCTAGTGCAACAAAGCACGGCCTCGGCCATCGACTCCGCCGGGCATGTTCACCTTCTGTTTTTGCGCGGTTCCGCAACGCATATTTTACAGTACGCGACGAACAAAACCGGAGCCTGGACGATCGAACCGATTTACACATCGTCTGTTTCCGATTCCGTCTGCGGGTATTCAATCATCGTCGACGAGCAGGGAAAGGCGCACGTTTCCTTTCAAAGCGCTCTCCAGTTGTTTTATTTATCCGACGCAAGCGGTCAGTGGAGTGCGCAGGTCGTCGATACCGGCACCGGCAGCGTGGGCGGTCTGCCCACCGACATCGCGCTGGATGAAGGCGGCAATGTCCACATCGGTTACGTATTGGACAAGGTCGACATGCAGGTGCGTTACGCCAGCAACCGTTCCGGCGATTGGGAGAGCGAGTACATCGATTGGACGACCGCCAACGGCATCGACGTTTCGCTGGCGATCGACAAGGCCGGCAACGCGCACATCGCCTATTTTCAGGCGCCGAATTATCTGCCGGGATCGATGTTCTACGCGACAAACGCCGGCGGCGCCTGGCAGAGCGAGCAACTCACCCCGGAACATTCGGGTGCAGGTTACGGATGCGTGATCGCGCTCGACTCCGCCGACCGGCCCCACATCGCTTATCACAATTATGACGACATGTCGGGACTGAAATACCATTTGAAATATGTCTATCGGACCGACGACGGCTGGGTGTATGAAGTGCCCGATTCCGAGCGGCTGACCGGATTTTACCCGTCCATCGCCATCGATGAAAATGACGGCGTTCACATCAGCTATCAGTTGTCAGGACGCGATGATTTGAAATACGCCACCAACCGCTCCGGTCAGTGGGTGAATTCGGTCGTAGATCCCGCCGGCACAAGCGGATATTTCACATCGCTCGTTGTGCATGGCGATGTGGTTCATATCAACTATGTTGCCGATGGCGCTCTGCAACATGCGTTTTTCAATTTGGATGCGTTGTAATCGATCAAGGTTGCGCACAGTTTGTTTGCGCTCGGGAAAGTGATACTCTATCGCCATGCTACGCAACTTATCTTCAACGGCTTTGTTTTTATTGGCGATTTGCCTGCTTGTCGGCGCTTGTGCGCCGGCGGCGGATCAAACCGGCGACGCCGAAGCGGTTTCACCGGCGCAAGCGCAACAGTGGCTGGAAACGCTGGCGTATCCGGACGACGACCGCGATTTCGAGCGACGCCTGGCGGCGGTGCAGTTGGGGCTGAGTCGCTACGAACCGGCCGCGGAGGAGTTGGCCAAACGCCTGGCGGGGGACATCGATCTACAAACCCGCGCGGCCTGCGCCTTCGCCCTCGGTCGCATCGGCGGTGATCGCGCCAAAGATGCTTTGTTGGCGGCATTGAACGATTATTCCGAGCACGTGCAAGCGGCGGCGATCAACGCCCTGGCCGGAATGGCCGATCAAAAAGTCATCAAAGATTTATCCAACCGGATGCAACTCAACAACGAGAAACCGGCATTGCTCATGGCGCGGGTGCTGTTGCAGGCCGGTGTGCCGGCGGCGGACGTGCAAAACATGGTCGAGCATCGCCACACGCAAGACGTTGGTCCGCCGCCGTACGAGCAATTCATTTACGTCGATCCGGACCGCGGCAGCGACGACAACGCGGGGTCGGAAAGCAAGCCGGTGAAGACGATCGCCCGCGGCCTGGAATTGCTGGAGCGACTGGGCACACTGATGATCGCCGGATCGGCCCGGGGCGCGATTCGCGAGGCGGTGGTTGTGCCGCAACGGTTGCACGGCGATTCCGACCTGCTCACGCGCATCATGGCCTGGCCCGGCAAACCGCGTCCGTTGTTGCAGCCGACCGTAGCCGCCAAGCCCGACCAGTTCGCCAAAAACAAAGAGGGGCACTGGTCGCTGAAGATCGAAAAGCCGATCTACGGCGTATTCATGGCTGACGGCGGCAAGGTGAAAATCTTCCCGCGGGCGGAAAGCAAGGACAAATTGCAGCCCGGCGCCTGCTGGTGGGAAGCGGGCGAATTGCTCGTCGACAACGGCGACAAACCTTTTTCCGGTTCGCTGGAGTTGGCCTTCGCCGAAGACGCCTTGCGTATCGAGCGCGCCGGATTCGTGCGGGTCAGCGGCATCGACGTGCGTTACGCCCCCGACAGCGGGCTCGACGCCAACGGCGCCTGGGGCGCGTCGTTTCTTGATTGCGCCGTTTCCTATTGCGATCGCCACGGCATCTTCGTTTACTACTCGCCCGATTCTACCGTGCGTGATTGCCGCGTACAGGGCTGCACCTATCAGGGGATCAGTGTTCGCTCCAGCCCGCGTACGATGATCAGCCGCTGCCGCTCGACCGACAACGGCGTCGACGGTCTGCTGTTTTTGTATGACAGCGATTCGTGTGTCGCCGGCGACAACGTGATCATGCGCAACCGCCGGGCGATCAGTTTTATCGAAGGCTCCGATTTCGGCCGCGTCGTCGGCAACGTGATCAAAGACAACCAACAAAATCAGGTGCAGTCGCAAACCGGATCGTCCGGAACCTACGTGGCGGAGTCGCGGTGAACGGGCGCGGTAAAACCATCGCCCTGATATTGTTACTGGTTTTACTGGTCTTCGCCGGACGTTTTTACCTTCTGCTGCATAGCGAGCTTGTTTACGACGAAGAGGAATACAAAACCGGCTCGATCGCCTACCTGCTGATGCATGAGCGCCTGTTGCCGGTGCTGGAACACCAACCCGGCGACTACGAAGGCGGCACGTTGCT
>Ga0272444_10003732_pt1 | contig 13629 bp, 12 predicted proteins | sample SSMForm13_FD_201033 | JGI IMG/M metagenome (GOLD analysis project Ga0272444, IMG submission 201033) | Marine sediment archaeal communities from Little Sippewissett salt marsh, Falmouth, MA, United States - SSM-Form-13 | ecosystem: Environmental > Aquatic > Marine > Wetlands > Sediment ...
CCATTTAGATGAGGACATTGAAAGATGCATGCGCATTATCTTCAACACGTACCGTTTGAAGGCCTTGGTAGTATCGAGCTCTGGCTGGAAAAGGCCGGATACACGACAAGCTGCACGCGTTTGTTTGAATCCGCCGTATTCCCGCCAGTGGATAGTATTGATCTGCTCATCGTGATGGGTGGTCCCATGAGCGTCAATGACGAGGATCAATTCTCTTGGTTAGCCCCTGAGAAACAGTTTGTTCGTGAGATGATCCGGTCGGGCAGGCCGGTTCTTGGTATTTGCCTGGGGGCACAGCTGATTGCCAGTGCCATGGGGGCTCGAGTCTTTAAAAACAAAGAAAAAGAGATCGGGTGGTTCCCCGTTGAAGGGATCGCGTCAGACAACGATTCCGCATTCCGTTTTCCTTTTTCCACAAGGGTGTTTCACTGGCATGGCGAAACATTCGACCTGCCAGCCGGAGCCATTCATCTGGCCAGAAGCAGGGGCTGTGAGAACCAGGCCTTTCAGATCGGCCAGACGGTACTCGGGCTGCAGTTTCACCTTGAAACCACCCCCGCGTTCATGGTTGAGATTATCAACCATTGCCGGGACGAGATCATCCCCTCACGCTATGTCCAGACCGTATCGGATATGCTATCCGCCCAGCCTGATCAATTCAGAAAGATCAATGAATTGATGGACAAGGTGCTCTCTTTTTTCTCCTAAGCAATTGAAAGTTTATATCCATGTTTCGTTTTTCCATCAAGCTGACCGTTAAGGAAGCGGATGTCAATGACCGCCAGCATGTGTCCTTTGACAGGTATTTCGTATTTTTCAATGAGGCAAGGATCGCTTACCTGGCAATGCTGGGCTATTATTTCGATGCCGGACCAAGAAGCGGGGTCATTGCCATCAATGCCCACTGCGCCTACAGGAAAGAGCTCCGCCTGGGCGATGAGATTACGGTTGGATGCAAAATCCGCGAGATTAAGAAGAAGTCGTTTGTCATGGAATTTGTGATTTCCATGAAAGATCATCCATGCGCTGAAGGAGACGCCGCCTTTCTCTATTTTGATTATGAAAACCGCAACGTAACCGCTTTTCCGCCGCAATTCATTGAAGATGTGCAGTCCCATGAAGGCTTGATTGAACCGCCTGTGATGTAATACCCGTTCCGATCCGTCCTGGCGATCGGAACCATCGTGATTTGACTGATCTGGGTGTTTCACATGGTTTGAATCAGATGCTTGATTTTCTTGACAATCGCAGATAATTTCAGGTAACAAAAGACAGCATACACAAGCAATCACTCCCCATATGATGAGGTCCGGATATGAGTTGCCCGTATTGCCAGAAGGCGGCTCTTGCCAATGCCAAATTTTGCCATCAGTGCGGACGGCGATTGACAGTCGACTGCCCCGCCTGCGGCGCTTCGAATCCACCCAGCAGCAAATTCTGCGGTGAATGCGGCAACGCCTTCGCCGATGGTGCACTGGGTGATACGGCTGCTTCAGATTCATCCAGTGACGCTGCCATAAGACATCCTGTCGCGGATGGTGAACGCCGCCATTTGACAACCCTGTTCACCGACCTGACCGGTTACTCGCGGATGATGGAAAAGTCCGACCCTGAAGACGTTCAGGCCCTCATGGAAACCATCACCAGCAGAGGTGCGAAGATTATAAAACGATACCATGGTCACGTCGAGCGGATCATCGGTGATGAAATTCTGGCCGTATTCGGCCTTCCCGTGGCCCATGAAGACGACGCCATCCGGGCCATCAAGGCGGCTCGTGAAATTCATGCGACCGTGGCGGAAATCAAGTCCGGAAATATTCATCTGGAAAAGCCGCTGAGCATGCACACCGGCATCAATACCGGGCTGGTGGTCACGGCGCACTCGGCGCCCGTCGATGGAAACTTTGACCTGTCCGGAGAGGCGGTCAACATTGCCTCGCGTCTTTCCGATGCGGCCCTGCCCAATGAGATCCTGGTGGGGCCGGAAACCTATCGCCAGGCCTTTGGATTCTTTGATTTCGATGCCAAGCCGCCCATGACGGTAGAAGGTGCAACGCGCCCGATCCGTATCTTCGCCGTAAAGGATGAAAAAGTGCGCCCTGTCGCCGGTCGCCGTAAATTGAATTTCAATGCCGAGCTGATCGGCCGGCAGGCGGAGCTGGATCTTTTGCTGCAGAAAATGGAGGCGCTCAAACAAGGCGAAGGGGCGGTCATCTCCATTGTCGGCGAGGCCGGAACGGGAAAGAGCCGGCTGTTGGCCGAATTTGAAAGAAAGGTGTCTGGTGACGGCGTCAACTGGATCGTCGGCTACGCGTACGCCCACACCCAGCAGGTGCCTTATTTTCCCCTGGTAGGGATTGTCCGGCGATGGCTGGCCCTTGATGGATCGGCCACTGCTGAGGAAATGAGTGCCGGCATTGCCCAGCGGGTCGGCGGATTGCTAGGGACCAGGGCAGAGGAGATCCCCATCATCCAGGGGCTCATCGGGCAGGATGTTGCCGAAACAGAGAGCATGAGCCCTGAGGAGTGGCGCGAACGATTGAAAACGGCCATGCTGAATCTATTGTCCGCCATCGCCCGCCAAACCCCCACCGTCTTTTGCATGGAGGACGTGCATTGGGGCGATGCCGCATCCCTTAAATTGCTCAAAGAAATCATTTTCAATTTCGAGCAGCCGGCAATGGTGATCTGTACAACCCGGCCCCATGCAAGCCTGTTTACCAGCTATGAGACAGAACTGATCGCACCCATCTACTCGGAAATCCGCATTGGTGAACTGTCGTCATCGGAAACCGAAACCATGATGGCGTCCATGCTCAATACGGATATCCTTCCCGAAGATTTATGCCGCCTGATTCATCAGCGGACCGAAGGGAACCCATTTTATCTGGAAGAAATCCTCAATGCCCTGGTGGATTCGGACATCCTGGTGTTTGACGATGGCCATTGGCAAATGAACCGGGCCTTCAAAGAGGCGGATATCCCTTCCACCATTCACGGCATCATTGCCTCGCGCATGGACCAGCTGGACCAGCAGGACAGGCGTATCTTGCAGGAAGCCGCCGTGATCGGCCGGGCGTTTCTTTACGATGTATTAAAACGGATTTCGGTCTATGCCGATGCCGTGGACGACGGCCTGTACAAGCTGGAACGGGCCGGCCTGATTCAACCCCGGGCCCTGCAACCGGAGATGGAGTTCATGTTCAAGCATGCGCTGATCCAGGAGGTCGGCTATGGCAGTCTGCTGCGTCGTGAACGGCAGCGGGTCCATGAGCGTATTGCACGAACCATTGAACATCTGTACCAGGATCGCCTGTCCGAATTCGATGAAACATTGGCGATCCATTTCCAAAAGAGTATTGCCACGGACAAAGCCACCGATTATCTGATTCGCTCCGGTACCAAGGCCCTACGGCGATGCGCGCTGGATGAATCGGATCAGTACTTTAAAACCGCCAAATCCATGCTCGAGCAAGAGCAACTGGCCGCCCCGGAAACCAAAAAGCGGCTGCTGGATGTGGTCAACCAGTGGGCATTCGTCTTCTATTATCGCGGGATGAATCGTAACCTATTAGAACTTCTGGAAAAACAGCGAACATTGGTGGAGGGCCTGGATGACCCGGTGAGAGAAGGCTTTCATTGGGCCTGGTGCGGCTGCGCACTCTGGCACCGTCATCGTTTCAGTGAATCCTTTGATAGTCTAAAAAAGGCGCTGAAGCTGGGACAGACCGCTGCGCATGCCGATCTGATCGGCTATGCCAGTACCTGGTTGAGCTGGCCCTGCACGGAGTTGGGTCGATTTGACGAAGCCATCCAATGCAGCGAGAAAGCCGAGACCCTGTTTGAGGATGGAAGGGTACAAGACGCTTATTTGTATTTCAACGCCCTATTTGGCAAAGGGTATGTGTATTGGCACAAGGGGGATGCAAAAAACACCCGAAAAATCGGTAAGCAATTATTAAAATTCGGTAAAATGCACGGCAATGTCCGCAGCCTGGTTTCCGGCCATTGTTGTATAGGCTGGAAGGAACTGATTATCGGAGACATCGACGCTGCCACGGCCAGCTTTAAGACTGCCGTGGGGATGTCGGCTGATCCCTGGTATTCACAGTTCCCCAAACTGGCCCTATGCTACGGCGCTATCAGTAACGGCAAAATTGAGGAGGCGTTGCCCCTTTTGGATCAGCTAATCGCTTTCAGTGATGATAATGGTGCTGAATTTGTTGGCGAACCGGCTAATTTTTTCAAGGGCCTGACCACCATAATGAATGGTCAGATTCCTAAAGGCCTGGAATTCATGGAATCGCTGCTATCCAGGTGGCAAACCAGCGGCTGTCGCCTGCGCGGCCTCACCTGCGGATATGTCATGGGGCAGGTGTATTTGCTCCTGTACCAGAGTGCGTTGCAGACCGCCGGCCATCCGGTATCGTCTCAGGCGGCGCAACTGGCCGAGAAATGCATTCACTGGTTTCAAACCAGTGTGTCCGAAGCGCGGGACATGGGGGCTGTTGTCCTGGAAGGGCAGGCATTGTTGGGATGGGGCAAGGCGCTGGCCATGATGGATCAACCCGGCCAGGCTGCTGATATACTGCATCAGAGCATGGACGTATTTGCCAACATACAGGCCACTTCCCATCTTAAGCGGGTCAAGGCCGCAATTGATGCCCTGCCGACGTGATTTTTGGGACCATAGTTTAAAAATGTGGAACCGGAGCAAGAGGGGGTGCGAGGGAACTGATCACGTGGGGGTGTTCAGTTGGACAGCGGTGTGTCCATTGCAGTGCTCCGGTGTAACTATATTATAGTGTTGAATGGGAGGCAGATCAAGTGCTGGATATTACCATGTGGTAATTTTAAGATCAGGTTTTGGTAAGTTTCAGGTGGTAGGCTGTGGGCCAATGATGGGATGAACCCAATTGATACTTCCTCCTCCTTATTTTTCTTCCCCTATGCCGGGCCGCTGTTAACGTGGCCCGGCCTTCCTTTATCTCGTCATTTTTAGTCGGATTGGAAACTGCGAATGATATACCCGCCGGATTTTTCGTCGGGTTCCAGTTCCATGAGACCGCGGCTGGAGGCTTCATCCAAAAGGTGTTTGAAAGAGCGAAATCCATAATAGGATTCGTTGAATCCCGGCCGGCGGCGCTTGAGGGTTTGTTTGACCATGGATCCCCAGATTTTGTCCTCCGACCCGCGTTCTTCGGCCAGGGCCTCGAGGGTTTCCATGACCAGATCCAGTGCCTCCTGGGTCAGTGCTTCCGCATCCTCTTTCGATCCTGATTCATGGGCCTGGGGTTTGGGGCCTTTGGCCGGTGGCTTGCGGGCCGGTTTTTTGGCTTTTTTCTTTTTGCGGACCAGGTTGTCGTAATAGATGAATTCATCGCAATTGGCGATCAACAGATCCGAGCTGGAATTTTTCACACCCACGCCAATGACATTTTTGTTGTTTTCACGCAGCTTGCTGACCAGCGGGGAAAAATCCGAATCGCCGCTCACGATCACAAAGGTGTCCACGTGGGCTTTGGTGTAACACAGGTCCAGCGCATCTACCACCATGCGGATGTCAGCGGAATTTTTGCCGGATTGACGGACATGGGGAATTTCGATCAGCTCGAAAGCCGCTTCGTGCATGACGGATTTAAATTCTTTGTAGCGTTCCCAGTCACAATAAGCCTTCTTGACCACAATGCTGCCTTTGAGCAGGAGGCGTTCGAGTACCTTGTTGATGTCGAACTGGGCATAGCGCGCGTCACGCACCCCCAGGGCGACGTTTTCAAAATCGCAGAAAACGGCCAGGTTGACGGTTTCCATCGTTTTGGTCATGATTTCCTTTCCGGGCCAATGGGTCATTTCAAGATGGGCACCAAGTCAGATTTACAATGCGTAAACCCATCTTATCTTCAATAAATAACAATGCCAACCGGAAAGGAGACCGCCATGGTCGAACTTCATGAAATATCCGATGCCTATTCTCTGGAAACCGTGAATCTGGAGGTCAGCGACACTGACCTTGACCTGGCCGCTGCCAGTGCCATTGCCAAGACCAACGCCAGGTCCATCAACAGCAATGCCATGATGCTGTCTTACCACAGCAAGAAGACAGGCGAATTCTGGCCTAACTACGAATGCGGCGCTGGCGGCGGCCGGCCGCCATGGATCGTTTTTGCCGAATCGCGCGGCTACAACCTGAAAATCGACATCAACAACGGCGAGTTTGAATTTTTCTACGTGCGTCTGTAGCGGACCTGCTAACTATTAGAGCGTTGCCGGATTGGTTGGATGCGCTTTTCACATGACCGCAGGTAAGGTCCGGCTTAATTCAACGGATCGTTATGACATTTCAGGCAACCGGTGAATTGCGGGTGGAATGTCGGCGGCCCCACAGGATCCCTGTCCGGATGGTGGCATCCCAGGCATTCGGCGTCTTCGGCCACGCCCTCGTGAATGTCGGGGGTACTGCGTATGGACGGGCCGTGCAAGCCCATATAGTGCTGATAGGCGCATCCAGCCAGAATGAATAGCGTTGCTGCGCAAACAATGCTGCGTTGCATGATTTTCATGTGTCCTCCTTGATACCCGAGCCGTCTTTTAAATGGACAATCTTGCCGGCAATGGCGCTGATAAGCGTTGATTTTTCTTTTTCATCCACACCATGATGGATCAGTGATACCAGATAGTTGTGGTGGCTTTCACGGATGTCGACACCCATGTCTACCATATCGTCCAGGATCTGGCAGCCCATGCCGATCTGGTAAAGTCCGGAGAGCAGTGGCGCCAAGTCCGTTTCTGTAATCGTTTCGATAACACGGGGGATATCCCAGGGACATTGAAACAGCAAACCGGTTTTATAGTGATGAATCGATTGCAGAATTGTTTCCGGGGCCAGGATTCCATCGATTCCCGCCTCCTCGGCCGCTTCCTGAACGCCGCTTTGGGTCATGGTGTGCATGGACGCGGTTGTTGCGGCCAGCACTTGGTCGCCGGTAATCTCTCCCCACCGGGCGGCATCGCTGAGAAGGTGAAAGAGTACTCGGTCGGAGACCATGATGTCCACCACCGATCGGAAGCGATGGCCGGTGGCGGGAATGTCGGTTTCCAGGGTGGGTTTGTATTCGTCGTCCAACAGGTTGTCGCAGCCGGTAACCATGCCGCGCAGGCATTGCAAGGTGCCTGCATACAGCGTACGGCGGAAAGGGGAGACGCCCAATCGATGATATGAGTAGAGAAACAGCAGAGAAAAAAGATTCCGTGATATTGAAAAGGCGTTTTCGGGAGGCGGATGAACATGCACACCGCAAGGCTTGAGTATCTGCTGGGCAACCGCCCAGTACCGCGAAAGACCGGAGCGAAGTTCCCCCAAAAGAAGCTTGACGGTTGGCACCTGAAGCATCAGGCCGACGGGATCATGATGGTTGCTATCAGTGGTCATGGTCGGCGTCCGGCTTGCGAGAGCTGAACAAGGCAATGTAACCAAAATACATGCAAGTAATGACCGGCGGTGTAAAACCGGCCGCCCGGATGAATCCTGGCAATACTCCACGAATGTTTTCCCCAATTTGGGGCTGCATGAAAAACCAGCGCGATACATGGGATACCAGTGCGCCCATCCAGGTCGTGGGAACGTGCATGTCCGCGATGATCAACCGTCCGCCAGGTTTCAAGACCCGGAATGCCTCGGCCAGGGCTTTTTCCTTAAGATCCAACTGAACGTGATGAAAAAAAGACTCGACACCACGGCATCGAAGCTGGCATCCGCAAAATGTAACTCCTCGGCGGCCATGACCTCGAACCGGCAGGTATTCGAGCCGCGCTTTTTACGGGCCACGGCGATCATGCTCGCTGCGGCATCGATTCCCACGTTTTCCCCGCCGGCTCTGGTTGTGGTCTGCAGCCGGTCGGCGATCATGCGGGTGAGCACACCGGTGCCGCATCCCAGATTAAGTACGCGGTCCGATTCGGAAACGCTTAGCAAAGAGACGAGATGCCGGTCGTATTCGGCCTGTTTGCCAAGCAGCAAAATCGGTTCGAGCGCATCATAGACAATGGCCGCATGATCTAAGGTCCGACCACGGGTGGGGACGGATTGTGGATTCATTTTTTTATCCTTTTTGGCGTGGATAACAAAGTTTACCCGCAGGTCCTGTTTTCTGTCAATTGGGCTCTGAAAACAAAGGGAAAATGTGTCGTCGGGACGATGCTGCAATGGCGCTGAACCCGGCTCTATTTTGCATCCGGATGTTGACAGTTGAAATAAACCCCCTCAATATAGTGAATGCACCTCATGATGGGAAACCTGTGTTTCCCATCAATCATTTCTCGATCTAAAAAACAAATTGGAAAATCGATAAGCGGTGCACAGGTCCTGCTTTTTAACCCGTTCCCAGAAAATTAGGAAAGATGCCCATGGTGGCGGTGAAAAAAGTCCGGAAAGCGATGAATATTGATCCTGGTCGGATAAATCCCTCGTTCGTGTAGAAGAAGGAGGTCCCATGGTACAGCCAATCAAGGTTCCGGATATTGGAGAGAAAGTAGAATCGGGAGTAGTTGTCGCCGTCCACATCAAGGTTGGAGATACGGTGGTAGTGGACGACACCGTGATTGAATTGGAAACGGATAAAGCATTGGTAGAAATTCCATCGCCCTTTGCCGGCCGGATTACCGATGTGTTGGCCAAGGTTGGCGCCCAGATGAAGGTTGGAGATGCCATCGCCCGTATCGAAATTGAAGCGGCTGACCCATCCACCGGTTTGAAGCCGTCGGTAGCAGACGGTGACGGTCGGATGAATGAACCCGAAGGCGGGAAAGCCGAAGCCGCCTCGGATGCTGGAGATCAACCACAGCCCGACCCATCCGACATCCCGATGACGCGGACGATGGTGCCGGCATCACCGTCTATTCGTCGATTGGCCTGGGAATTGGGGATTGATATTTATTCGGTCGATGGTAGCGGGCCAGGGGGTAGAATTTCGGAGGCGGATGTCAAGGGCCATGGTCGTCAACAGCAGACGGATGCATCGAAGCCGGAGCAAGGCTCTTCCTCTTCCGATGCGAACCATTGGGGAGACGTTGATATTCAGGAAATGGACACGGTCCGCCGGTTGACGGCGCAAAGTACATCGGCCTCCTGGACCACCATTCCCCATGTGACTCAGTTCGATGAAGCAGATATTACTGGAGTGATGTCGTTTATCGAGAAAAAGTCCCATGAATGTCAACAATTGGGTGTCAAACTCAATTTGACCGCGATTATTACCTGGATCTGCGCTCAGGGGCTGAAGCGTTTTCCCCGGTTCAACGCCAGCATTGACGTTTCAAAAAACCGTATCACGCTCAAGCGTTATGTGAATATCGGCATTGCTACGGACACACCGCGCGGCCTGCTCGTACCGGTGATCCGCGATGCAGATCTGAAAAGTCTTCTAACAATTGCCGAATCCATAGATCTACTGTCAGCCAAAGCACGCAATAAAAAAATACGTTCCGACGAAATGGATGGAGGCACCTTTACCATTTCCAACCAGGGGGGAATCGGCGGGACAGGATTTACACCGTTGGTGCTGTGGCCTCAGGTGGCCATTTTAGGGGTGAGCCGATACGGTATAAAACCGGTTTATATCGGGGACCAATTTGAACCACGGACAATTTTACCGCTTTCTCTTTCTTACGATCATCGCAACATTGACGGTGCTGATGCGGCGCGATTTTTGCGCTGGATCTGTGAAGCACTGGAACAGCCACTCAATCTGTTTATTGATTGAATCATTGGTGGCTGACCCGGTGGCCTTTTAAAAACGTGCCTGCAAATCCCGTCTTAAGGCTTGCGAATTCCAAACAATCGGCTGTATAAAGACTTCTTTGCGGTGACAGGTGCGGCGCTTGACACCGACGTCTGATACTTTCCCCCAAATTCATCAAGTATTTGAAAGCGAGTATCATTTATGACAGACAATAACACCCAATTGGCGGTGATCGGTGCTGGTCCGGGCGGGTATACGGCCGCTTTCCTGGCCGCCGACATGGGGATGACGGTTACCCTTATTGATCCAGCTGATTATCCTGGCGGGGTTTGCCTTTACCGGGGGTGTATTCCTTCAAAGGCGCTGCTTCACGTGTCCAGCCTGATCCATGCAGTGGCGGCGGCCGAGTCGTGGGGGATATCCTTTGGCGAGCCTAAAATTGACGTTGAACAAATGGAGCGGTGGAAATCCAAGGTGGTAACGGACCTCACCAGCGGTTTGGGACATCTGGTCGCCCAGCGGAAGATCACCTACCTGCGGGCCACGGCCAGGTTTGTTGACCATCAAACGCTTTCTTTGACTGATCCTGACGGCAAGACAAGTACTTTGAGATTCGAATATGCGATTGTGGCTACCGGCTCCCGGGCTGTAGATCTGGATCTGCTGCCTGCAGACGACGAACACATCTGGAATTCTCGAAACGCCCTTGACCTGAAAACGGTTCCCGAGTCACTGCTGGTGGTGGGGGGCGGTTGTATCGGTCTGGAACTGGGCAGTGTGTATGCTGCGTTGGGGGCGGAGGTTACCGTCGTGGAGATGCTTCCCCATTTGCTGGAAGGCGTGGATCGGGATTTAATCCGATTTCTTACCAAAACACTGACGACGCGTTTCAAGGCAATTTTGACCCATACAACAGTGGAATCGGCCAGTATCCAGAAAAGTGGTGTCGATGTCACGTTGCGCACGAGTGGCGGCGAGACGACCAATCAGTCGTTCCAGCGAGTGCTCGTGGCTGTTGGGCGCCGTCCCTTTACAAAAGGCCTTGGTCTGGAAAAAGCCGGCGTGAACATGCATGAAAATGGTTTTGTGAAAACAGACCGGCAGTGCCGGACAAGCACGGATACCATTTTTGCCATCGGCGATATTGCCTCCCAGCCCATGCTGGCTCACAAGGCCTCCTACGAGGCGCGCATTGCCGTGGAAGCCATTGCCGGAAAAAATGTCATTGTGGATCCGGCAGCCATCCCGGCCGTGGTGTTCACCGATCCGGAGATCGCCTGGGTCGGTCTTTCCGAAACCGCTGCCAAAGAAAAGGGTATCAACATTGAAGTGACTCGATTCCCCTGGGCCGCCTCGGGACGTGCCATGACGCTGGGGCGCAGTGATGGTCTGACCAAACTGGTGGTTGATCCGGATTCCAAACGCCTTTTGGGAGCGGGTATCGTTGGCCCAGGGGCTGGCGAGGTAATTGCCGAAGCAACACTGGCCCTCGAGATGGCAGCCAACACCACGGATATGGGATTGACCATCCATCCTCATCCAACCCTATCGGAAACATTGAAGGAAGCCGCAGATATGATCGACGGGACGGCAACGCATTACTTTCGCCCAAAGCGGAAGAAAAAAGAAGCTTGATAGCCATATCCACCAAGCCGGTGGATGCGTTTTCCCATAGCTGTTTTGTCCGTTGGCCCGGCTTTTTTGAAACGACGGCCATTGGGTCGGAAAAAAGGTCTTACCATCCAGGGCCATCGCATTTGTCACGTTTTTGTCGAAAACTTCCATCATTTTCTTGCATTTCTTCAGGTCCGTGATATGGTTTAACTATCATCAGGGTCTGCCAGTGATGACAGACCGGTTTCTTTCTGAGGGATCGATCCATTTGTTAAGAGTGGCGCCTGAAGTCTGAAGCAATGATTCAATTTTTTTACCCGTAGGAGGATGTAGGCATGGCAAATGGTATCGTGAAGTGGTTTAATGACAGTAAAGGTTTTGGTTTCATTGAGCAGGAAAACGGCCCGGATGTATTCGTTCATCATACGGCCATTGTTGCCACTGGATTCCGATCTCTCAACGAAGGTGACCGGGTAACGTTTGACATTGAGGAAGGTCCCAAAGGACTTGCCGCTGCAAATGTAAAAATCGTTTAACGTTACCTAATCCCGTTTTTAAAGGGAGCATTGCCTAAATGGCAATGCTCCCTTTTTTAGTTATTGCCCTTCCAGAAATGGCCAATTGACCGATTTGAGTAGCGCTTTTCGCCAAGGGGCTCGCAGTCACCGCCCGACATAGAAGATCAATGTACTGGTGGATCTCAAAGTGATAATCCAACGGCGAGATGGGATCGCGATAGTACCATCGGTTGTATAGATTGGCCAATGATCCCATGACGAGATTGCGAAACACACGACTACTGATGTCCTGGCGAAATTCTCCAGATTTTTGGCCTGCCTCCAGTACCTCTACCATTTTATCGTGGTAACCGACAAAAACGGAATGCGCGCTGCTGGTGTAAAATTGATTGCTGAGTTTGGTGTCCCTTAAAAAAACGGTTACCAGGTCCTTGTCTGCTGAAAAAATAGAAAAGTGGGCCCACATGATGTGCTGTAATCTGGAGATGGCGGTGGAGAAATTGAACGCAGCGTCCAGCTCGGTTTTGTAGAGAGCAAAATATACCCTGGTGATGGAAAGCAGAAGTGCTTTTTTTGTTTTAAAATATTCATATACGGTACCTTCGGCAACACCGGCTTGAGCGGCAATGTCAACAATCGTCGTGGCATCGTAGCCTTTACGGCTGAACACTGTTTTGGCTGCTTCGAGGATAGTAGCGTATTTTCCCTGCTCGGTATGGGCGTTCGCTTTTGGGGCAGGGTCCTCAATCATACCGCGCACAAGGGCCATGATTTGATCAAAGTCTAAACGGGTGTTGGGCGCCTGCTCAGTGCCCAGGCAAATGAGTGCCTCCTCGTCGAGCAGACCAAAAATCATCGTTCGCGTAACGGTGATATTCAAATCCTTCCGGAACAGCCCCGTCTGGATACCGTCTTCCAGAATCTGGTCCAGGATGCCGACGTAGCTGAGCAGGGTGTTGAAGCTATCGTGCTCGAGGAAGCTTGGTTTGCCGCGGGCCTCGAGCAGGATGCTTTTTCGAACCTGGGTGTTCTGATCCGTATCGTTCATATAAAGGTGGTACCAGATCATTTTGCCTAGTCTGGCCACCGGTCCCAGCACCCCTTGCAGATGGAACAACAGCTCGTCCAGTGCGGTTTGCTGAAGATAGTCGAAGACCCGATAGATCAGATCCTCCTTGTTTTTGAAATAGTGATAGATGATCGAATCCGCCACCCCAGCTTTTTTTGCCATATCGGTGATCGTGGCCGCCCTCAACCCCTTGATGGAAATGACCTCAAAGGCGGCTGTTAGGATTTCCAGTCGCTTACCGGTATATTGGTGATGCTTTTTTGAGGCGTTTGCCAAAACGCCGTTTTGACGCTGACCTGCGTTGGCGGGGCCTGGCAGTGGTCTGGCTTGCAGATGATTAGGGGTGGATCCATCACTTGACATGGGGTCTCTCCTTCCAGGCACAATTGTCATCAATGGCAAACTATGGAAAACGAACTGAATCATATTCGCCTTCAGTTTTCAACCATTGGCCGCATTCCCAAGCCTCCGGGCAAATCGATACCCGCGTTAAATCGTTGAAAACCGGACCATCCCGAATGTTCCCGCCTTGATCCAATGGCAGAAGAAATGAAGACCAAACAAAAAAATAATTGAGGCGCATTATACTTGGTTTTGGATGGTATATGCGTTCAATTACCTATTTCCATACCTGTCGAGTATTCAACGTATAGGGCGTGTTTGTAGTCAGAATAATTATTTAACCCAATAA
>Ga0272444_10003733_pt1 | contig 13627 bp, 25 predicted proteins | sample SSMForm13_FD_201033 | JGI IMG/M metagenome (GOLD analysis project Ga0272444, IMG submission 201033) | Marine sediment archaeal communities from Little Sippewissett salt marsh, Falmouth, MA, United States - SSM-Form-13 | ecosystem: Environmental > Aquatic > Marine > Wetlands > Sediment ...
GGCAGGGGCGGGCAGATGGCGCGAGGCGCCGGCACCTCTGTACAGCTGATGGCCAAGGAGGGGAAATGGGCGCTGTTGAGACTGCCCTCCGGTGAGCTGCGTCAGGTGTCGGTTGAATGCTGTGCCACGGTGGGACAGGTGGGATATGTCGAGCGCGAGGGCATCAGTCTTGGTAAGGCAGGAAGAAACCGCTGGTTGGGACGCAGACCCAAAGTCCGGGGGGTGGCCATGAATCCGGTCGATCATCCTCTGGGCGGTGGTGAAGGCAAGAGCTCAGGCGGCCGTCATCCCAGCACCCCGTGGGGCAAACCAACTAAAGGATACAGGACCAGAAAACGTAAATACTCTGACCGTTTTATCGTCAAGAGGAGAAAATAGGGGAGTCGACAGATGTCGAGATCCATCAAAAAGGGTCCTTATATCGACCCCAAGCTTCTCAAGAAGATCACGACCATGAACCGAAGCGGCGAGAAACGGGTCATCAAAACATGGTCCCGTTCCAGCACCATTTCGCCGGAGTTCGTCGGTCACACCCTGGCCATACATAACGGCAACAAGTTCATCCCTGTGTATATCTCGGAGAACATGGTGGGACACAAACTCGGGGAGTTTGCGCCCACCCGGACCTTTCGGGGGCACAGCGGCCGGCTGACATCGCGGCCCACATCTTTAAAGTAATACCGGCGTTCAGCAGCTTCTTGTCTTTGAGGAGATGGTCCAAGGAGAAAGTCGATGGAAGCCAAAGCACGCACCAGATATGTTCGGAGCTCACCCAGAAAAATGAGAAGGGTGGTGGACCTGGTCAGAGGGGAACCTGTCCAGAAAGCACTGAACACCTTGAATTTTATGCCACAATCTGCCTGCGTGACGGTCATCAAGACCATCAAGTCGGCGGCAGCCAATGCGATCAATATCGCCGGGCCGAACCTGCATATGGACGATCTTTATATCAAAAAGGCCACGGTCGATCAGGGTCCGACGCTTAAACGATTTCGTCCGAGGGCAATGGGACGAGCTTCGCGAATACAGAAAAGAACCAGCCATCTTACCATCGTGGTGGCCGATCAACAGGAAGCATGATTTTATGAGGAGGTCTCTTTGGGACAGAAAACGAACCCCACCGGTTTGAGATTGGGCATCAATAAAACCTGGGAATCGCGCTGGTTTGCCACCACCAAGTATTCCCAGTTGCTGCAAGAGGACCTCACCATAAGGAATTACATCCGGAGTCGTCTCGAACGGGCAGGGGTATCAAGAATTGAGATCCAAAGGGCTCCGAAAAGGGTGACCATCGATATTTACACGGCCCGGCCCGGCATCGTTATCGGCCGCAAGGGTATTGAGGTGGAGCGTCTTAAAGAGGAACTCCAGCATCTGACCGGCAAGGAGATCTATATCAATATACAGGAGATCAAGCGTCCGGAGCTGGACGCCTATCTCGTGGCAGAGGGCGTTGCCCGGCAGTTGGAACAGCGTGTATCCTTCCGGCGGGCCATAAAAAAAACGGTTGCCTCGAGCATGCGCATGGGCGCCGAGGGAATCCGCATCTGTTGTTCCGGACGTCTGGGTGGGGCGGAAATGGCCAGAACGGCCCAATACCATGAAGGTCGGGTTCCGCTGCACACCCTCAGGGCGGACATCGATTTTGCCAGAGTCACGGCGAAAACGACGTACGGCACCATTGGCGTCAAAGTATGGATTTGCAAGGGAGAAGTATTAGGCAAAGAGGAAAGCCAGAAAGCATCAGCACCCCTGGGGGGGAGGGGACGTTCCGGCGGACGCAAACCACCCAGGGGCGGTAGACGTCCTCCGTCAAAGTGAGGAGATAGTTTCGATGTTAATGCCCAAGAGGGTTAAGCACCGCAAAGAACATCGCGGCCGCATGCGTGGCCGGGCCACCCGTGGTAGCGGCGTCAACTTCGGTGAGTACGGTATGCAGGCTCAGGAGCCGGCCTGGTTGACCTCTCGGCAGATCGAGGCGGCTCGTGTGGCCATGACGCGTCATATCAAGAGGGGTGGAAAGGTGTGGATCCGCATTTTTCCAAGCAAGCCGGTCACGGCCAAGCCCGCCGAAACCAGAATGGGCAAGGGAAAGGGAGCGCCGGAGGATTGGGTGGCGGTGATCAAACCAGGACGCGTATTATTCGAGCTCAGCGGGGTTTCTGAGGATTTGGCCAAAGAAGCCTTTCGCCTGGCTTCTCAAAAGCTTCCCATCAAGACGAAATTCGTTTCTCGACGTGAATTCTGGGGGGACTAAGCGAGCATGAAGATCGAACAGATTCGCGAAAAAAGTGATGAAGAGTTGGTCAAGCTGCAGCGCGATCTTCAGGAAGAGCTCTTCAATCTCAGGTTTCAGCTGGTCTCCCGGCAGTTGGACAATCCCTTGCGCATACGGATAGTGCGGCGGGATATCTCCAGGGTCAAGACGATCATCCGTGAGCGGCAGTTGAAGGCTGAACAGCAGCCCCGGGCCGCCGGTGAAGCTGTATGATAAACTTCAAGGGTCTCTGAAGATTTTGAAGGATGGCGAAGGTTGATGAAGGGGAGTCGAGCATGGCAGACCAGACACAGACGAAGACTTCACAGAGAGCTCGCAGAAAGATCGTGACCGGAAAGGTTGTCAGCAACAAGATGGACCAGAGCGTTGTTGTTCTGGTGGAACGCTTACGGAAACATCCCATGTACGGAAGAGTGGTGAAAACATCGAAGAAACTCATGGCTCATGACGAAAAAAGTGAGTGCCAGGTTGGTGACCTTGTGAAAGTCATGGAAACGAGACCGCTGAGCAAAAGAAAGCACTGGCGTGTCGTGGAGATCCAGGAAAAAGCTCAGTAGGCCTAAGGTTTGGAGTTCGGACTGATGATAAAAGTTGAAACATCTCTCATTGTCGCTGATAACTCTGGAGCCAAGAGAGTTAGCTGTATCCATATTCTAGGTGGATCCACGCGCCGCTGGGCCAGTGTCGGCGACATCATCGTGGTGAGCGTGAAGGATGCTCTCCCCGGCAGTGCGGTCAAGAAAGGGGACGTTGGCAAGGCAGTCGTCGTCCGAACCCGTAAGAGTATCAGGAGAAAAGACGGCTCCTATATTCGTTTTGGAGAGAATGCCGCCGTTCTGATCGATGAACAGAAAGAGCCCCGAGGCACGAGAATTTTCGGGCCGGTGGCCAGGGAACTTCGTGAGCGCCAGTTCATGAAGATCATCTCGCTGGCCCCTGAGGTGCTGTAAAAAGTTTTCAGCCGGGTTCCGGTCGGAGGAAACGATTTGAGGAAACGGTCTGAAAAAACGGTCTGAGAAAATGGCCTGAGGAGATAGATGGAATGAAAGTGAAAAAGGGTGACACGGTGGTCGTCATGTCCGGCAATGACCGTGGTAAATCGGGAAAGGTGCTGAAGGTGGATCCATCGGCCGAAAAGATCATCGTCGAAGGGATTCACTTCATCAAGAAGCACACCCGTCCTTCCCAGAGAAATCAGAAGGGTGGTATCGTCGAGAAAGAGGGGGCCATCAAAGCCAGTAATGTCATGGTCTATTGCACCAAATGCGATCAGGGAGTCAGGGTGGGGACGAAGTTGCTGAACGATGGCCGGCGGGCTCGTTACTGCTGCAAATGCGGTGAGATGTTCACATGATCCGGTCGAGGAAGGATCATTCTTGGAAATCTGTCGATAAGGAACACCTGCCATGGCTCGTTTGAAGGAAATATACACAAAAGAATGCATGCCTGAGCTGACGAAGAAGTTCAAATATACCAATCACATGCAGGTACCCCGGTTGAAGAAGATCGTCATCAACATGGGAACCGGCGATGCGCTGGCCAATCCGAAGCTGCTGGATGCCGCCGTGGAAGATCTGTCTCAGATCGTTGGTCAACGCCCGTCGATCACGAGAGCAAGGAAATCCATCTCCAATTTTAAATTGCGGGAAGGGATGGCTGTGGGGTGCCGCGTGACACTCCGTCGGGAACGTATGTATGAGTTTTTTGATCGCCTGGTCAATGTAGCCATACCCCGCATACGTGACTTTCGCGGCATACCCACAAAGTCATTCGACGGGCGGGGGAACTATACCCTGGGACTCACCGAGCATATCGTCTTCCCGGAGATCGATTATGACAACGTGGAAAAGGTCAGAGGAATGGATATTACGGTGGTAACCACGGCCAATAGCGATGAAGAGGGTATGGAGCTGCTCAAACTTTTGGGCATGCCGTTTCGAGGTCAGTAAAGGAGGGTTCGTGGCCAAGAAGTCGCTTATAGAGAAATCACAGCGCAAGCCCAAATTTTCCGTACGGAAATACAACCGCTGTCAGCGTTGCGGTCGGCCGCGAGGATACTTAAGGAAATTCGGATTATGCCGGATCTGCTTCCGAGAACTGGCCAATGAAGGCCAGATCCCCGGCGTGACCAAGGCGAGTTGGTAAGATTCAGGTACGGCATCCGATCATCTTTTTGGCTTCGGGAGGAAGCCTATGACCATGACCGATCCCATAGCGGATATGCTCACCCGGATACGCAATGGGTACAAGGAAAAATTCCGAAAGGTGGATATTCCCGCTTCCAATGTGAAGAGAGAGATCGCCCGGATTCTCCTGGAAGGGATGTACATCGGGAATTACAAGTATATCGAGGATGAATATCAGGGTATCCTGCGCGTCTATCTGAAATACGATGAACAAGAGAATGGCCCCATCCTGGGTCTGAAAAAGATCAGCCGTCCGGGCCGCCGCGTTTATGCCGGCAAGCATCGTATCCCCCGAGTCCGTAACGGCCTTGGAACGGCCATCATCTCTACCTCCAGAGGCGTCATGACCGATCAACAGTGCCGCCAGCATGGCATCGGTGGAGAAGTGTTGTGCTATATCTGGTAGTCGATTGTAGCCATTGGTTTTAAACGGAGGTTATGTGGGTGTCGAGAATCGGACGAATGCCCATACCGATACCCCCCGATGTGAAGGTTGATATCGAACCGGGTACGATCGCCGTCGAGGGACCCAAGGGTCGTCTGGAGCAGTTTATTCATCGCAAACTGGTCGTCAAAAAGGATGATGACGTCCTGTTGGTCGAACGGCCCTCGGACAGTAAGATGTTTCGTTCCCTCCATGGTCTCACACGAACCCTGTTGTCGAATATGGTCACCGGTGTCACCGAGGGGCATCAGAAGATCCTGGAGATCAATGGCGTTGGATATCGAGCCGATCTGCAGGGAAAATCTTTGGTTCTGCAACTGGGTCTCTCGCACCCGATCATTTTTCAACCTCCCGAGGGAATTGAGGTGGAGCTCGGCGCCAAGGGCGTCCTGATCACCATCAGGGGAATCGATAAGCAGTTGGTCGGGCAGGTGGCTGCCAAAATCCGTTCTTTCCGTCCGCCGGAGCCTTACAAGGGCAAAGGTATTCGCTATCAGGGCGAACTAGTGCGCAGGAAAGCCGGAAAAGCGGGAGCCTAATAAAAAACAAGAAAACTGATTACATCTATCATTTAAGAAACAGGTTCATCAGGAGTACGACCATCATGCAGGATCGAGCCAACAAGATAGTTAAGCGAGCCCGGCAGCGCAGGAAGTGGCGCGTGAGGCGGAAACTGCAGGGAACCAGCGATCGTCCGCGTCTGACCGTCTTTCGCAGCAATAAAAGTATCTACGCTCAGCTGATCGATGACATCAAGGGCCGCACGCTGGTTACGGTTTCGGCACATTCTCAGGAGATTACCAAAGGGTCGACCGATAAAAAGACCAAAGTTGACATCAGCAAAGAGGTCGGACAGCTTCTGGCCCAAAAGGCCAAGGAAAAGGGTGTGGAGAAAGTCGTCTTTGATCGCGGACCCTATCTGTATCACGGTCGTGTGAAGGCCCTGGCCGAAGGAGCCAGGAAAGGAGGTTTGACGTTCTGATGGGAGCCCGGGAGAGGAGAGATCGAAGTTCTCCGTCATCGAGAGGCCGATCGTCGAAGATGGAGACCGAGCAGTTCGAACTGGTCGAGCGCGTTATCCATGTCAACCGGGTCGCCAAGGTGGTCAAGGGTGGTCGTCGATTTGGCTTCAATGCCCTGGTGGCGGTGGGAGACACTCAGGGACGTGTCGGCATCGGCCTGGGCAAGGCCAATGAGGTATCGGAGGCCATCAGGAAGGCCACGGAGGCCGCCCGCAAGGGTATGATCCGGGTGCCCATCGTCAACGACACCATTCCTCATGAGATAGTGGGACGTTTTTGCGCTTCCCGGGTGATGCTGAAACCGGCTTCCCCGGGAACCGGGGTCATCGCCGGTGGTCCGGTCCGGGCCATAGTGGAATCGGCCGGCGTGAAGAACATTCTGACGAAATGTCTGGGATCTTCTAATCCTCATAATGTCGTCAAAGCCACCATGCAAGGATTGACATCGCTCGAGGATGCCAAGATCGTGGCAGCCAGAAGGGGCATGAAATCTGAGGCCGTTATTCAGCAATTGGTATCCAGTGGGCCATCCCGATTGCAGGACGATTCGGAGAATGTAACGGGGTAGTGGGGGATCGGTCATCATGGCAGGAAAAGTAAAGATCACACAGGTACGGAGTGCCATCGGTCGCCAGAAAGGTCAAAAGCTGACGGTTCGGGCGCTGGGGATTCGCAGGATGCACCAGAGCGTTGTGCACAATGATACCCCGCAAATACGCGGAATGATCGCCAAGGTGCGTCATTTGGTGAATGTCGAAGAGGTCTAGGCAGCCTCCTGGGACCCAAACGGAGAGGACAAGTTCATTGAGACTGAATCAGATATCGCCTCCCTCGAAATCCCGGAAGAAGAGGAAAAGAGTGGGCCGGGGCACCGGTTCCGGGCATGGGCGGTATTCCTGCCGGGGATTGAAGGGTCAGAAATCCCGATCCGGGGCCAGTATTCCCGCCTGGTTCGAGGGCGGCCAGATGCCGTTACAGCGGAGAGTGCCCAAACGAGGTTTTCATAATCACTTCCGCGTCGCTTATCAGGTCGTCAATCTGACAGATCTGGCCAGGATTTCATGGGAGGGCCCGGTCACGCCGGAGGCCTTGCTGGAAAAGAGGCTGATTCGAAAGAAGAATATGCCGGTGAAGATACTGGGACAGGGAGAGTTATCCAAGCCGCTGCATATTCGTGCTCATGCCTTCAGTCAAACGGCCATTGAGAAAATTCAATCGGTGAGCGGAAAATACGAGGTCATCTAATTTGATCAAGAGCATCCAAAACATTTTCAAGATCCCGGAGTTAAGAAGGCGCATCCTTTTCACTCTGGCCATTGTCTTCATCTACCGGGTCGGCGGCCATGTACCCACGCCGGGGATCGACTCCGCAGCCCTGGGGGAGTACTTTTCTCAGGCCCGGGGCACCATCTTCGGATTGTACGATATGTTCGTGGGCGGCGCCTTCAAGAAAATGACCATCTTCGGCCTGGGTATCATGCCCTATATCAGCGCCTCGATTATCCTCCAGCTGCTGGGCTCGGTGATCCCTTATTTTCAGAAGCTGCAGAAAGAGGGTGAGGAGGGGCGACGGAAGATCACTCAGTACACTCGATATGGAACCGTGGCCATCTCCGCCCTGCAGGCCTATGGCATCAGCGTGTTTCTGGAAAGCCTGACCACCCGGGCGGGCGGAAGCATCGTCATCTTTCCGGGAATGGGTTTTCGCCTGCTGACCATGCTGACCCTTTGTTCGGGAACGATTTTCATCATGTGGCTGGGCGAGCAGATCACCGAGCGGGGGATCGGCAATGGCATTTCCCTGATTATCTTCGTGGGCATCGTCGCGCGCCTGCCGAGCGGTCTCCTCAATGAGATCCGCCAGGTCATTGCCGGAACCAAGCGTCCCATCCCGGAACTCTTGCTGCTGGTCTTCATCGTCGCGGCCATTGCCGCGGTCGTGTATATGACCCAGGGACGACGCCGAATACCGGTGCAATACGCCAAGAGAGTGGTCGGCCGGAAGATGTACGGGGGACAGAGCACGCATATTCCCCTGAGCGTGAATTCCGCCGGCGTCATCCCGATCATCTTTGCCTCTTCTATCATGATGGCTCCCCGGACCGTGACCACCTTTTTTCCCGGAAATGCCGTCATGCAGACGATCGGGCAGTGGTTCTCTCCCGAGAGTATCCTTTACATGCTGGTCTTCGGGCTGCTGATCATTTTCTTCGCCTACTTCTACACCGCCATTGTCATCAATCCCGTGGACATGGCCGATAACATGCGTAAATATGGGGGATTTATCCCCGGAGTGCGGCCGGGCAGGAAGACGGCAGAATACATCGACCGGGTGATGACCCGCATTACCCTGCCCGGAGCCTTCTTTTTTGCTGTCATCGCCGTGATGCCCCTGGTCATGACTCGAACAGCCAATATCCAGTTCTACTTCGGAGGGACCTCTCTTATCATTGTGGTGGGTGTGGCCCTGGAGACCTTGCAGCAGATCGAATCGCATCTGTTGATGAGGCATTACGATGGCTTTTTAAAGCGGGGAAAGATCAAACCGCGGCGGTAGCATCTGCAGGCCTGGAGGATACCTGTGAGGCTGATCATTCTGGGACCTCCGGGTTCTGGCAAGGGAGTACAGAGCAAGAGGATTGCCAGACATTTCGGTATCGTTCAGATATCAACCGGCGAAATTCTCCGTCAGGCGGCCGCAGCCGGCACCGAACTGGGACAGCAGGCCAGGCAGTATATGGAGAAAGGATTGCTGGTCCCCGATAAGATCATGGTGCAGCTGGTCATAGAAAGACTTTCTCAGAACGATTGCCAGGCGGGATTCATCCTGGACGGATTCCCCAGAACCATTGCCCAGGCGGAGATGCTTGACGATCTTTTACAAAAAGAGAAAAAGACCCTTGAATCTGTGCTGGAGTTGAAAATCGACGACCAGAGCGTTCTTCACCGGCTTTCCAACCGGCGGCTGTGTTCGCAATGCGGGGCCGATTATAATTTAGTGACCAAACCACCGCGGGCTGAGGGTGTTTGTGATCGTTGCGGCGGCCAGTTGATCCAGCGCGAGGATGATCGGGAGGAGACTATCGTCCATCGCCTGGAGGTCTATCATCGCCAGACAGAGCCTCTGGAAGCGTATTACCACGAAAAGGGCAACCTGTTGACCTTCGACGCCGAACAGGGCGTTGAGGAGGTGAACGATGCCATCGTGGAGGCTCTGGAGTCCAGAATGGACCGCTGAACCTTTCGGGACTGAGATGCTTGCCGATGATTTCTCTCAAGACCTCAGGCGAAATGCAGATGATCCGGGAAAGTGGTCGCATCGTCGCTCAAGCTCTGCAGCTCTCAAAGGAGCGAGCTCGCGAGGGAATGACCACCGCCGAGTTAAACGAGCTCATTGAGGATTTCATCCTTCGCCAGGGTGGTCGCCCGGCATTCAAAGGTTTCTGCGGGTTTCCGGCCAGCAGCTGCGTTTCCATCAATGAACAGGTGGTGCACGGCATACCGGGAAACCGTCGCCTGAAACGGGGCGATATCGTCAGTGTCGATGTTGGTGTCGAAAAAGAATCCTTTTTCGGCGACGCCGCCATCACCTTCGGGATCGGGTCGATTGACACTGGGGCACAGGATCTCATGGAAACCTGCCGGAAAGCTCTCCTGGCCGGCATTCAAATGGCCGTCGTCGACAACAGGCTCTCTGACATCTCTCACGCCGTACAAACCGTCACGGAAAATCGCGGGTACGGCGTCGTAAGGGATCTGGTGGGGCATGGCATCGGGCAGCAGATGCACGAGGATCCTCAGATCCCCAATTTTGGTCAGCCGGGCAGGGGACCCCGTCTTCAAGCAGGAATGGTTTTAGCCATCGAGCCGATGATCACGGCGGGTCATTACAGCGTCCGCACGCTGAAGGATAACTGGACGGTTGTGACCATCGATGGTTCCCTGGCCGTGCATTACGAGCATACCATCGGCATTACGGAGCATGGCCCTCTCATTCTCACAGAGGAATAGCATCATGGCGAAAGAGGAAACGGTACAGGCCGAGGGCGTTGTGGTGGAACAACTCCCCAACGCCATGTTCCGGGTGGAATTAGAAAATGGTCATCGCGTCCTGGCCCACATCTCGGGAAAGATGCGTATGCATTTTATCAAGATTTTACCTGGAGACAGAGTCACCGTGGAACTTTCTCCCTATGATTTAACCCGCGGCCGGATCGTTTATCGCTACAAATAAATAGAACAACGCCGCCACCTGGAACGGCTCTTCTCTGACTCGGCAAGGGAGTGTTGAATATGAAGGTACGGGCGTCAGTAAAAAAAATCTGTGAGCACTGTAAGATCGTTCGACGGAAAGGCATTCTATACGTCATCTGTCGGAACCCTCGTCACAAACAAAGACAGGGTTAAGAACTGAGCTGATTGTTTGCGCCAGCAAGGAGGTAGGCTTGGCGAGAATAGCCGGCGTTGATTTGCCAAAAAACAAACGGGTGGAGGTCGCGCTAACCTATATTTACGGGATCGGCCGGTCCTCAGCAAGAAAGATATTGGAGACCACCGGTGTCAACCCCGAGACTCGAGTTCACAAGCTGACCGAGGAAGAGGTCGCCCTGCTTAGGTCTAAGATCGAGTCGGACTTCAAAGTGGAGGGAAGTCTCCGGGGTGAGGTGGCCATGAATATCAAGCGTCTGATGGAGATCGGATGCTATCGTGGTCTCCGGCATCGCCGAGGACTCCCGGTTCGCGGGCAGCGTACCAGCACGAACGCCCGGACGCGAAAAGGACCGAGGCGAACCATCGGTGCGAAGCGCAAGAAATAGCGTCTTTCACAGAATAGCGCTACATTTTTCCGGGAGGTATTTCATTGGCTCAAAGGAGAAAGACGACAAAGCGCAAAGAGAAGGTGGATGCCTTTGGCGTCGCTCACATCAAGGCCACTTTCAATAATACGCTGGTGACCCTGACGGATAAAAAGGGGAACGTGATCTCATGGTCTTCATCGGGAACCATCGGTTACAAGGGATCTCGAAAAAGCACTCCTTTTGCCGCTCAGCTGGCTGCCGAGGCTGCCGCTAAACAGGCCATGGATCTGGGACTGAGAAAGGTTGAGATCTGGGTGAAAGGGCCGGGATCCGGACGGGAAGCAGCCATTCGGTCCCTGCAGGCCGCTGGCCTGGAGATCGAGGCCATCAAAGATGTCACCCCGATCCCGCACAATGGCTGTCGTCCGCCAAAGCGCCGGCGTGTGTGATAAACTTGCCATCAGAGATATGACTCAGTAAGGAGGACATATGGCCAGGTACACAGCCGCGAATTGCCGACTGTGTCGTCGAGAAGGGGCCAAACTGTTTCTGAAAGGCCGGCGCTGTTTTTCCGATAAGTGTTCCTTCGAAAGAAGGGATTACGCTCCCGGTCAACGCAGCCGACGGATGCGCCGGAAGGTCTCCGATTATGGGCTGCAGCTGAGGGAGAAACAGAAGGCTCGCCGCACCTATGGCATCATGGAGAAACAGTTCCGAGGTTATTACGAGAAGGCCACCAGGGAGAAGGGCATCACCGGAGAGAACCTCCTGCGCCTGCTGGAGAGAAGGCTCGACAACGTCGTCTATCGCCTTGGATTTGCACCCTCCAGAAAGGCTGCTCGTCAGTTGATCCGGCATGGCCACGTTCAGGTTAACGGACGCAAGGTGAATATTCCCTCCTTTCTGGCCGGCACCGGCGACATCATCGCGATTTGTGAAAAAAGCCGCAATTTGGCCATGATACATGATTCACTCAAGGATGCAGGCCGGCGACCGGAATTGCCGTGGCTCCGAATCGACAAAGTTAAACTTCAGGGAGAGGTGCTGCAGCTCCCGACCCGCGAAGACATCGCCTTGCCGATCGATGAACAGTTAATCGTCGTGCTCTATTCCAAGTAGATCTTTGACCAGGCCCTTTTCCTTGCGGGTATAGATGAGATCCGAAGGGGCCGCCAGAAGAACTAGGGGGCGTTAATCGCATGATATGGAGAAGTCTTCAGATGCCGAAAGGCGTGGAGCTGAATGAAGAAACCGCCACGGAGACGAAGGGACAGTTCATCATCGAGCCCCTGGAGAAGGGGTTTGGTGTAACCCTGGGAAATGCTCTGCGTCGGGTTTTGCTCTCCGCCCTTCAGGGAGCGGCCATCACGGCCATTCGCATCGAAGGGGTCATGCATGAGTTCGATACCATTCCCGGCGTGGTCGAGGATGTCACCGAGATTGTCCTCAATTTTAAAGAGATCCGCATGAAGCTCCATGCCGATCGTTACAAGCGTGTGGTGATGGATGTGGACAAGAAGGGCGAGGTAAAGGCTGGAGACATTCAGACCGATGCGGACATCGAGATCCTCAATCCCGACCAGCACCTGTTCACCCTGACGGAGAACAATAAGGTGCATATCGACCTCGACATTGGATGCGGCCGGGGGTATGTGACCAGCGAACTGAATAAAAGGGCCGACCAACCCCTGGGAACCATACCCATCGATTCCATCTTCACGCCGGTCACCAAGGTCAATTATACGGTCGATAATACCCGGGTGGGGCGGCGGACAGATTACGACAAGCTCATTTTGGAAATTACCACCGATGCCAGTTTGAGCCCGTTGAACGCTCTGAATTTTGCGGCCAAGATTCTCAAGGATCATCTCCAATTGTTTATCACTTTCGAGAAGGAACCGGAGTTGGCTCCGGAAGAGGAGGTCGATGAGGAGACCATCCGGATACGGAACCTGCTGAAAATGAAGGTCGATGAATTGGAGCTCTCCGTACGGTCCAGTAACTGTTTGAAGGCCGCGGATATTAAGACCCTGGAAGATCTGGTGCAGAAATCAGAAGCCGATATGCTCAAATATCGCAACTTTGGACGCAAGTCGCTGTCGGAACTCCAGGAAATACTTGAGAGACTGAGTCTTCATTTCGGGATGGATGTGCAAAGATATAAGGATTCCTATCTCGACGGCATGTGATCTCCCCCGATCGATCGTCATCGGGTCATATCTTTTTTTAGAATATATCTTTTGGATCCTATCTCTTTCATTGATATCTTTCGAACCATCTTTCTTGGGCGAGCATTCTGATGAGACATAACAGTAAAAAGAAACACCTCGGACGCAGTACCAGCCATCGCCGGGCCATGCTTTCGAACCTGGCCACGGCTCTGTTAAGAAACGGGCGCATTCGGACGACCGAGGCCAAGGCGAAGGAAGGACGTCGCCTGGCCGAAAGGATGATCACTTTTGCCAAGAAAGGAGATCTCCACGCCCGGCGCCAGACGTTGAGAGTTATCCGTGATCGGGAGGTCGTCAAACGGCTCTTCGACGAGATCGGTCCACGTTTTCAAGATCGACAGGGCGGATACACCCGGATCGTGAAGCTGGATCCCAGATTGGGTGATTGTGCTCCCATGGTGATTCTTGAGCTCCTGGACGAGACCAAGTCGGAGACCAAGAAGGGCGCTAAAAAATCTTCACCTGCGCCTGCCGGGTCGAAAAAGCAAAAATCGGCCGGGAAGAAGACCAAGGCCAAGGTAAAAGCCGGCGATACCAAAAGCAAAGAGACCCAGCCGGCATCTGCCGATGATGAGTCCAAAAAGAAAAAGCGATCGAAAAAGACCTCTGAGAAAAAATAGAGGGCACGGTCCCCAGTGATCTGGTATTTCAAGGGCAACACGACGT
>Ga0272444_10003735_pt1 | contig 13622 bp, 11 predicted proteins | sample SSMForm13_FD_201033 | JGI IMG/M metagenome (GOLD analysis project Ga0272444, IMG submission 201033) | Marine sediment archaeal communities from Little Sippewissett salt marsh, Falmouth, MA, United States - SSM-Form-13 | ecosystem: Environmental > Aquatic > Marine > Wetlands > Sediment ...
GGGATATTGTTATGTGCCAAATTAGGGGCCACACTCAGCGGGCTTCTAGGCTTGAGCGGCTGGGCCGTGGTCTTGCGTTGCCGCGCTTTGATGTCGCGCTCATATCTGGCTTTCGCGTTTGGTAAAAATTAACCAGGGCTACTCTGCGGGATTGGTTCAGAGTGCCTCGAGAAAAAACGATGCGGAATTCGTTGCTACCGCGCTTGAGAAATCCCCCCCACAAGTGGCTCGAACGATCAATCGTAGAGCGATATGCCATGTTATTTTATCGTCAGTTGATACCTAATAAGCACGGCGTTCCATCCATTGATACCGCACAAAGTCTTTCAGTATAAAAAACCGCTGATAACCAGGGAATCCCCTACCATACGGGCACTGCTGACGGGCAACACCCGCAGCTTATGGCTGGTTCGCGCTGGAGCCCCACGCTCATTGGCCGATGCCGTGTGCCCCCCCGCAAGATGAGAACATTGTGAACACTGGATTGCACGCCGAGATTCACCGTCGACCCTCCTTCACCGCGATCGAAACGCGGTTTACCGGGCCCAGGAAAGAATGTGCCAAACAACCGCGTCCCGGAGCAATTGGCCTTGCTACTGCCTAAATCCAATCTTCATTAAGTGACCGTTTAGAACGAATCGAGCCTTGCTAACAAATAGTGAAAGGACGCATCGCAATGAGCACAAGCAACTCATCATCAAAACACCATTACCAGTTCGCACGGTATGTGACCAAGGCTCGTTGGAACAGCTTTTGGCACCAATTGGATGAGATCAACAAACTCCATCCCGAGCGGGTACTGGAGATCGGACCAGGCCCGGGGCTTTTCAAATCCATAGCTGGCGCTTTGGGCATTTTCGTGGAAACGCTCGATCTCAGCCCCGATTTGCAACCCGACTTTGTGGCATCAGCCACAACACTGCCGTTTGCCGATAGCAGCCACGATGTCGTGTGCGCATTCCAGATGCTCGAACACATACCCTATGAAGAATCACTCCAGGCATTCTCGGAGATGGCCCGCGTCGCTCGCAAACAGGTAGTGATCAGTCTTCCGGACGCACAGATTCTCTGGCGTTATCGTGTTCACCTCCCCGCATTCGGAGCTATCGTATTTTCTTTTCCGCGCCCGCAACTCAAGCTGCCTGTATTGCAGAAAAACGACGAGCACTACTGGGAGATAAACGTAAGAGGCTATCCACTCGATCGAATTACCAAGGACTTTTCAAAGCTGATGCCGTTGACAAAAACTTACCGCGTTCCCGAGAATCCTTACCATCGTTTTTTCGTTTTCGCACACACAAGCTGAGCATCTGCATCCATCACCGGCCCGCGATTTCAAGGGAACCTGAATGCATCATATCGACCGGAAAAACCTGAAACGCCTACTCCAAGGCCATGTTGCAGGCAGCGCCAGCATTCTGGATATTGGATGCGGTCTGGGCGACAACATCGACCTGCTGAAAGAACTTGGTTACCTCGAAGTAACCGGCGTGGATATCTCGCCAAGAATGGTGGAGGCGACCCGGAAAAAGGGTCACGAAGCATGCTTGCCGGACCAACTCGAACACCGGAACTTCGACGTACTACTGTTTTCGCATGTCATCGAGCATCTTGGATATCCCGAGATCGTTGGATTCATGGAAAACTATTTCCAACACGCGAAAGCGGATGCCCAGGTCATCGTCATCACGCCTATCCTGTACGATGCCTTCTTCAACGACGTGGATCATATCAAGCCGTACTATCCTGACGGCCTGATCGCGCTTTTCTCTGATAGCCGGATATCAAAACAATACCAGTCGAATTTTACGCTGGAGCTTGTCGATCTCCACTTTCGGCGCAGCTCCTTGCTTCCTTACAACTTACGATCGAAGTACATCCGCACCCCCTTCAACAGACTGATCTATGCCGCTCTTGTGCGCGCAGCAGGCGCGGCGAAGTGGATTTCGTTCGGACTGCTATCCAAAGCCACGGGCTATGCCGCCTTGTTCCGCTTGGACAGGCATTGATCCATGAAGGTGGTGCACTTGGTCAGCGGCGACATGAGCCAGGGTGCCGCACGGGGCGCCTACTGGTTGCACAAAGCGCAACGCGCGCTTGGCATTGACTCAACGATAATTTCCAACTGCCAAAGTAACTGCGGTGACGAAACCGTGGTTTCGCTCGCCAACACACCGCTGCAAAAACTGAAGTATCTGTCGTTACCGCGCCTGGCCGCCCTTCCAGTTCAGCTGTACGGGAAGCGCAAACCTTATCCGTTCAATACCGGCTTTGAAGGTGGTGGTTATCAAAAGCAAAAGGCTTACCAGGAAGCCGACATCATCCACCTGCACTGGATCAATGGCCTGGTCAGCATTCGTTCGCTTCGAGCCATCCACAAGCCCATTGTCTGGACCCTTCGAGACTTGTGGCCTATGACCGGCGGCTGCCACTTCTCGCTGGGCTGCGATCAATACACTGCCGGCTGCGGCAAGTGTCCAATTCTCGGTTCTAACCACACCTGGGATCTTTCCCGACTGATCTTGCACAACAAACGAAGTTCCATCCCAAAGCACCTGCAGGTAGTGGGTATTAGCCAGTGGATATCTCAATGCGCGCGCAACTCACAACTGTTCTCAGGGCATGCCGTGCAGACGATAAGCAACAATATCGATACCGAGCAGTTCTTTCCTATCGACAAAACTACGGCTCGCAAGATTCTTCGCCTGCCGGGCGCAAGGCGGATCGTTATGGTCGGCGCACAAGACCTTTCGTACTTCTACAAAGGCACCGACACCCTGCTAGAAGCATTGGCCAGTCTGCGCGAGGAAAACTTGCACCTTCTGCTGGTTGGTAAAGTCGACCGTGCCACGCTGGACGAACTGTGTCTCGATTACACGAGCCTAGGATTTTTGTCAGACAGCGTATCGTTACGACTGGCCTATTCCGCCGCCGATGTGTTCTTGATGGCCTCACGCATGGAAGCATTCGGAAAGATGGCAGCCGAATCCATGGCCTGCGGGACCCCTGTGGTCTGCTTCAATGCCACCGGCCTGATGGATATCGTCGAGCACGAGAAAAACGGGTATGCAGCGCCTCCATTCGGTTCCGCAGCGCTGGCAGATGGCGTCAGTTGGATCCTCGATCGCCCCGACCAGGAATACCAACAGCTGTGCAGTCATGCCCTCAGCAAAGTGCAAACCACTTTTGACTCCAAGGTGGTCGCACAGCAATATCAGGCACTGTACCAACAGCTCCTAAATAACTGATCATCACGACAGGCCCAAGCATTCGACTAACCAAGTTAGCCCAGCGAACCAAACCAGGGAACGGGTATACTGTCTGCGACCGGCATAGGGCGTAACACATTGGTTGATGCCCCCGGGGCGTTGCAAGAACTACCGGAAAGCCCCGGCCGAACATGCCCACCAACAAGCGTAATGACAGCCGAATTGCGAATCGCCTTCGACGAACAGATATTCCTCCGTCAGAGGTTTGGGGGTGTATCCCGCTACATCTGCAGCCTCGCCGATACTCTGAACCACCGGGCGGACACAAGTGCCCGCATCTTCGCACCGCTGCACATCAACCAGCATTTGGCAAGTATGGGGCTGGGTGTCTCGAATGGGCATCTGATCCCATTGCCAAATGTCTTTGGCAGAGGACCTATGATCCGCGCCTTCCGAGCGATCAGTGCATATATTGGCACTCGCCAACGCCGGAGTTTCTCACCACACATTTTGCATGAGACCTATTTCACCGGGCAGGCACCTAAGGCACTCGGAGCGGCGAGAATCCTCACCGTGTACGACATGATTCATGAACTGTTTCCAAAGCAATTCGGCCCGACTGACAAGACAACGCAGTATAAGTACGCCAGCGTGCAGAGAGCCGATCGGGTGATCTGCATATCCGAATCCACACGTCGAGACCTGATCCGCTTGTTCGGTATCGCCGAAGACAAGGCCGTTGTCGTCCACCTTGGATTTGATCCACTACCGGAACCCGAAGCGCATGAAAGATTAACTTTTGCAGACCAGGCCAGACCTTACGTCCTGTACGTTGGGCAACGTGACGGCTACAAAAACTTCGATGGATTGTTAAGAGCCTACGCGGCTTCCTCTCAACTGCGCGAAAATTTTCGGCTGATGTGTTTTGGGGGCGGCTCTCTTTCACGGAAAGAGCAAGACCTCATCGCAGAGCTGGGCCTGGATCCGAATTGCGTGCTGCAGCGCGCTGGGGACGATGGCGAACTAGCTTCTTGTTACCGCAATGCCGCATTGTTCGTCTATCCATCCTTGTACGAAGGTTTTGGCATACCACCACTGGAGGCCATGTCACTGGGCTGCCCTGTCGCGTGTAGCCAGACCAGTTCGATTCCGGAAGTCGTGGGCGATGCCGCAGTACTCTTCGATCCCTCCGATATCGATGGCATCCGCCACGCAATGGAATCGGTGCTGGAGTCGACATCGCTCAGCAACACCCTGGTTCAGAAAGGGCAAGCGCGCTCTGCGCTCTTTTCCTGGGAGGAGTGTGCACGTAAAACTGTGGATGTCTACAGGCAAGTCGTATGAGTCGCGCACTGATATGTGGCGTCACCGGCCAGGACGGCAGCTACCTGGCCAAGCTCCTGCTCGACAAGGGCTACGAGGTTTGGGGCACCTCAAGGGATGCCCAGAGCGTTTCATTGCACAAGCTGCACCAGTTGGGGATTGCGAACCGGATCAACATGCTATCCATGGCGCCCACGGACTTTCGCAGCGTGATATCCATAATCAAAAATTGCGCGCCGGATGAAATCTATTTTCTGGCAGGGCAAAGCTCAGTGGGTCTTTCTTTCGAGCAACCGGTGGAAACGCTCGAAAGCATCACCACCGGCGCTCTCAACCTGTTGGAAGCATGTCGTTTCCTGGAACGCGAGGTACGCATCTACCACGCCGGTTCGAGCGAATGCTTCGGCGATATCGGCGACCAGCCCGCAACCGAGAAAACACCGTTCCACCCTCGCAGCCCTTATGCCGTAGCCAAAGCCTCTGCGCACTGGCTGATGGACAATTACCGCGAGGCATATGGCATGTTCACTTGCAGCGGGATACTTTTCAATCACGAATCGCCATTGCGCCCGGAACGCTTCGTAACGCGCAAGATCGTGGCAGCGGCTACGCGAATCGCCAAGGGTTCCGGCGAAGTACTGCGTCTAGGTAGACTGGACGTGGTTCGCGATTGGGGCTGGGCCCCGGAATACGTCGAGGCGATGTGGCTGATGTTGCAACAGCAGAAGCCGGACGACTTCATCATCGCCACCGGCAAGTCGCATTCTTTGCAAGAGTTCGTGGAAACGACTTTCCGCATGCTCGATCTCGACTGGGAAGAACACGTTGCGATCGAACCGAGCTTGTGCCGACCATCCGACCTCGCGTTCAGCAGTGCTTCGCCCAGACGAGCCGCTGAGGTGCTCGGATGGCAGGCACAGTTGTCGATGTACGACGTCATCGCCAAGATGCTCGAGTGGGAGTTGCTGCACGGCAGCCAACCCAATTGAATCTGATGATGGGGTGAGTGGCCTCATACCACTACCCGTTCATCACCAGCAGGCCCCCAGACGATGGCATAATGGCCTAAGCACGTGAGCGGCTTTGCGTAAAAAATCCGTCTTCCATGAGCGCGGCTTCCACGACACCCGACGCCTCAACCGGCTGTGGTAGCGGTGGAACGTCACCCCCGGAAACTCAATCGAACGCTCAATTCCCACTCCTGGCAGGTGCGGGTGAGCCATATCCGCCGTCCCCGGAATACGGATGTCGGACACCATCCCCTCGCCCTCCAGTCTCAGGGTATGTAAATACTTCCAGTCTGAGTCCAGTACCAGGATGCGACCATTGGTCGTATCTCTCATGCTGCGCGGGGCAAACATGGTGAGTCCAACCAGAATAAGCTCACCGGATATCGCCACCCCTCTTGGGAAACCACCGGTGAAATAAGCGTCGCCAGACTCTCTCAACAGCATGCCCTGATGCGAACTGCACACTGTGTACTCGCCGTTTTCCATCCAGATATTGTGGGCTCCGCTTCCAATCACCCTTGTTTCCATAAGGCGCCGCTTGCCTAATTCGAACCGCCATATTTCACTGGGCCGTTGCAGATTGTGCGCAAGAACATGCAGGTCATGTCCGCTCACATAGAGCGAGTTGAAATGATTGATGTCTTCCCCCACCACACCGTCCGGCGCGGGGTACCATCTCGACCATTGCCCCTGGTCGAGTAGTGCAATCATGTTGTCCATGCTGCATGTCAGCCACAGCTTTCCCTCGTGCCACAGGATCTGGTGTAGATCACGCAATGCAAACGGAGCCCTGAGTTCATCGACCTGACGCATCTGGTGGTCGAACACAAGAATGGATCCATTTTCCTGATCGCGGGGCACAGTCGATGCAGTGCTCCTGCCGCGCGCAGCAACATAGATATGTTCGGGTGACAGAGCGATCCCATAGTAAAGACCAACTCCCGTATGTACCTTTTTTGCCTCACCAGTGATCGGGTTCAGCAACAGCAACGATTTGCTGGTCGTGACTAAGCTGTACATAGGTAAACAGATCGAAGTGATCTCGCCGGTTGAACGGGAAAAGACCCAAGGAATCTTCTCCTGGGATCTGCCAAACACGGAAGACAGGTTCCTTTAGGGACGTGAAACCCCTATTACGCACAGCGATTGCCACCTGTAAAAGCACCGGCCCTTCAATCTCGCCTGAGCCCAGCAGGCCACTCGTGCACTCGTTTAAGCCAGCGAAACGCCCTGGACATACCGAACTCCCTGTACGACTGCTGGTATTCACGGTCCCGTTCCACCACGTTGACGCTGGATATACCTCACCTGTCATAAACAGCCGAGGTCAGTTCCCAAGGTAACAATTGTACCGAGAGACGAGTCCTCGGGTCATGATGCATGCTGGAAACCATTCGGTAGCGCCCACTGAACGGTGCCGACTTCAACAGCTTAGTAGGATAAAGCATGCCCTGGTAATACGCCGGCAACATATAGTGCGACTTCGGCCACAGCAATTTCAGACGCCTGAGCGCCCCACGGTCCGTCTACACTGCACGCACAGGGCAGTCCGACCGGTGCCAGGCGGTCTCTCAGGAGGAGTTGTCACCGGCCTTGGCCGATCTGCGCGAGGAAAAGTTGCACCTGCTGCTTATCGGCACAGTCGACCGGGCTGCGCTGAACGAACTGCATCTTGACTACACCAGCCTATGATTTTTGTCAGGCAACGTATCGTCGCGACAGACCTATTCCGCCGCCGACGTGTTCTCGATGGACTCACGCATGGAAGCATTCGGAAAGATGGCAGCCGAATCGATGGCCTGCGGGACTCCTGTAGTCTGCTTCAACGCCACCGGCCTTGTTGATATCGTCGAGGACGAGATAAATGGGTATGCAGCGCCTCCATTCAGTTCCGCAGAGCTGGCAAATGGCATCCGTTACATCCCACACCTGTCGAACCAGTAATTTGCAGAGCTGTGCAGTCGCGCCCGAACCAAAATACGAGCCATTTTCGACTCGCAGGTGATCGCGCAGCATTAGCTGGTGTTGAATGTACGATTGCTGGACGATAAACACGGACTCCAGCCAAGTACACACACCGTTTTCCCGTTTCGACACTTGGTTCTGTTCGGTGCGCTCTCAGCTAAAACCGCTATACTGAGGCGTCATTTTCTTCGCTGGCAATACTGCAGTTCATCCTGCGCACATACCAAGATCGCCGTACAGAACACCTCCTTTTCATAGGTTCATGGATAGTCGAGCCTCGCCTTGGGCATTCTTGTAGAGTCCAGGATTCTCCGGCGAAGAGTTGAAGAAAAAGATTTATGCCCAGCATTAAGAACAAGCTGAAGTCTCGGCTTTCCGGCCGTATTGCCCGTGGCGCAACGGGCAGCCTCGCGATGCGCCTGACTGCCGTAGCGCTGGCATTGATCACCAGCATTATTCTCGCGCGGGTGCTTGGCGCCAAGGGGCTTGGCGCTTATGCATTTGCCTTGGCAGTGATCGAAATACTCCTGGTGCCATCAATGCTGGGGATTCCCAGCCTGTTGGGACGTGAGGTTCCCGCCGGCATGCACCACCATGGCGCATTTTACGTAAGGGGGCTGGTTCGTCAGTCCCTCGCGGTGGTTTTCCTTTTCTCTACCGCGCTAGCCCTGACCGTCGGTCTGGCCGTGTATCAATGGGGAGACAAACTCGAGCCGGGCATGCAGGCACCCTTGTTCGTGGCCCTGGTGATGCTTCCTTTTCTCTCGCTACTCTGGACGAATGAGGCGACGATACGCGGTATTGGCCGGGTGCTACTGGCCCAATTGCCACTGCGCATCTACCGCCCCACCCTTGTGTTAGCGCTCATAGCGGCGGCACTGTTTACCTCCTATTCGCTCACGCCAACTGACGCGGTAGGCATTAACCTGGTCGCAACCTGGGCAGCCCTCGCGACCTCTTTGTTTATGTGGTGGAGATACCGACCGAGCATTGAGGTTGAGAAGCGCAGCAAACAGATGAGATTCCTGAGTCTCGTGCGTTCCGGGACACCCTTTATTCTCATTTCGGCGTTTGGCGCCCTCAACACCCAAGCCGACATCGTATTGCTGGGAATCCTGAGCGGCGCGGAGGAAACAGGCCTGTACCGAGTAGCTCACAGGCTGGCATCTTCTGCCGGCTTTCCCTATGTCGCCCTGATCATGCCACTTGGTCCACTGGTAGCGGAACTGTTTGCCCAGGGCGACCTTGCCAAGATGCGCTACAAGACGAACATGGCTCTGGGTTACGCCTTCACGGGCGCATTGCTGATAAGCGCAGTGCTGATCGCATTTTCCGACTTTTTTCTCAGCCTGTTTGGTCCGGAATTTGGTTCGGCCGGACCAACCTTGACTATCTTGTGCCTGGCCCAGACCCTCAACTCGATCGTGATCACCACGCAGCTGCTACTGGCCATGTCACATCACGAAAAACTGGTTGCCCGAAATCTGATGGCCGGCGCCATCGTCAACGTGGCATTGAATCTGATCCTGATTCCGCATTTTGGATTAGAGGGTGCCGCCAGCGCCACGTTGATGTCCACGCTGATTTTCGGCTTTCTGCAAATGCGTGATGCGCAAAGGGTGCTGAATTTCAGGCCCACGCTGTTTGCCCGTGTTCACGATCGGTGAATGGCAGCACGACCAGGCGAGTTGCTGTTCAGCGTAATGTTTCGACGTTCCAACTTGGCTTTGAAAATCAGTCTGACGTTACGCCGACTTCGCGCAGATGCAGCAATTACCCTCGAACGGAGTTTCCCTTATCGAAGTCTCACGTACGCTCCACTGCAAGGTGTCACGCACTAGCGCCTTCCATCGAAAACATAGCCAAATTTGTCGATATCTTCCGGATAGGCGCGCGCTACCAAGGCAGCGGTTTCATCCGTATAAAGTGACCTGTAATCCCTGTCTGCCCGCTTTCTGGATATATTCTCGCGCGGAACGACCGGCGCCTTGATTCCGACTTGTCGACAGATATGCTGCATATCGTCTTCGAGGTTCTCGAAGTAACCGACGTAGTCGGCACCAAAAGAACCATCGGCATTATTCAACCATTCAATCTGCCCCTGCGGCCTGTTCTCGAGGCGCCGTCGAAGAAACTCTTCAAACCCAAGTTCCCTGGCAACCGCGTGCCCGGTTATTCCCCATGCGCCTCGCAGGTAATAGTAAAAGCTCACTTCCCTGTCCCAGGGATTCCTGACAAAACCGAACTTGAACAAATCCGAATATTCTTCGGGAGACACCATGGCCTGCAAATCACGCAGTTGGGCGTGGCGCTTGAGGCCGGTAAGCCATTGATTGCCCCGGTCGCCAAACCTGAAAACACGGTTCGCACCGGCCAACACCTTGCGTGTCGGGTAATAACCGTAGGCGATTCTGTCGATCAATCTGCAGTGAGGAACTAGTGCCTTGGTCACCGATGATCCGGCAGCTTTCTGGATATGTACGAAAGCGAAATGACTGGTTCTGGAAATTAGCACGAGATGACTTCATCCAATGGCGAAGAAATACAATAGGGGATGCCTCGGTAACACAAGCCGCCCGACCAATCACTCGCTGGGCGAATGGATAAGCCGCGCCGTATCGGTGCCAGCCCTGCCGGCAAGCAACTATGCAAGCGCTCAATGCTTCCTGAGTCGCTGATGTAATTCATGGAGTTTTTTCAACCATCGAAACACCACTGACACACCCAACTCACGATAGATGCGATGATATTCTTCATCACGAGCATCAATATTCACGCTCGAAATCCCATTTGTGTCGTATACGGCAAGTACCGTGTCGCAGACAACTATCCTTATCTGGTCGCGGATTCTCAGGAAATGGTGGACATCCGAAGAAATCCTGTACCGCTCGCTAAATGGTTCGCTGCGTAATATACCTGCCGGATACAACATACCTTGGTGATAACACGGCAGCATGTAATGTTGCTTTAACCACAACATCTTCGGTTTTTTGAGCGCTCCCTTGTCGGTTCGGACCGAACAGACATACAGATTCGGACCTTGCTCCGGTGCTCGGTAGTCTGCAGCCACGAAGTCCCCGAGGGTGTCGGCGCTTGGCAGGACGTCCGCAGCATTCAGAAACATGATCAACTCGCCCTTGGCATGCCGCACCCCTTTGTTCATCGCATCGTAAATACCGCTGTCGGGTTCGCTGATCCAGTAGCCGATAGAATCCTCGCGGTCATGAATGACATCCAAGGTTCCGTCGGAAGAGCCACCGTCGATGACGATGGGCTGAATAAACGGGTAAGTTTGCTTCTCGACCGAATCAAGAGTCTTCCGTAGACCTTCCCGGTCATTAAGTACCACAGTGACAATGCTGATCACCGGCAACCCAGCCCCGTCGCTCTGCTCTTTATTCATAAACACTGTTCACGCCAGAGAATTTGATGCAAGCGCGCAATGCTTCATAGCAATCGAATTGCAGGACACATTGGCGCTTTTTCCACAGACCTCGGTTGGAATTTGCTCAGCAAATCACTGATGCCTACCGATCAGTCTGGCAGCAAAGTTGATGATCACAAGGAACTGCTTATTCAACCAGGCAAAAACATACACATCCGCCTTCAGTGGAACCGGGCATACTTCGCGAGACATACCTGCACCACAACGACAGACCTTGCCAGTCAATCACTTTCCTGAAGTAACGCCAGCGCTCGCCGATCACGGCCGGCGCTCCATCAGGCGCGCCAGCAACCCTGCACCATTCTCGCCGATGGCCCGCCAGTCGTAGACCTCTTCAACCAAGCTGCGGGCGCGTTCGGCCAGGGCCTGGCGCCGGGCCTGGTCGCCGAGCAGGTTGATCACCGCATCGGCAAATTCCTCGGGCCGGTCGGCCAGCACCAGGTGTTCACCATCGGTCGCCGCGATCCCTTCGCTGCCGACCCGTGTGGACACCACCGGTGTCGCCAGGGCCATGGATTCGAGGATCTTCAGGCGCGAGCCCGAGCCGACACGGATCGGCACCAGGGACAGCGTGGCCGAGCCCACCGCGGCAGCGATGTCGTCGACAAAGCCAAGGTACTCGACTCGCTCGTCCTGCGCCGCCACGCGCTGCAGATCGTCCGGCAGGCCACCGCCGGCGAGTTTCAGACGCACCTGCGGATGGCCCTGGCGGATCAGCGGCCAGATGTCGCTGAACAACCAGCGCACCGCGTCCTGATTGGGAAAGTGACGCATCCAGCCGACAAAGATCAGGCTCGGCTCGGCCGACTCCGGCAACGGCTGCAGGCTCGGGGTATCCACCCCGTTGGGCATGCTGTGCACCTGCACTTCCGGCAGCAGTCCCTGAATCTGCTGCCTGTCCGTATCGGACATGGCGAACACCAGGTCGGCACGTCGCCAGCCACGCATCTCGTGCGCTTTCATCAGGCGCGCCTCGCGCATCCAGAACCAGCGCCAGAACCCGCTCGACACCTCCGCCTTGCGCTGTTGTGAAACGAATGACACATCATGCGCCGTAACCGCCACCAGCAGGCCGACATCCTTGGCCGGTGTGACCAGGTGCAGCAACTGGCTGTACTCGATCAATACCGCATCGAAGTCACCGCTCATCAACATCGCGGTGTAAGCGGCATCCAGGGCGGGCGTGCGCTTGACCAGCACCTCTGCCGGCGCACCCAGCAACCATTGCGGGATCCGCAGACCGACACGCAGCAACTGGGCAAGACGGTTCTGGCGGATCGGCACCGTCTCCAGGGCACTCAGAAAAGACAATGCATCCCGCGCGGCCGGCGTATCGTCGCCGACTTCCGCCAGACTGAGCAGGGTGATGTCGAAACGCCGCGCCAGTTCGCGCAGCACGTAGAACACCCTTTGCTTGCCGCCCGATACCAGCGGGTAGGGAAAGGTCGGGGAGACGACCAGCAGGCGCTTTCTCGGTTCGACCTTGTCCATCACGTGCCGCGGCAGGATCGCCTTCTCACTGCGACCTTTCGTATTCGTTCAACTCCATCCGACGCACCCGCTCCAGGGTCATCTCCTGCAACTGCCGGTTGAACGAGATCAGGTCGGCGACCAGGCCGGCGATGAAGGAGATGAAGCCCATCAACAACAACACGCCGCCGAGCACCAGCGACTGGATGTGGCCCCCTCCTTCCCCGATCAGATAGAAGAACAGGAAGCGCAATACCGGCAACAGTCCCAATACTGTCAACAGCCCGCCGATGACGAAGAAGAAGCGCAAGGGCTGGTACATGGCATACATGCGCACGATGGTGGTCACCTGGCGCATGATGAAATCAGGAATGCTCTTGAACAGCCGCGATTCGCGGGTCTTGGAGTTGGTACGAATCGGAACCGATTCGACCGCCAGTTGTTTCTTGCCCGCCTGGATGACCGTCTCGATGGTATAGCTGTAACTGGAAACGATATTCAGGCGTATTGCGGCCTCGCGCGAGAAGGCGCGAAAACCGCTGACCGTATCCGGCACCCACACGCCCGCCAGCTTGCGCACCACGCCGCTGCCGAACCACTGCAGAAATTTCTTCGCCTTGGAGAAATGCGCGATCTTGCCGGTCTGGCGATCGCCGATCACCATGTCCGCCCGGCCGGCCAACACGGGCTCGACCAGCAAGGGAATGTCCTCCCCGACATACTGGTTGTCGCCATCGGTGTTGACGATGATATCCGCCCCCGCCTTGAGACAGGCATCCAGCCCGTTGCGAAAGGTCTTGGCCAGGCCCAGGTTGTGCTTGTTGCAGACGATGTGCTCGACACCCAGTTCGCGCGCCACCTCCACCGTGCGGTCGGTACTGCCATCGTCGATGATGAGGATCTCGACCTCATCGACACCTTCGATCTGACGCGGGATATCGGCAACCGTCTGCGGCAGTGTTTGTTCTTCGTTATAGCAGGGAATCTGGACGATGAGTTTCATCGAAGGGCCCTCTCCGGCACGTCAGGTCGACCACCACCTAAAGTAGGCGTGGCGCGGTTGATGCAAGTTGCGCATGGTATCAGGTCTTGATGGAACGGCATTATGTCAGCGATTTCAGTTGACTGGCCCGAAGCCTTTGACGCGCGTGGGCCGAACACCGATCATTGGCACCTTGGCGCCCACCGGGCGATCCGCAT
>Ga0272444_10003736_pt1 | contig 13620 bp, 12 predicted proteins | sample SSMForm13_FD_201033 | JGI IMG/M metagenome (GOLD analysis project Ga0272444, IMG submission 201033) | Marine sediment archaeal communities from Little Sippewissett salt marsh, Falmouth, MA, United States - SSM-Form-13 | ecosystem: Environmental > Aquatic > Marine > Wetlands > Sediment ...
GGCCTATTGGAGCAATATAGCAATTTTTAAGTGATTGTCAATTAGTTACTTGCATGAAAAATAGCGGTGCAGGGACTTGAACCCCGGACACGCGGATTATGATTCCGCTGCTCTAACCAACTGAGCTACACCGCCATCTGTTTCGGTATTTCGACGCGTGAATGTAAGAAATTACCCCCATAAGTCAAGAGAATACTGCCAGGACCCACCCTCCCGGCTTCGCCGCCCCCTCTCAAGACCCGTCGGTATCCTGCCAATCAACGCAAGCGCCATCCCGCCCGCCACTCGCGCCCGTCAGGCACAAAAAAACAGCCATCAGACGGCTGTCCACAAAAGACCAAAGAAAAAAGGAGTTCCCCCTCACATAGGAACTCCTTTATCCCCACCTCTTAAATACCCTTCACCGCAAAACAGCGTATATTTAAGAGTAACTAACTGCACTCGTTGTCTAATCAACTCCCATGCCGAAAGAAGAAAATCGGTTTTTTTTCGATATAAGATCAGAACTTTCAACGGGATAACCGTGTGGCCGGTAAAGCCCCCCGGTGAGCGAATGTCGCCGCAACGCAGCCCCTGCGTCTCAACAGGTGGCCTTCGGATTGGGGCCGTCAGAAAGGCGCCTGTCTTTCAAGAAGTTAGGGGGCGCATAAGTTGCGCCCCCTACAAACCTCGTTTAACCGCCTCCAGCCGCAAAAACCAACAAATTCTGCGCCTACTTCCGCTTTTTCGCCAGGTGGACCGATTGACCGTGAAGGTCGTGGGCGGCTTCCATTATCGACTCCGAAATTACCGGATGTCCAAATATGAGCCGGCCCAGTTGTGTTACCGTCAGTTTCCGGTTGATAGCCAGGGCTGCCGTGTGGATGATTTCGGTCGCATGGATTCCGACAATGTGAACACCAAGAAGTCTATCGGTCTTTCCGTCGCCGACGACCTTGACCTCGCCGGAAATCTCGTTCTCGGCGTGAGCCTTGCCGAGCGCCCGCAGCGGGAATTTGCCGACAGCCACATCGTGTGACTCGGCCGCCTGCTTCTCGGTCAGGCCGACCGAAGCTACCTCGGGGTGGGTAAAGATAACCGAGGGTACCCCCAGGTAGTCCTTGGAGGCCTTCTCGCCGAGGCAGTTGTCGACCGCCACGGCACCATCGTGCACCGCGGTGTAAGCCAGGAGAATCTCCCCCCGGACATCGCCGATCGCATAAACGTTATCCACGTTCGTACGCATGGCGTTGTTGGTCTTGATGGAGCCGTTTTTATTGAGGTTGACGCCGACATTCTCCAGCCCCAGATCCTCGGTATTAAAGGCCCGGCCTACCGACACCAGCGCCTGGTTGGCATCGACCGTCTGACCACCCGAGAGCCTGGCCTGGATGCCGGCCTCGCCGGGATCGATAGATTCGACTTTCGTCTTGGTATGGAGCTTGATCTTGAGCTTCTTCAGCTCGCGCTCGATCTGTTTCGAAGTATCGACATCTTCCATCGGCAGGGCGTGATCCATCATCTCCACCATCTCGACCCTGACGTCAAGCATACCGAGCATGAACGCCCACTCGCAACCGATCACCCCCGCCCCGATTATCAGCATCGATTCGGGAAGGTGTTCAAGTTCCAGAAGATGATCCGAAGTGAGAATGCGGAAGCCATCGACAGGGAAAGCCGGGATGTTGATCGGGCGGGAGCCGGTAGCGACAATGATATTGTCCGCCTTAATGCGGGTAACGTTGTCTTCCGCGCCATATATGGATATGTGATGGGGATCCTCGATCTTGCCGAACCCCTGGTAGTGCGTCACACCGTGAGACTTGAAGAGTTGCCCGATACCGCCGACCAACTGACCGACAATCTTGTCCTTGCGGCCGCGCATGGCAATCCAATCGTAAACCGGCGGTGAGTCCAGATGAATCCCGAACGCCTCGGCCTCTTTCATGTGCTTGTACTGAGCCGCCGAGGCGATCAGGGCTTTCGAGGGAATGCACCCGCGATTAAGACAGACTCCGCCCAGATCACGATCTTCGATAACAGCAACTTTGGCCCCCTTCATGGCAGCCCTTATCCCGGCCGTGTAGCCGCCCGGGCCGCCTCCGATTATGGCAATCTTGTAGTTCTCGATCTTTCAACTCCTTGTTCGCTGGCAATCCCGCCAATTCGGCTCGTAATTTAAGCTATTTGACAAGCTTGGCAAGTGTCGGAATCCACAAAAAAGGGCCGACCCCGCAGGGAGCCGGCCCGATGAAGTCTATCCCACGCCGATCAGGTGCTCGAGGCCGAGATCGTAACCACGATCTTGCCGTCTCTCACCTCGAAAGGCTCCTCAGGACCGCCCGTGCTGGTACCGTACAAATCGAACCGTCCGGACATAATTATCTCTTTGATTTTGTCCAGGTTCGTAATGTAGGCCAGGGAACCGACATAACCTATGACCCGCGATGAATTGGCCGGGACTGTCAGCCCCTCAATAATCGCCGTGGCGCCCGTTATCGGCGGCGGCACCCCGTCGGGATCGGCTGCCCCGCTGGCTCTTTTGATTCTAATGGTCAGCGTCGAACTGACGTCAGAAGTGTTCCGTATGGTGAACTGCATACCGATAGCATCGATGTTGTCAATATCATCGGCATGATCTTCCCAGACCGAATTCCCGGTCAAGTCCACCGGGTACCAATAAAACCCGCCCTGGGCCGTGAAATCGAAGTCGAAGTCTTCGACAACCACGAACGTCCCGGAGATCAAACAGCCCGAAGAAACCAGCGCGAGCGTGATCAACAGGAAGAAGGCGCTTTTGGAAATTCTCGTACGCATTATTACCACCTCCCTATTGCATGGCGCCAAAGTTAAAGTTAAGGCCGCCCGTGATGGAAATGGCTTTCTTTGAGCCGTTTTCCTGCGGCGCTACGATCAAAAGGCCCCGGAAATCCAGGTCGAAAGACGGAGACAGTCCGAAACCCAACCCCATACCGGCGTTCCAGCCCAGCTTGGAGTTGTCGTACCCGGTATCATCGTTCTTCACCTTGTAAGAGGCGACGCCCGCCACGAAGAACGGTTTCACGCCCGGTACCCCGGGAGCTCCGCCGAGGGTCGCATTGACCCCGATCGACGTTAACTTGGAACCGTCTATGCCGAAGTCAATCCCCTCAATGGCATCCGGGGCTCCCCACTTGGTGAAGCTCATGCCCGGCTCGACCACCAGGAACGGCAGTACCTTGAACCGTCCCATAAAGCCGAAAACCATGCCACTCTCCTGATCGTCCTGGATAACCGGAATACTCATTCCGGCCCAGGCCCCCACCCCCAGCTTGGGACCTTCCTGAGCCAGCGCCGGGGGCGCGGCAATTAGCAGTACCAAAGCTGACACCACGATAAATTGTTTCACGAGACCTCCCGCTATGATGGTTTTTGATAAGCAGATACGAACCGATGATGGACTTATCCTACTGTTTGCGTCGTGATTTGTCAAGTAATCTCTGAGGTCCTCGCGGAACCTGTCGCCGCCCTCACGGCCCGTCCCATCGTCCGATCTACGATACCCCCGCGACAAAAGACGGTAAAAAAAGGCCCCGGATGCAAAAAAAGGGCTTGACTTTCCCTGCTCACACCGTATAATAGGCCGCCTTAATTAAACAAAAAGTACGTGTTTATTAAACTAACGAGAGCGGAGAGAGACCCTGGAACTGGCTATCGGAAAGAAGGTTAAGGCCCTCAGGCTGGCCTCCGATCTGACGCAGACGGAGCTGGCCGACCGGGCCAATCTGACCAAGGGGTTCATCTCCCAGTTGGAGAACGAGCAGAGCTCTATCTCTGTCGACTCGCTGGCTGATATCCTGGACGCGCTCGGGGTCAAACTGGCTGATTTTTTCAGCGATGATCTGGAGACCGAGGTTGTTTTCAGACCCGAGGATCGCATAGCGGTCGAAGGTAAGGGGGCGACGGTGTTTGAACTGCTCGTCCCGGGCTCGACCAACAATATGCTCGACCCGATTGTGGTGGAGCTGGCCTCCGGCGAAAGCCTGGAACCGGCCGATCCGCACCCGGGTGAGATGTTCGGATATATTCTCAGCGGGACGGCGACCCTGAAGTTCGGCAAGAAGACCTATCGGTTGCCGGGCAGACACTGCTTTTATTTCAAGGCCGACAGACCGTACCAGATTTTGAATAATGGCAAGGCGGTAGCTAAGCTTTTGTGGATCACCACTCCGCCTCTTATGTAGAAACGAGCCCCTGCAAGCGTAAAGGAGGGATCTAAGATGAAGATACTGGGCCGTCACTTGATAGCCGAATATGCCGACTGTGCCGAAGGCACGTTAACCGATCCCGGGTTCCTCGAGAAATGCATGCTGGAGGCTGTGCGAAAATCCGGCGCCACTATCGTGCGCTCGGTGTTTCATCAGTACGCACCTCAGGGCGTTTCCGGGGTGGTTGTGATCGCCGAGTCGCACATGTCGATCCATACCTGGCCGGAGTACAACTACGCTGCGGTGGACTTTTTCACCTGTGGTCAGACCGTGGATCCGTACGAGGCTCACAATTACCTGACAGAGATGCTCGGAAGTACCGGCGCGCGAGTCAATGAGATCAAGCGCGGCATACCGTCCGAAAAGGACGAGGTTATCAGCCACAAACCCCTTCCGGTGGCAGCCATCCGCGCTGCCAGCGCCGGCTGAAGTCGCGGAGACGCTCATGACTCACTCCATCAATTTCTCGGAGGTCGCAAGGACAGCGCGGTTCCGAGGCGTCTGTCGCAATCTCATCGGCGACCTGTTCGATCGACAGCGGCTTCAGACACCGCTGATGCTTCTCTCCCGATCGGAGATCGGCCACAACTATGAGTCACTTCGCCGGGCTCTCCCCCGGGCCGAAGTCCATTACGCCGTTAAATCGAACAACCACCAGGCGATTCTGGATGAAATCCACGCCCGGGGCGGCGATTTCGACGTCTGCTCGGCTGCGGAGATCGATTCCGCCCTGCGGGCGGGGGCCGATGTCCGAACGCTGGTCCACACCCACCCGATCAAGTCGCTCCAGGAGTTCGACTACGCCGTTGCCAGGGGCGTGGAGATTTTCGTGGTCGACAATCCGGAAGAGATTAGAAAGTTCGCCCGTTATACCGACCGCAAGCTCAAGGTCCTGATCCGTTTCAGGGTGGATACGCCGAATCGCGCCGTGGTCAACCTCCAGTACAAGTTCGGCTGCGCCGTGGAAGAGGTGCTCCCGCTGGCCCGCCTGATTGCCGAGAGCGGACATGAATTCTACGGACTCTGCTTTCACATCGGCTCGCAGTGCATCTACGCCGAAAATTACGTCAGGGCGATCGAGGCGGCCGGAGATCTCATCCGGGCCCTGAGCCTAGAAAACCTCCCGGTCAAAATGCTGGACATCGGCGGCGGCTTCCCGGTGCCGTACGTCGAGCCGGTGCCGGAGATCGAAGAGCTCTGTGCACCTATCAACCGGGCGCTGGAACGGTTTATCCGCTCCGATATCAAGGTGATATGTGAACCGGGCCGGTTTATCTCAGCCACCCCCGTGACGCTGGTTTGCAGCGTGATCGGCAAGGCCCGGCGAGACGGCAAGATTTGGTATTACCTGGACGATGGTTTGTACTCGACCTTCAGCGGCATCGTTTTCGACCATTGCAACTATCCGATCGTCACTGATCGCTCCGGCAAGGGGCAGGTCTCGGTACTGGCCGGACCGACCTGCGATTCGTTCGACGTCCTGTACGACGGGATTATGATCCCCGAGCATAACATCGGCGACACCATCGTTTTTCCGCTCACCGGCGCCTACTGCGCCGTTTCCGGTTCCGATTTCAACTCGCTCAAACGACCGGACTATGTGATTGTAGATTGAGGGCTGCCCATGGAACAGAAGGACACGATCGAAGAGCGTTACGTCAAAGAAGAAGGCATGGAAGATCTCTGGAACGTCTGGTATTCCGAATTGCACGATTCCAGTTCCGGCCTGACCTTGAAGATCGACCGGCTGCTGGAATCTCAGCAGTCGGAGTTCCAGCGCATCGATATTATCGAAAACCGGGATTTCGGCAAGCTGCTGGTTCTCTACGGCTCTCTCATGGTCTGCGACAACGACAACAATGCCTACAATGAGATGATCACCCACGTCCCGCTGTTTTCGCACCCGGCGCCCAAACGCGTCCTGATTATCGGCGGCGGCGACTGCGGCGCCCTGACCGAAGTGATGAAACATCCCGAGGTCGAGAAATGCCTCATGTGCGAACTCGACGAGATGGTGGTGGCCGCGGCGAAGAAGCACTTCCCCGACCTGACATCCGGCCTGCAGGATCCCCGGGCGGAGCTGACGTTCCAGGACGGCAAGAAGTACATCGAAGAGACCGACGAGAAGTACGACCTCATTCTGCTCGATCTTTCCGATCCGGTCGGCCCGGCCGCCGATCTGTTTCAGAAAAAGTTCCACCAGCAGGTGATGGACCGCCTCACCGACAACGGCATCATGGTGGCCCAGTCAGAGTCTCCGTATTTCAATCAGAAGACGGTCAAAGCGATGTACGCCAACCTCCGCGAGGTCTTCCCGCTCGTGAGGATGTACACCTGCTTTATGCCGATTTATCCCTCCGGTTACTGGTCCTTCGCCTTCTGCAGCAAAGGGATCGATCCGGTCAGGGACCTCGACCGGGATCGCGTAAGGAAACTGAACCTCGATACCAGGTACTACAACCTGGAAACACACCTGGGAGCGTTTGCGCTGCCCCAGTTTGTGAGGAACCTGCTGTAGCCGTCTCGTGAAGAAGATTCAGATCATCCAGAACTGGGCGGTTGAACCCCCCGGCACCATCGCCGACTACCTGGACAGCCGCGACCTGCCTTACAACGTCGTTAAGTCGTACGACGGTGAAGCGATGCCGGACGTAGCCGACTGTGACGCGGCGATTGTACTGGGCTGCCCGCACTCGGTCAACGTCTACCGGGAGCATGACTTCCTGAAACGCCTCTACGCCTTCCTGGCGGCAGCGGTGCGACACGATCTGCCGATGCTTGGCATCTGTCTCGGGGGGCAGATGCTGGCCAAAGTGCTGGGCGCCGAAGTCCGCCGGAACGAAGTCCGGGAGATTGGGCTGTACAAGGCGCGCCTGACCGAAGAGGGCAAAGCTGACCCTCTGTTCGACGGTTTCGAGGCGGAATTCGACGTATTCCACTGGCACAACGACACTTTCAAAATTCCGTACGGGGCCGCCTTGCTGGCCGAGGGCGCCGAATGCCGCAACCAGGCTTTTCGCAAAGGGAACGCAGCTGCCTTACAATTTCACGTTGAGCCGAGGGCCGAGGAAATCCCGGCGTGGTGCGATGAGTATAACGATGAACTGCTCGCTGAGAACAAGAGCAAAGATGACATCGTCGGTGCCTTTGCCGCCAGGGCCGACCAGCTCCGCGCTATGAGCTTTCGCCTTATCGAGAATTTCCTGAAGTAACAGGCGGCCAGAAGCAAAAAAAAGCCCGGCTCGAAAGAGCCGGGCTTTTTCCTTATCCCGAAGGATTAGAACATTTCGTACAGAACGGTCATCTTGGTGTTCATGTACCCGTAGTCGTCGTAGTAGTAGTAATAGTCCGAATCAATGCGGGGACTGTCACCCGAGATGAAGTTGAAACCGCGCAGGAAAACATCCGGATCGGTCATAACGTCGACATGCAGACGGTTCCAGTGGAAACCGAAGCCGAGGTAAGTTTCGTTCCAGACTTCCTTGTAGGTGTAGTCGTAGTTGTAAATCCACGAACCTGAAGTATACTGTTCTTTCGAGTTGGAGATATCCCAGTAAGTGGTGGCGCCGAACCGGACATCCATCCACTTGAAGACGCTGCCTTCGAAACCGATCTTCAGATACGGTATCGTGAATTCACTCCACTCGTAGGTGTAATCCGTCGGATAGTCGACTTCCGGCGGGGTCATATACTCACCCTCTTCCTTGACCTTGCCGTAGCGGATGCCGACATCGAGAACCGCCAGCAGGTCCGGACCTGAGGTGTAGTGCATACCAATACCGCCCTCGAATCCGAACAGGGTGTGCTTTTCTTTCCAGTTATCCGTATCGTAATTGGCAGTGTCGGGGTTGGTCCAGAAACCGTAATCCTTCACGCCGCGCTTTCCAATAGCAAAGCCGGCGTGCGGGACAAAGGTGAGCTTGGGGCTCTTCTGCCAGAAATAGCGGCCTTCGACCATCAGGTCAAGATAGCCATCCGGCTCGGTCTGGGTGAAACCGTACTGGTCTTCATCGGTCCAAGTGCCAAACGCGACGCTCAGGGCGAGATCCCACTGGCCGCTGGCTCCCTCGGTCAGGCCGAGACCGAACTTGTAATATCCGAAGGACTCCTTCGCCACGTCGGTAACCACTGAATCCTGATCGGGGATCCAGGTCCTGACGTGATCGCGCTCGGTGCCGCCGCGGATATACTCAAAGGTGAAACCAAAATTGTGACCGCCCAACTGGCGCCCGTAAAGGAGCTGAATCCGACGGTTCTGAGACATGCCCATGTTTTGATTCCACAGGCCGCTGCCGAAGTAATCCTCCGGCCGCATCGGGAAGAGAGTCGAGATATAGGTGCCCAGGACCCACGGGTTCTCTTCGCCGAACTGCCAGTTAACGCCAAAGTTGTAGAACTGCTGGTAGGCGCCAACGGGTTCCTCCTGTGCGCCGGCCGCATCGCCCACATACATTTGATAGTTGTAAACCGAGAATTCCCCGATGGCCAGGTTCGGGTAGTTGAACGTGCGGCCGGGGAAGCGGAAGACGTTGTAGTCGTCCACCATGATCCCGTCGTTGAAGCCCATTACTTCGGTACGGGTCTGAGTGGCAAACGAGCTGGCGCTCAGCACCAGCAGAAACATCATTGTTGCTATAGCGAATTTTTTCATTACCTGATCCTCTTTACAGATTGAAAGATTTGTCATGCCAACAAATCGAAGTCGTTCATCACAATGATGAAGAACAAGAAGCAGTCCATCAGACTGCGCAGTGTCTCATGTCATAGGCATCCCTCCTGGGCGCGGCGGATAAGCTCCGCACCATGTTCTTCCATGATTCAGACAGCCTTATCGTTATCAAACATAGTTCTCTATCTATTAGAGTACCGGGGCTGGCCCTTCTGGGGCCAATTATAACAACCCCACAGTTTTCCAGACAAGAAAAAAAGACAATTTTTTTGCAGTCGGTCTTTTTTCGCTTGACAGCATTTTCAACAGATGAGATCCGGCACGTGCGCCTGTCCGGGCAGAGTGCGACCGCACACTAGCGGTTTTCCGAGTCGACCTTCACCTGCTGCCAGATCTCTTCCAGACTGTCCAGCGAATGATCATCGAACCGACCGCCGGCGGCGGTCACCCGGCGCTCCAATTCGGTGAACCGGCTCCGGAATTTCTCGAGCGCTCGGCGAAGAGCCGTTTCCGGATCGATCTTCAGCTTCCGCGACAACGAGGCTACCGCAAACAGCAGATCACCGATCTCTTCGCTCAGACGCGCCCGACCTTTCGGTTGATCTTTGCCGAGCTCTTCGGTGATCTCGATCACTTCCTCCCGGATTTTGTCGATCACTTCGTCCGGCCGGTGCCAGTCGAAACCCACCCCGGCCGCTTTTTCTCCCATGCGAAAGGCTTGGGTCAGAGCGGGCATGGTGGAGGGCAGGCCGCCCAGCACCGATTCCTTCTCTCCGGACTCGGTCTTGATTTTCTCCCACTGATCGCGGACCTCGGTCGGCTCAAGATCCTTTCGCTCCCCAAACACGTGGGGATGGCGGTTAATGAGCTTGTCGACAATGCTGTTGACGGAGTCCTGGACATCAAACGCCTCCCGCTCCGAGGCGAGCTGGGCGTGAAAAACGATCTGGCAAAGAAGATCACCCAGCTCTTCTTTTAACGCCCCGGAGTCTTCCGCCTCGATCGCCTCCGCCACCTCATAGGTCTCTTCTATGAGGTAAGGCAGAAGGGATTTGTGGTCCTGGGCCCGATCCCAGGAACAGCCCTCGGGTGACCGAAGAATCTCCATCACCAGGCAGAGCCGCTCGAACGGCGTCAGGCTGCTGTCTTCTATTCGCGCTTTGAAATCTGCCATAAGTGCCGATATTACCTTCTAATGCGTTAGCTCCAACCCCCTCCCGACAGCTATCAGACCTTGACAAAGAGAGGCTGCGGAGGTATTCTGGAAAGCTCTAGCAACCGGTTTTTTCCGGCTGAACGGTCGGAAATATATGGAACGGACCCGATATGAGCAAGAAAAACGACTCCGCAAACAAGAAGTCGTCGGCCTACGCCCCGGCCGAGATTGAAGATAGAATATACAAGCACTGGATCGAGGCCGGCTTTTTCCACGCCTCACCCGAGGCTGAGCAAAAGCCCTACAGCATCGTCATTCCCCCGCCCAACGTGACGGATATTCTCCACCTGGGCCACGCCCTTAACAATACTATCCAGGATATCCTGGTGCGGAAGCACCGGATGGAGGGTTTTGTGGCCGAATGGCTGCCGGGCGCCGACCACGCCGGTATCGCCACCCAGGTAGTGGTCGAAAAACAGCTCATCAAAGAGGGCACCACCCGCCGGGAGATCGGTCGCGACAAGTTCGTCGAACGAACCCGTGCCTGGGCTTTCAAGAACAAAGAGTCCATCCTCGGCCAGCTCCGCAAAATGGGCTGCAGTTGCGATTGGGAGAGAACTCGTTTTACGATCGATGAGGGCCTTTCCCGGGCGGTTGCGGAAGTTTTCAAGCATCTCTATGAAAAGGGCTGGATTTACCGGGGCTACCGCATCGTCAACTGGTGTCCCTCCTGCCGGACTTCGCTGTCCGACGATGAAGTAGAACACCAGAGTTTTGACAGCAAGCTGTGGTACGTCAAGTACAAGCTCAAAGGTTCCGACGAGTACCTGACCGTCGCCACCACCCGTCCGGAGACCATGCTGGGCGATACCGCTCTTGCTGTATCACCGAAGGACGGCCGCTACAAACGGTATGTCGGCAAGACGGTCATTCTGCCGATTATCGAACGGGAGATCCCGATCGTCGCCGACAGCTATGTCGATCCCGAGTTCGGCACGGGTGTTGTGAAAGTCACCCCGGCCCACGATCCGAACGACTTCGAAATCGGCAAGCGTCACGATCTGCCCGAGATAAATATTCTCAATACCGACGGCACCCTCAACGAAAACGCCGGCAAGTTCAAGGGCCTGGACCGGTACGACGGGCGGAAGCAGTTGGTGGAAGAACTCGAGACCAAGGGTCTGCTGGAGAAGACCGAAGATTACGAGCTTTCGGCCGGCACCTGCTACCGCTGCCACAACGTAGTCGAGCCCTATCTCTCCGAGCAGTGGTTCGTAAAAATGTCGGAGCTGGCCAAGCCGGCGATCGAGGCGCTCAAAACCGGGAAACTCCGCTTCCACCCGGACTACTGGAGTAAAACGTACCTTCACTGGATGGAATCCATCCGGGACTGGTGTATCTCGCGCCAGCTCTGGTGGGGTCATCGCATTCCGGTCTGGTACGCTGAAGACGGCACGATGTTCGTTTCCATCGACCGGCCGACCGCCGACCAATGCCCCGGCTACGATCCCGAGTCGCTGACTCAGGACGAAGATGTCCTGGACACCTGGTTCTCGTCGTGGCTCTGGCCGTTCTCGACTTTCGGCTGGCCGGAGAAGACTCCCGAGCTTCAAAAATTCTACCCCACCAGGGTCCTGGTGACAGCTTCGGAAATCATTTTCCTCTGGGTGGCCCGCATGGTCATGGCCGGTTATGAGTTTATGGGCGAGGCACCCTTCTCCGACGTCTACATTCACGGCACGGTCCGGGACGCCAACGGCGTCAAGATGTCAAAGTCGCTGGGCAACGGCATCGATCCGGTGGAAGTCATTAATAAGCACGGCGCCGATTCGCTGCGGATCTCGCTGGTACTGGCGACGCCGGACGGTCAGGACCCCTGGATCAGCAAAAATACATTCGAGAGCGGCCGGAATTTCGTCAATAAGCTCTACCAGGTCTCCCGGTTTATCATGATGCGGCTGGACGGCCGCAAGCCGGTCCTGGACAAACTGGACGACAGCGACCTGGTGATTTTCGATCGCTGGATTCTCTCCCGCCTCGAGCAGACGATAGAAAACGTCAAGCGGTCGTTCGCCGAATACCGGCTTTCCAACGCCGCCAAGACGCTGTACAATTTCGTGTGGGAAGATTTCTGCTCCTGGTATATAGAGCTTATCAAGCCGGATACGCCCGGCCAGGCCATCCGCGAAAATTCCCTCAACGTGGCCACCTACGTCCTGGATCAGATCCTTCGGCTGATGCATCCCTTCATGCCGTTTGTCACCGAGGAAATCTATCAGCAGTTGACGTCAGTCGATGGTGAGAGGCCGTCGGAGACGCTCACATTCGGACCCTGGCCGGCCAGCGACGGCAAGCACATCGATAACGCCCTTGAGGAGAGCCTTAAGCAGATCCAGGAAGTGGTCACCGCCGTCCGCTCTGTCCGCGCCGAACTGAACGTCCCGCCGGGCAAGAAGTCCGACCTTTACGTTCGGGTCAACGAGGAGTCGTTCGGTCGCCTGCTGGAAGACCACATCCTCTATTTCCGCTCGCTGGTCCGGGTGGAGAACCTCCACTGCGGTGTGAAAGTCAAGAAACCGGCGCTGTCGGCTTCGGCCGTCATCTCGGGCGCTGAGATTTTTGTCCCGCTGGAGGGGCTGATCGATATCGAGGTGGAAAAATCACGCCTTCAGAAAGATCTCGACAACCTGAAAACACAGCTGGTCAAGGTATCCAAGAAGCTGGCTAACCCGGATTTTCTGGCCAACGCCCCGGCCGATGTCATCGAGCGCGAGAAACTCAAAAAACGCGACTACGAGGAGCGGATCGAGCGCATCAACCGCAACTTGGAACAGATTCTGGGTTGGTAGACAACTGCGGATACGATCTTCTGTCCGTAGAAAAATCATGGATGATATCCGAAAGCTGAAATCATACGCCGACATTCGGCGCCACGTCTCCCCCGCCGCTTTTACCGACGCCATGAACTACCTGGCCTGGCACAACCGTCTGAAGATGACTCCGATGTTGCCCGTCTGGCAGGCCCTGGTGGTAGCCCTGTTCTGCGAGAAAAAGACTATCGACCATATGCTGTATCGGGGCATCAAGAGCTTCCTCGACGAGAACGGGCAGGCTCCGCCGGAAGATCTCGAAGGCTGTCGGATATTGGGCGACAAGCTGGCCGCTTATCTCGAAGGCTGACCCCGGAAAGAGGCAAAAAAGAAAACCATCCGGAGGGGGTGGATGGTTTTCTCAGTGGAAGGTATAAGAACGGGGGATCTTAATTTCTGCTTCGGATAGTTAACTCCTCAAGGAATCCGGCCAGCGTTTTGGCACCGCCGGTGTCGGGGTAAGAAGCAATCTCTACCGGGATTACTTCCCGAACATCTTCGTGAATAACCTCTGACAGATTGTGGCGGATAACCTCGCTGAGTCTCTTGACCGCAATCTCCGCCCCCTGGCGCGAGGTCTCCGGGAGTAAAAGACCGAGACGGGTGTCATCCAACTGGGCAATGTAGTCACAGGCCCGGATATTGGACTGGACCGTCCCGCTCAGCTTTTCCATAAGCGAGGGAAAACGCTCCCCGGCC
>Ga0272444_10003741_pt1 | contig 13610 bp, 12 predicted proteins | sample SSMForm13_FD_201033 | JGI IMG/M metagenome (GOLD analysis project Ga0272444, IMG submission 201033) | Marine sediment archaeal communities from Little Sippewissett salt marsh, Falmouth, MA, United States - SSM-Form-13 | ecosystem: Environmental > Aquatic > Marine > Wetlands > Sediment ...
TTGCACTCGCTAAATGATCGACCCAGTGCAAGATGGATCGTTCCCCCGATCTTTTCATCATACAGGATGTCATAGCTGAAACGGTCAATACCGAAGTTCGTCCCCACACCAAATTCTCCAATGCGGTTGGCTCCTTCATCCGTTTTGATGATATTGTGCAGTAGTTCTTCGTTATCCTCGGCTGTCGCTTTTGTCACCACACCCTTTGAGAACTCCAGGCGTATGCCTTCGATCAGCTTGCCTGCATAAACCCCGGGGAATTCGAAATAGATCTGCCCTTCAGCGCTGTCATCCACCGGGGAGGTGAAGATCTCCCCATCCGGCATATTGAACTCGCCATCGCCAACCACATATTTACGCCCTTTGGTCGAGAAGCTGATATCCGTCTCTTTTCCCACGATGCGCACATTCTCGCCTGCCTGGAACACATCCGCAATTTCCTTATATCGCTTCACTTCTTCGGACCAGTCCTTCAGGGTTGCATTAAATATGAATTCGATCATATCATCCACACTGGTCTTCGCCTGCTGTGCGAAAGGTTCGTTCGGCAGCCTGATCAGTACCCATCGTGTTGCGTTGCGCATGGATGACGTCACACCCAGCGCTTTTTTATGCGCTGCGATCCGTTCATCGGAGATTCCGGCGAACTCGTACGGGTTCCTGAAGCCGCGCAGCCCGATATACACATCTGCCCATTCCATCCCGTAAGCCTGGATACCCGGTATCCAGTCAAGCTGTTCCATCGTACCATGGCGCATCAACTCCCTTTCTAAGATCGCTGAAACGAACTCAACTTGCGGTAACCCGCCCGCCTGCACGACCTTGGAATACACCTGCTCAACCAGCGGCAGGCTCTCTGGCTCCATCATGGTGATAAATACCTTTTCGCCTTTTTTGACTTTCGTTGAATAATTGACCAGAATATCAGCCAATTGTGCCCATCTTGGATCTGTCATTGTGCTTAATCCTCCTTGCGATGTCCTTTTTACACGCAAATTCAATAACCTAGTTTCTCTATAAATGTTTTATAAGTCCGATAATGCTCTTCATAAGCCGCGACCGCATCTTGATCGGGTTTTTCTGTCTCAATATATTTGACCATCCTGCTCACCGCTTCTGCAAAATCCGCATACAGACCGCTCGCCACCGTTGTCAGGATCGCCCCTCCCAGAGTAGCATCACCGCCGGCAAGCACCATATTCCTGTTCATCACGTTGCATACGATCTTGCGCCACAAGGCTGTCTGCGCACCCCCCCCAGTAATTCGTATGTCGTTCACCCCAAACCCCACACCCTGCAATGCATCGTAGATTTCCCGGATGGAGAATGCCACACCTTCCATCACCGCCCGTACCAGATCGCCCTGCGAGTGTGCAATATTCATATTGACAAATGCAGCTCGCGCCGCTTCGTTCTGGTTGGGCGTCCCCCGCCCGTTCAAGAACGGTAGGAAATACAGTCCATTGCTGCCCGCTGGCGATTGCTCCGCCAGATCAATGATCCTTTCATATTCAGGTGAACCCATGCTCTCCCGCACCCAGGACAGGCAGCTTCCCCCGGTGATCGTCATCCCGCCCACAACCCAGCGTTCAGGGATGTAAGGCCAGAAAAATGCGTTCATCGCATTGCCCAACTCGGCATCAAAGGGTTTGTCCAGCACCAGCCGTCCCACACCGTTCGTGCCCAGGCTGATGCAGGCGTGCCCCGCCTCGTAAGCACCCGCCCCCAGTGTTGAACTCGCCCCATCATTCAACCCCATATAAACCGGCAAATCAGGCGGCAGGTTCAATTCTTCCGCCAGACTCGGTCGCACATTGCCCGCATGGTGCAGGCTTGAATACACTTTGGGTAATTTCTCCAATGGTAATCCGATATATGTAAACACATCCTCCGGCTCGATCCTTGATTCCGGTCCGCTGGAAGGTTCGCTGGCGATCTCTCCTGTCAGCCAGTGGATCATGAATTCTTTCACGCCGCACACAGTTTTGCTCCTCTCAAAGGCTTCCGGCCAGTTTTCTTTAGCCCACAAAAGTTTGGCGGCCATGCCGCAGCGCGTGCCCCCCAGTCCGATCCAGTTTTTATTCTGCTGTTCCCTGATCAGTCGCTCCCCCTGTTCAATACACCGAAAATCCTGCCAGGTGTGGCAGGGTTTCATCGAACGTCCCTCCTTGTCCATAAGCACCAGGGTTGGTCCATGCGCCGAGACGGTTAATCCGGCTATATCAAGCCGTGCATCTCCCAAAGCCGTACATACCTTTTTTAGTGAATTGCTGCTTGCCCGTATCCAATCTTCGGCATCCTGTTCGGCGTAACCTGGATGTGGGTACTTTGTCGGGTAAGGCGTAGCCTTTTCATCCACCTTGCTCCCTTCCAGGTCAATCGCGGCTGCTTTGCAGCTGCTCGTACCCACATCCAGGGTTAATAACAAGTTTCCCATACGCCTGATTTACCTTCTAGCCTTTTACCGCGCCCATACTCAAACCGCCGACAATGTAGCGCTGAATAGATACGAAGATGATGATCAAGGGTACACTGGCCATCACCGAGGCAGTGATCAGGCCGTTGTAATCCGCCGCGAACTGTCCAACGTAACCAGCAATCACCGGCGGCACCAATACCTTGTCTGGCGATGAGATGAAGGTTGTTGCAAATAGATATTCATTCCACGACAGCAGGAAGACGAAAGCCAGCGTGGCCATCATGCCCGGTGTTGTGATAGGCAGCAGGATTCTAATGATCGCCTGCAATTGGGTACAGCCATCCACCATCGCCGCTTCTTCCATCTCGATATTGACGCCGTCAAAGATCGTGCGGATATTCCATATCGAAAGTGGCAATGTTAGCATGGCATTGATCAATATCAGGGGCAGATGGGTATCATACAGCCCGACTTTTCCCGCTATCAAGAATATTGCCAGCGCCAGCAGTACACCCGGTAGTGTCTTCATAATGATCAGGAATACCATCATCGCCGAATGTCCCTTGAAGCGATAGCGTGAAAAGCCATATCCTGCTGGTATTGCCACCACCAGAGCCACTATCGAAGCCAGAAATGCAACCTTGAAGCTGTTCCAGAAAGCAATCATCAATCCCGAACGCTTTAGCGCCGCTGCATAATTGGTCAGAACATAGTTCTGTGGGAACACACCTGAAGAAAAAGGTTCAGTTGGATCTCGAAATGATGTCATCACCATCCATAGAAACGGGGATATCCAAATCAAGACAAATATGAAAATTGATATGTATTTAAACAAATTTGTGAACCCAGCCCATACCTTTTTTGCATTCATCACTCACGCTCCATCAACGAGACCACAAATATTGAGAGAAAGATTGAAACCGCAAACAAGACCATACTGATAGCCGCAGCAAACCCAAAATCGAAGCTCATGAATGCCTGTTTGTAGGTAAAAGTAGATAACACCTCCGTCGCCCCCGCCGGGCCGCCGCGTGTTGTTATCCACGGCAGGTCAAAATATACTGCCGTTGTCAGAACGTCGAACAGCAGCAGGGTCAGGATCAACCGTCTCAACAGAGGAACGGTGATATGTCGGATCCTTTGAAACCAGTTCGCACCGTCTATTCGTGAAATCTCATACAATTCCGGATTGATCGCCTGCATACCTGCCAGCAACAGCAGCATATAGAATGGCGTAAAATGCCATGTGTTGATCGCGGTCAGCATGATCAACGCCGAGTCCGTGCTTGCCAGGGGCGTGAAACTCCATTCCGGGTTGATGGCGCTGAGCAGATATCCAATCGGGCTGATATCCGGATGCGCCAGCAGCCGCCATACCATAGATACCACTGCTGGTGATATCGCCCACGGCGTTAGCAGCATTGTACGGCAAACTGTCAGGAACCGGCGGTTCATCTTGCTGTTCAGCAGTAATGCAAATAAAAAGCCAAACAGTAAATGCAAGAACGAGCTGCCCAGGGAAAAGATCAGCGTATGCGAAACGATCGCTTTTAGCGCTGGCGTCTGGAAAGCCTCGATGTAATTGGCGAACCAGGCAAAGGTCAGATCATTCGGTTTTCCTCTTGGGCTCGTATGCAAGCTCAAATACACAACATACAGCGTGGGGAAGATCGCAATGACCGTGAAGAAAAGCATAGCCGGGGAAATGAACTGGTAGCCAAGGCTGTCTCGCGAACGGGTTTTCAACCGTTTCCGTCTGGGTATTTTTTTTCCAATAACACCTGTTTGTTGGGTCATAAGTTTTTTTCCAATGAGTGTTAAAGACCAAGGTCAGCCAGGATCCGCTTCACTTCCGCTTCTCTCGGTTTGGTGGGACCGAATGGTACAAATTTAACCGGCAAACCGCGCCGTTCAACTTCCAGATACAGCTGATAGCCGTATGCTCCCTCACCGGAAGCATCCACATGCGGCAGTATATGCTCGAACATGTAATCAATGTCATACTCTTTTCCTTTTGGAATGTCCATTTCCATCATCTGAAAATGCACATCCGGGAAGACCTGTGTATTCGTCAATCCACAGGTGGGGCTGTCATCAACATAGATCACACCCAGGATCTCAAAATCGGATTTAATGTAATCCTCCATCTGGTCTACAACCTTCTTTGCTTCTTGTTTGCATAATTCAAAATACTCCCCGATCCAGGGCGCATTTTTATCATTGGGATCCAGCCATTTGAGAACCTTGTAACGGTCGATACCTCCCCAGCCCATGATCTCCAGGCACGGCATCTGTTCGATACCGACGCCTTTCATTGCGATAGGATGAATGATATCGGTATAAACACCAGGCACATCCGAGCAGCCGGGGAACTTATTGTTACAGTTCAATATACATCGGGAAACATAGACCATTTTCATACTGCGTCGGTCGCTGTACATCAATTCTCGTTCTTCGGGTAACATCGTCATCTCTCCTTCCAGATTTGCTAATTTTCTCAGCGTTGAGGTGTTATACGCTGAACGAATTTTTTTATTAAAGTCCATCCCTCAAAGCCCTATTTGCTCAAAGATCCTGGCCAGTTCTTTCTGGCGCGGGTTAATAGGCCTGAAAGGGATGAATTTAACCGGCAATTGTCTTCTTTCAACCTCGAGATAAAGCTGGTAGCCAAAAAGTCCTTCACCATCCGATTTTAATTTCGGCCAAACACGTTTGGATTTGTATTCAAAATCGAACAACTTATCATACGGGATTTTCATTTCGATCAGTTGATAATGCACGTCCGGGAAGACCTGTGTGTTCGTCAGCCCGCAGGTCGGGCTATCCGAGACATAGATCACACCTTTGATCTCAAAACCCGCCTGCAGATAATCTTCCATCTGATCTACAATTTTTATAGCTTCCTCCTTGCATAGTTCAGGATATGCCACCACCCAATCCTGATCTTTTTGCTTAGGGTCCAACGCATACATGATCTTTCTGCGTTCTACCCCGCCCCACCCCATGATCTCCAGGCATGGCATCTGTTCAATACCGATACCTGTATTGGATATCGGGAAGATCAGGTCGGTATACACACCCTCTACATCCGCTGAGCCCGGGTATTTGGCGTTGCAGTTCATCAGGCAGCGCGACACATAGATCAATTTCTTACTTCGTCTATCGTTATATTCCATATGATCCGATCCAATATCGTGTCAAGGATTGGGTGTGGGGTGCACACCAGCTGATGTGCACCCCGACTAATAAAGCTATTTATATTGAACCAGGATCTCGTTCCATTCAGCAGCTGCGGCGTCGAGAGCTTCTTGTGGGGTCATTTCCTCAAGATAGGCTGCCTGCAGGTAGGTCCTCATGATCTGGTTGAGGGCATCCGTCTCGGGATAGTGGTTCGCTGAAACGGTATCCGGGTGCTTGGACTGTACAACGGCTGCGGCAAATCCCGGATCGTTGACCAGGTAATCCAGTTCATATGCGGCCACATTCGGTGGAATGTGCTGGAATTCTTCTGCCCAACCCGCAAGGACATCATCACTGGTCAAAAATTCGACCAGGCGCCAAGCTTCCTCAGGATGTTCACTCTGTGAAGAGATACACATCGCGGTACCACCGGCGATACTACCCTGTGTCTTGTATTTCGGCATCGGTGCCACCAGAACCTCGGCATCCGGGTATGTAGCTCTCATAATACCAATGTACCACGGGCCGTCAAACCAGAAGCCGACCTTATCTGCTACGAACAGGTCAATGATCTGGTTGATATCATTGCTGGCTGTGCCGGGAGGTGCCACTTCGTATTCGTTGACCAGGTCAACAAGGAATTGCAGTGCTTCAACACCTTCTGGGCTGTTGAAAGCTGCCTGGTTGTTCTCGTCCAGGATCTTGCCGCCGGCTTGCAGTAAGAATGGCCAGTACGCCCATTCAGTTGCTGGGGCAGTTGCTGATCCCGCCAGGCCGATACCGTAAACGCCGGCATCTGCATCTGTCATGGCTTGGGCGATCTCTAGCAGATCGTCCCAGGTCCATTCGCTGGGAACCTCAAGGCCCGCTTTATCCAGCAGGTTCTTGTTGAAGTACGCAACGGATGCGCCATCACGCCACTGCACACCATAGGTCTCACCATTCCATGTCACGAAATCCCACGCACTGTTCACAAAACGATCGCGGAATGCCTGTCCACCGGAGGCTTCAATTAAATCATCCAGAGGGATCGCCATTTCGCTGGTCGCGGCAGCTAACACCCAGTGTGACCAGAACACATCCGGCATCGAGCCACCCTGCTGTTGTAGCAGGATCTTGTTGAATGATTCTTCACCTGGCACTTCGTTGATCTCAACAATGATATCTGGATTCTCTTCCATGAACTTCTCAACCATGTTGATATCATATTCACCGCTGCCCGCGTAGTGGGTGTAGGTGATCGTGACAGGTTCAGCAGCTTCTTCTGCGGGTGCTTCCTCTGCTTCCTCCTCGGCTTCTTCCGCTGCTGGCGCTTCCTCTGCCTCTTCTGCTGCTGGCGCCTCTTCAGCTGCCGGGGCGGCTGGTGCACAGGCTGCTAACAGTGCCAGAATGGCGACGAAAGCAAATAGGACGTACCATTTTTTGTGTTTCATTATCTTTACTCCCTTTCTTATCTTGGTTTATAGATTGAAACTGTTTAGGTCATGCTGCTTACAACGTGTAACTAACTTGATCTAGATCGATTTAGTTCTCTATATCACCCGTAAATATATCGATAACACGCCTCCTTTCCTCCTCTAAAATTAGAAAATATTGACTCTCTTCTTCTAAAACGTGCCATGCGCCCATGCGGGGATCTTCGTTTGCAGTGTTTTGCTCAGGGGCATGTCTCGCATCCAGGCTGAAACTGCCGCTGGATTTAGAAAGCCTTGTTCGGTCACAAACGCGGTGATCAATTCTGGTGGTGTCAGATCAAAATGGGGGCTGTAAACCACGGCTTCCGCAGGTGCCTTTTCATCCAGCACCTTTTCTCTTGGGGTTTCAGTGATCTGGAAAGGCAACCCGATCAACGTGCTCGTATCCAGTTTTAATGTGTCAGCCGTGATGTAAAATGGTACCCCGTGTGCTTTGGCAACCAGGGCGCATGGATAAGTACCGACCTTACATAGTGTTTCGCCCGTTGAGGCAATAACATCCGCCCCAACCATGACCATATCCGATTGCGGTATCATAATACCGATTGCGGCATCAATACCCACCGTGATGGGAATGCCATACTCGGACATCTTGTCCACCGTCCATAAACCTTCATTGTCCGGGCGTGATTCGGTGACTGCAACGCTAATCGATTTGCCCTGTTCTTTTGCACGTTTCAGTATCCGCCACACTGTGGAACTCATGCTGTACATGAAAATAGAATCACCATCCTTGATCTTCTCAGCACCATACTGTGCAACCTTTTCCAGTGCATCATGTGTAAGCGAGATGAAATGATCTGCTTCTGATCGAAGCGCACTGCGTAGTTCTTCAACACTGGCTGTATTCTCTATCGCATCATCCACCTGCTTCATCAGCATATGCAGTGCATTCAACGGTGGGGCTAGCGATGGAAGCACATGCAATATAGAATCAACCGCCGTCTCGATTTCTTTTGCAAGAGCATCCAGGCTGGCTGCTTTGCTCTCCACGGTCATGGTTTTGATCGCCTCAACGATCTCAAGTGCATTATCAGCCGCACCGCCGATCACATCGCCACGAACTCGTTCAATAACTATCTCGATTGCTTTGTGTTGTGCCATACTTTCTCTCCTCTACTTAAAAAGAATTATTCTATTGACCACTCGCCTTCGTAATGGCGCTCACGATCCGTGTGTACCCCGTACAGCGGCATAGATTCCCGGATATGGCCTCCCGGATCTCTTGCTCGCTCGGTTTCGGGTTTTCCTGCAGCAAAGCATAGGCCGACATGATGAAACCTGGCGTACAGTAGCCGCATTGGATAGCGCCTTCTCTGGCGAAAGATTGTTGCAGTACATGCGGTCTTTCACCCGTGCCTACACCTTCGATCGTTTTGATCTCGCATCCGCGCGCTTTCAACGCTGGCACCATGCACGATGCCACCGGTTTGCCATCCATCAGCACCGTACAGGCGCCGCACTCCCCCTCCCGGCAGCCGATCTTGGTACCCAACAGTTGCAGGTCCTCGCGTAGTACATCCACCAGCATAGCGCCAGGATGAACCGATACCGCAACAGACTCTCCGTTTACGGTCATATGTAGGGTTTCTTTCATATCCTTTGATCCTGTCATGCGTGTCTTATTTAACCTGGCACAGGACATTTTCCATGCAGCGTTTGCTCAATGCCCTGATAAGTTTTTTTCGATATTCGGCCGAGGCACGGATATCATCGATCGGTGAAGATTGCTCCATGCATAGTTCGCTGACCTCATTAATGACTCCATCATCCAGCCGCTTTCCCTTCAGCGCCTCTTCGGCCGCAAGTGCCCTTATAGCCGTTGGCCCCACCGCACCCAGTGCGATCCGTGACCGCCTGACCTTACCCTCTTCGATGCTTAAAGCAATAGCCACATTAGCCACCGCAATGTTCATTGCCTTGCGCAGGCCGATCTTCTGAAAATGACTGTTAGTTTTCACTTCATCAACTGGGAGTGATATGCTGGTGATCATCTCGCCAGGCCCGCACTGTGTCCTTCCCGGCCCAAGCATGAAATCAGAAAGCGTCACATCCCGCTCCCCGCTTCTACCCGCCACGCGCACCGAACCATCCAACGCCAGCAGCGCCAGTGTCCCATCCGCAGCCGGCGAGGCGTTGCCCACATTGCCGGCCAGTGTAGCGGTATTCCTTATCTGCGGTGATCCGATCATGTGCACGGCTTCCACCAGCAGCGGCGCTTTGTCCCTGACAAGCTCCGATTTCTCTATACCATCAAGCGTTGCCCCTGCCCCGATGCTTAACCTGCCATCATCAAGCTTGATCAGATCAAGCCCTTTGATCCGGCACACATCGATCAATACCGGAATGACACACTCCTCTTTCTCCAATCCAACGATCAGGTCCGTCCCGCCCGCGATCAAGCGCGCATCGCTGCCATACTTGTCCAGCAGTTTTAGGACTTCTTCAACCGTTCCAGGTTGCAAATAGGTGTTCCAACGATATCTCATCTGCTGTCTGATCCTTGGTTAATCTTCTTCCATAGTTTCAATGGCTTTCAGTACTCTTTCGGCAGTAGCCGGTATTCGTGTTACATACACATCAGTTGCATCCGCAATGGCATTGATGATCGACGGCGCTGGCGCAACCACAACCACTTCGGCCAGACCCCGCCCGCCAATCTCGCCAAATGGGATCGCTTCATCCACAAAAGTGCTGTTGATCACCGGCGGCGAGTCGATCACTGTCGGGATCAGGTAGGTTGCCAGGCTGTCCGTCCAGGGCGTGCCCTCTTTTTGTAAGAATTCTTCTGTCAGGGCATATCCCAGCCCCATCACACTTCCGCCTTCGACCTGTTTGGCTGCTCCCATCGGGTTGATGATCCGGCCTGCATCCACAAAGGCATCCATCTGCCGTACCGTCACCTCGCCGGTATCCTTCGCTACTTCTACCTGACTGATCAGCGTTTCGTAGCTGTACTGGTTGACCGGGAAACCCTGCCCATTTTCATCAATATCAGTTGTCGGTGGTGCAATGAACTTGTAACCAGCCTTGATCTCTAACTGGCTCTTCTTCGCTTCCGTTAACACCTCGGATAACGACACTTCCTTTTCACCATCCACGAGTCTCTCACCGCATACCTCTACCTGATCCGGCGATGTGTCCAAAATTTCAGCTGCCACGCTCTGTAATTGCTTTCGTATCTTCATTGACGCCCCCCACATCGCGTTACCTGTTGTGCAGGTATGTCGTGAGGCACCCGTAGAACCCGCATCCGGTGAGGTGTGCGTGCTTTGTGGCATCCAGCGCACCCGTTCAATAGGCAGACCGCCCAATGCTCTGCTGAATAACAAACGGATCTCAGCTTCTAATCCCTGGCCGATATCCGAAGTGGCTGCATAGACCTCAAAAACACCGTCCTCCCCTACCTCGATCCTGACTTCCGAAGAATCGCTGTAGCCGAAGTGATAATTCACACCTTGCATCACAGTCGCAAAGCCTATCCCGCTGCCAATATCAGGTTGCACATTTTCCAGGTCGATACCCAGATGAGCTGCAGCCGCTTCTATGGTCGCTTTTGCGCCCACCCTCGGCGGTGGCGCCTGTCCGCTAATCATTACTCCACCATCCTGCAGGACATTCAGCCAGCGAAAACGCAGCGGGTGGATGTTAAGTTTCCTCGCCAGTTGGTCAATCTGCGATTCAACCACAAACGCGATCGCCTGGTTCCCCCAGGCCCGCATGGCACCTGAAACGACATTGTTCGTATAGACAACCTTTGTGTCAACTTTCGAGTTTGGTATACTGTACACTCCGTTTGCACCCAGGGAAGCAAACTTCAGGATCGCCGGTCCGTAATGAGCATACGAACCCGTATCGGCAGTGATCTCCATCTGCATGGCCGTCAGTCGTCCATCGTTTGTGGCGCCCGTTTTAGCAATGACCCACATTGGGTGCCGTTTGCAGTGCCCGCGTAGAGACTCCGCTCTGCTCCAGTACATGCGTACCGCCTTTTGGGATTTCCATGCCAGCAAACCGCAGTACAGCGTCACCATACTGTCATCTTTTCCCCCGAAGCCGCCCCCGGCGTGCACATCCACGATCTCTACCTGATCCTCAGACAAGTCTAAGATTTTTGCGCTTAACATCCGCTCAAGGTAAGGGTTTTGACTACCTACAGAGATCCTGATACCGTCCTTAAGTGGCTCGGCAAAAGCCGCTTCTGTCTCCATAAAGGCATGATCGATCCCGGGAATCTGGTAGCGCTTCTCAATGATCACATCCGCTTCCTCGAATCCTTTTTCAATGTCCCCATGCCTTATCTTGATATCCGCAGCGATGTTGCCACCCTCATGTATCTCAACCGCATCGGGTTTCAGTGCATCTTCGGCCGTAAAGATTGCTTCTAATGCCTCAATGTCGATCTTTACCAGTTCAGCTGCCTCTCGGGCGCTGTCCTCATTTTCCGCCGCGACCAGGCATACCGCATCCAGAACGGAGTGCGCAACCTGGCCCTCACCCACCAGAACCGGCATATCATCCATCAGTTTGCCAACGAACTTTTTCCCCGGAATGTCTTCTTCCAACACAATGCACACCACCCCGGGCACAGCCAATGCTTTGCTCGTATCAATCTGTTTTATGATGCAGTGTGGGTGTGGGCTGCGCACAACGATACCGGATAAACAGTCCTCTGAGTAAAGATCGCTCGGGTATGGGCTTGTACCCAACGCCCGCGAGAGATCCGATTCATAGATCGCTGCCCGGCCCAGATCATCCCCTGAATTTTGTTGATCCAACAATTTGTTCAAATTACGACCGCTCTTCTTCTCTACCATAAATCATCACACCATAGAGGTGTGTGTTGTTTTATTTCCCGGTACCTCTGACCGCATTCACCTTTTCCATGAAGGGTTTCACCCGCTCCACATCCACCGGATTCCAGATATAACCATCCTTCTTGAAAGTTGTGCCGACCACAGCCCCATCAGCGATCGATAGTTGTTCTTCAACATTGTTTAACCGCACGCCTGTGTTAGCGAAAACGGGAGTCTCAGGCACTGCATCTTTGACGATCTTCAGTGTGGTCGCAGACGCCTCAACTCCTGCAGTTAATCCAGAAACGCACAGCACATCCGGTTTGTTGTTAAATACGGTTGAGCGTGCCACTTCGGCGATATCTCGCTCAGCCAGATATACCGCCGATTCTGGCACAATGTTGAACAGCAATTTGACATGTTCCCCGTTCACCGCATGCTGGTGTCGTATGACTTTCCCGCAGTTCGTGTTCCAGATACCGAAGTCGCTTGCATAAACCCCGGTGAAGATCTCTCGCACGAATGATGCGCCAGTTGCCACTGCCAGGTCGATCGAGGCAGCTGGATCCCAGAGCACATTCACCCCGTAGGGAATGCTGATATCCTTGAGCAGTTCGCCAATGATGCGTCCCATACAGACAGTTGTGATCGTTTCCACGCTTGTCAGGTAAGGCAGGCTGGCCTCATTCGAGAACATGACCGCATCCACCCCACCCTCTTGTAAGGCCAGCAGGTCAGTCCGGGCTTTGCTAATGACATTATTCAGTCCCCCATCAGCATCGTATCCCGGGTCGCCGGGCAGTGCCAAAAAATGGCACATCGCGACCACTGGTTTTTCCACTTTGAATACATCCTTGATCCATTGCATATCTATCTTCCTCTATCAATATATTTGTTATGTTTCGCTGTCCGCGTGAACATCAACCACAGTCACCGAAACATTGTTCGCATCCAGTTTTTCCCGCAGGTCGACGGGCGGCTCTTTATCCGTGATCAGATGGTTCACATTTTCAAATCCGGTGATCAATACGAAAGCCGTTTTATTGAATTTAGTCGCGTCCGCCAGTACGGTTACTTCCTGCGCGCTTTTGATCATCGCCTGCTTGACCAGTGTCCCGTCCCAGGTATATTCCGTGAATCCGCTTTCCGCATTAACACAGCCCACGCCCAAGAACAACTTGTCTACAAATAGTTTCTGGAATGCGCTGATAGCCAGGTCCCCGAACAGAGAGCTCTCGCTTTGCCGTACGATCCCACCTGGCACGATGATCTGCATATTGGCTTCCTGGGAGAGGATATTGGCAACCTGCAGACTAGGGGTTACTACGGTGATATTGTGCCTTCCCTGGAGATGTTTTGCCATCTCGTTTGTTGTGGTGCCCACATCCACCGCTACACAATCTCCCTCATCAACCATCCCAGCCGCATATTTCCCGATCGCCTTTTTCGCGGCTAATGCCCTTGTTGTACGCACCAGTAACGGCGGCTCATAACTTCTCCCCAAACCGCTAACCGCACCCCCGTGAACGCGTCTGACCAGGTTGCGCCTTTCCAGTTCAGCCAGGTCTCTCCGGATGGTCATTTCTGATACCGATAACCCGTTCGCCAGGTCAGCGACCTTAACCGATCCTCGATCTTCGATCAAATTAACAATAAAAGATAGTCGGTTTTCAGAAAGGGAAATGTTCATAATTGTTCATATGATACATGATTTGTGTTTGTTTTTCAAGTATCTAACAT
>Ga0272444_10003742_pt1 | contig 13608 bp, 8 predicted proteins | sample SSMForm13_FD_201033 | JGI IMG/M metagenome (GOLD analysis project Ga0272444, IMG submission 201033) | Marine sediment archaeal communities from Little Sippewissett salt marsh, Falmouth, MA, United States - SSM-Form-13 | ecosystem: Environmental > Aquatic > Marine > Wetlands > Sediment ...
CCCGGCGATCCCGCTGCCCACGATGAGGAAGGGAACGCGCTGCCCGCCGCCGGGCTCTCCCCCCTTTTTTTGTGTTCCTGTCGGCATAATACGGGTCAGCTCACCGCCAGCATCCGCTCCAGGGCCCGCCGGGCGCCGGCGGCCACCTCCTCCGGCACGCTTATCTCCGCGGTCCGATTGCGCAAGGCGTCGGCCAGTTTTTCCAGGCCGATCAGTTTCATATCCGGGCAGAAGAGGTCAGGAGAGGGGAGATAAAACTTTTTTTCGGGATATTTCCGCCGCAATCCGGGCAGGACGCCGGATTCGGTGGCGATGATGAATTCCCCGGCGGGGGATTCCCTTACCCGGGTCAGGATCTGGGCGGTACTCCCGACCAAGTCGGCCTGGGCGACCACCTCCGACCGGCATTCGGGGTGGGCCAGGACCTCGGCTCGGGGATGAAGACGGCGGTTTGTCCGGATCTGCTCGGGGGTGAGCCGATCGTGAGCGGGGCAATGCCCGGGCCAGATGTGAACGGTCTTTTCGGGAAGACGGTCGGCGACGAAACTTCCCAGGTTGCGGTCGGGGAGAAAGATGATCTCTTTTTCCTCCAACGAAGCCACGACCCGGACGGCGTTGGCCGAGGTGCAACAGATGTCGGCTTCCGCCTTGACCGCCGCCGAAGAGTTGATGTAGGCCACCACGGCCGCCCGGGGATGGCGCCTTCGCCATTGCCTGACCTGGGCGGGTTCGGCGAAGTCGGCCAGGGGACAGCCGGCTTCCGGAGCCGGCAGCAGCACCTGCTTCTGCGGCGAGAGGATCTTGGCGCTCTCGGCCATAAAGCGCACCCCGCAGAAGACTATGACTGGATGCGGACTCTCCGCGGCCGCCCGGCTCAGGGCCAGGGAGTCCCCCACCGTGTCCGCAAGTTCCTGGATTTCATCCGGCTGATAGCTGTGAGCAAGGATGAAGGCGTGGCTTTTTTCCCGCAGGCGGCGGATCTCTTCCCGGAAGGGGAGAGAGTCCGGCGTCAGGCCGCTTTGCCGTATGCCCCGTACCCTTGCCGAGCCTTGGCCGCTCATCGTCAAATTTCAGGCCTGAAGGTGAAAGTATCCTTGCCCCAGCCGTGGCCTCAGGTCGATTTGGACCTGATTACCCGGCACCGGGCAAACTAAGGAGGGAAGTATAGCCTAATCCGGGATTGCGGGGAAGCGGTCAAATTTCGTTTTCTCCGGCCGCCGAGGTGATCTCCCGGCCGGGGAAGGCCCGGCAAATCCTTTCCGCCGGTTTCAGGATCAACGGCATTGATTAAGCATAATCCCGCGACCCTGCTTGATTAGGGCGAAAATTGGAATAAAGTTACCAACACAGTTGTCAATGGTTTATTTGTCTTTGGAAAGATGGTTTTTCCAGGGGATGCTCGATCCCTTTGGACAAAAGGGGAAGGGTACGGGAGTACGGTTTGCTCCCAGCCCGGTAAAAGTTTGACATAACCTGGAATTATGGTATCTTAATTATTGACAGTCCGGCCGGGCTGCCGATTTTGCTCTAAAGGGGACTTTCTTTTCCGGAAAAACCTGGCCCTCAATCGCCGAACAGCGGGGAGCGGAAGGGAATGAGCAAAAAAAACTTCGACCTTCCCATCTTGAGTACGGATGAAATTCGTCTGCTTCTCCAGGGAATGCTCAACGCCTTCGTGGTCTTCGAGTCGGTCTTCGACGAGACGGGGCGCTTTGTCAGCTACCGCTTTATCTTCATCAATGAGGCCTACGAACGGATCACCGGGGTAAGGAACGAGGAGGTTCGGGGAAAAACGGTGCACGAAGTCTGGCCGGGGACCGAGCCGAGCTGGGTCGAGGCCTACGGCTCGGTGGCCGTTTCCGGGATTCCCCGTTCCTTCGATATGTATCACGAGCCGACCGGAAAGCTTTATCATTGCAACGTCTATCGCCCCGGCCCCGGCCCGGAGCGCTTCTGCGTGATCTTCGAAGACATCACCGAGGTCCGCCGGGCGGAAAATGAGTTAAGGGAGAGCGAGGAACGATTTCGGGAGTTGTTTGAGAATATGAGTTCGGCTGCCGCAGTTTACCGCGCGGTTGACGACGGGGATGACTTCATCTTCGAAAACTTCAACCGGACCGCCGAGAAAATAGAGAAAGTTTCCCGGGAACAGGTTTTGGGTCGGCGGGTGACCGAGGCATTTCCCGGGGTAAGGGAGTTCGGCCTTCTCGACGTCCTTCGCCGGGTCTGGACGACCGGGGTCCCGGCGCATCATCCCGTCTCCCTCTACCGCGACCAACGAATCGCGAGTTGGCGGGAGAACTACGTCTATCGCCTGCCTTCGAAAAAGCTGGTCGCGATCTACGATGACGTAACCGAACGCAAGCAGGCCGAGGAGAAGCTGCTCTGGAGCGAGGAGTTTCTTAATGCCACCGGGGAAATGGGTCGCATCGGGGGCTGGGAATTGGAGGCCGACACTCTCCAGGTTCGTTGGACTCAGGAGACCTATCGCCTGCACGAAGTGCCGGTCGGGGAGATGCCCTCGCTGAAGGAAGCCGTAAATTTTTTTCACCCCGAGGACCGCCCCCGCCTGGCCGAGGCGATCGAACGAGCCCTGGGGGAAGGGGAGCCGTACGACCTGGAACTTCGCTTCATCGCCGCTTCCGGCCGGGAACTCTGGGCCCGCACGGTTTGTCGGCCCCAAATCGAGGAAGGACGCGTCGTCCGCCTGCGGGGCACATTCCAGGACATCACTGAGTTCAAGCAGGTTCAGGAAAAATTAAAAAGTCTCAACCTGGAGTTGGAGGAACGGGTTCGGCAACGCACGTCCGCCCTGGAGGCCTTTGCCTACTCGGTTTCCCACGACCTGCGGGCTCCGCTGAGGGCGATGGACGGTTTTTCCCGGCGCCTCCTGGAGGATCATTCCGCCAGCCTGGACGCTCGGGGAATCCACTATCTGGAGCGGGTACGGGCCGGAGCGCAGAAGATGGGGCGCCTGATAGACGACCTTCTCTCGCTCTCCCGCCTGGAGAGACGGGAACAGATCAAGGAAGCCCTCGACCTGGGTGACCTGGCCCGGGAGGTCTATGCGGACCTGAGGCGGGAGAATGAGGATTGTCCGGTCGAGTTCAAGACCTCGCCCTGTCCCGCCTGGGGTGACCGGACCCTGCTTAGGGTGCTGATGACCAACCTGATCTCCAACGCGCTCAAGTTCTCCCGGGAAAGAAATCCGGCCCGGATCGAGGTGGGCTCCCGCCGGGAGGAAGGGGAGACGGTCTACTATGTCAGGGATAACGGGGTGGGGTTCGATATGAAGTATGTCGAGCAGTTGTTTGTTCCCTTCCAGCGTCTCCATCGGAGCGAGCAATACGAAGGGAATGGGATCGGCCTGGCTACCGCGCAGCGGATCGTGAACCGGCACGGGGGAAAGATCCGGGCCAGCGGCGAGGTGGGCCAGGGCACCGAAGTGTCCTTCTCCCTGGGAAAACGGGGAGGGTCCGATCATTTGGGCTCGAAAAATCCAAAGGAGGAGCAGAGTGAAAACCGGTAACATCCAGATTCTCCTGGTGGAGGATAACCCGGACGACGTCGAGTTGACCTTGGACGCCTTTCGGGATAACCACCTGGTCAACCGGATAATCGTCGCTCGGGACGGGGAAGAAGCCCTGGAAGTACTGGAGAAGGAGAAAGTCGATATGATTCTCCTCGACCTCAAGCTTCCCAAGATCGGGGGAGTGGAAATCCTGCGCCGGGTGAAGAGCAATTCGGCCCTCAAGCGCATTCCCGTCATAGTCCTCACTTCCTCCCGGGAAGAAAAGGACCTGGTGGAGAGCTATCAGCTTGGGGTGAACAGTTATATCCTGAAGCCGGTTGATTTCGAGAAGTTCCGCGAGACCGTGAGCCAGATCGGGCTCTATTGGCTCTTGCTCAACGAGTATCCGGGGAAATGACGGCCGGGAAAAAGAAAACGCCTGACTCCATCCGCGTCCTTTTTCTGGAGGACAACCCTGACGATGTCGAGTTGGTCCTGGCCGAACTGGAACGGACGGGATTATCCATTGCCGTGGTTCAAGTCGATAATCTTGAGGATTTCAAAAAAAAATTGGGGGAAGGGTACGACCTGATCTTGTCCGATTACGCGCTTCCCTCCGGCAACGCCCTGGAAGCCCTGGAGGCCCGCGACCGTCTCATTCCTGGTCTTCCCTTCATCATCGTTTCGGGAACCATAGGAGAGGAGGTGGCGGTGGAATGTATGAAGGGGGGGGCCACGGATTACGTCCTCAAGGGCAAGCTCTTCCGGCTGGGACCCGTGGTAATACGGGCCCTGGACGAGGCGGAGTTCAGGCGGCAGCAGAAGAAGGCGGAGGAGGAGTTCCAGCGCCTTTTCGATTATTCCCTGGATATGATCTGCGTGGCCAGCCTGGCCGGTTCCTTTGTCAAGGTCAACCGGGCCTTTACCGACATCCTGGGCTATGCGGAGGAGGAGCTCGTCTCCCGTCCTTGGATAGATTTCGTCCATCCCGAAGACCGGGCGAAAACCGACGAGGTGCTTGAGCAAAAATTGAGGAATGGCGAGGCCGTTCTTGCCTTCACCAACCGATATCGGACCAAGGCCGGGGAATACCGGTTGCTGGAATGGACGTCATACCCCATTCCCGAGGTGGGAATGACCTATGCCGTCGCCCGGGACATAACCGAGATCAGGGAGATCGAGTCTAGCCTTCGCGAGAGCGAGAAAAAATTCCGAACCCTGGTCGACCGGGCCCCGGTGGCCCTTTTCCTCCACGACCTTTCCGGGAGGATCGTCGACGTCAACCGAACGACGGTGGAACGATACGGTTACGAACGGGAAGAGCTGCTGGGGATGACGGTTCAGGAGATCGATCCGGATTTCGTGGGGCGCGAGGACGGAGGAGAATTCTGGCTCCGCCTGGAGAAAGAAAAGTCGCTGAGGTTCCTCGCTCGCCACCGAAAAAAAGACGGAACCGTCTTCCCGGTAGAGGTGAATCTTGCCCCCATTTCCCTGAAGGGAGAAAAACATTTTTTCGCCCTGGCCGAGGATGTTTCGGATAAGGAAAAGGCTCGCTCGGAGATCGAGCGAAGCCGGAAGATTCTCAACGAGACGGGGCGTCTGGCCCGGATCGGGGGATGGGACCACGACCTGATCACCCGGGAGGCCTTCTGGACCGCGGCCCTCTATGAGATCATCGAGCTGGATCCATCATCTCCTCCTCCGGGTCCCGACGAACACCTCGATTATTATCCTTCCCCCGACCGGGAAGTCCTGATCGAGGCATATGAAAAAGCCGCCGAAACCGGGGATCCCTTCGATCTCGAACTCAGGGTCACGACCGCCAAGGGCAACCTTGTCTGGGCCCGGGTTTACGGCGAGCCGGTCTACGAAAAAGGTCGCTGCGTGAGGATGAGGGGAACCTTTCAGGACATCTCCGTCCAGAAAAGGGCTCAGGAGGAGCGCAACCGCATTCTCACCCTTTCTCCCAACCCGGTTTGCATCGTTGGGACCGACGGTTTCTTCAAGTACCTCAATCCGGCCTGGGAGGCGGTGCTCGGCTACTCCCTCCGGGAGCTGATGGCGCGGCCGATCCTGGAATTCATTCATCCCGAGGATCGTGCCCGGGCCCGCCGGGATTTGGCCGGGTTGGGGAATAAAAAGACCGAGGGAGAATTTAAAAATCGCTACCAGCACCGGGACGGTTCCACCCGTTACATCGAGTGGGTGGCAACCTCGTTTCCGGATGAGGGCTTGATTTACTGCATCGGGCGGGACGTGACCAAGCACCGGGAAACCGAGCACCAGGTCGCGATTTCCGAGGGAAATTACCGGGACTTGGTGGAGAACATCAACGACGCCATCGTCGCCACGAATCGGGAAGGAGTCCTGAGCTACGTCAGTCCGGTGATCGAAATAATTACCGGGCATCTTCCCAAGGAGGTGGTCGGCCGCAACTTCGCCGAATTCCTCCATCCCGAGGACCTGGAGCCGGTAATGGGTGCCTTCGCCCGGGTTCTGCGGGGAGAGCTGGGTCCTATGGAATGCCGTCTCATCACCCGGGAAGGGAACTATCGCTGGGTCCGGACTTCCAGCCGGCCCATTCTGGATGCCGAGGGGAGACCGGTAGGGATAACGGGGGTGATCACCGACATCGACGAACGCAAGCGGATGGAATCGGCCCTGGTCGAGTCGGAAGGAAAGTACCAGACTCTTTTCCGGCAAGCCCGGGACGGGATCGTCCTTCTGGACCGGGAGACCGGAACCATCGTCGACTGCAACCCCGAGTTCGAGCGACAGACCGGGAGATCCCTGGCTGAACTGCAAGAATTAAGGATTTGGGAAATCCGGCCTCCCGAAAAGATCGAACCGGCCCGCCGAAAGTTTTTCGAGATTGCCGAAAGAGGATACGGCGGCGCCGACGAATTAGAGTTGCTCCGCCCGGATGGGAGCACTCTCCCGGTCGAGTTCGATGGGAGGGCGGTGGAGTTGGGCGGAAAAGACTACATCCAGGATCACTTCCGGGACATCAGCGAGAAGCTAGCCCTGCGTCAGCGCGAAGAGGAGAACATCCGGCTGCAGAAGATGGAAGCGGTGGGGCGCCTGGCCGGAGGGGTGGCCCACGACTTCAACAACCTCCTCACCGCCATTCTCGGCTTCACAGACATAGTTTTGGACGAGGTTCCCGAGGATTCCCCCATCCGATCAGACCTGGACGAGATCAGGGAGGCGGCGCGCCGGGGCGGCCTTCTCACCCGCCAGCTCCTGGCCTTCAGCCGCCGGCAAACCCTCCTGAAAAAGGTCTTGGACCTCAACGAACTCCTGGGGGGTATGACCGCGATGCTGGCCACCCTCCTGGGGGAAAACATAGAGGTGAGGCTTGACTGCGCCGGTGACCTGATGAAGGTCAGGGCCGATGCCGGCCAGCTCGAGCAGGTGGTGATGAACCTGGCCATCAATTCCCGCGATGCGATGCCCGATGGTGGCCGCCTCAGCGTTCGGACGGAAAACATCGCTCTGGGGCGGGAGGACAGCGAGCAGATCGAGGAAGCCTATCCCGGCCAATTTGTTCGGCTCACGATCGAGGACAGCGGGCAGGGGATGGATTTAAAAACCCAACAGCGGGTGTTTGAACCCTTCTTCACCACCAAGGTGGAGGAGAAGGGGACGGGGTTGGGGCTCTCCTCCGTCTATGGGATAGTGAAGCAGCACGGGGGGTGGATCAACCTTTACAGCGAACCGGGTCAGGGTACGGTTTTCCGGATCTATCTCCCGGGGATTACCTCCCCGGCGGTCGCGAAGAAAGGGAAGCCTGGCGAGGGGGAGAAGCCCGAGGGTTCCGGGGAACGCATCCTGATGGTCGAGGACAACGAGGGAATACTGAATTCCCAAATCCGCATTCTCCGCCGGGCCGGCTATGATGCGATCGGGGTTGGGTCCACGGCTGATGCCCGCCGGATTCTTGCCCGGGAAAAAGAGGGATTCGATCTTCTCTTCACCGATGTCGTCCTCCCCGACGGCAACGGGCTGGACCTGGCCGAGGAACAGATAAAGAAACAGCCCGGCCTGGGTATTCTTCTCAGCAGCGGTTACACCGACCTCAAGGAGAACGGGGCGCGAATCAGGGAGTTGAAACTCCCCTTTCTCCAGAAGCCCTACCTGGCCGGAAACCTGCTCGAAAAGATCGGGGAGATCCTCAAGCCGGAAGGGGAATGATCCCTTCCGGCGGTTCCGGGCAGGCTTACCGGCTCAGGGATAGAGTCCCCGCAAGCGCGCGGCCTCGGCCACCCGGGAAACCGCCACCATATAGGCGGCCAGGCGCATATCCACCTTGTCCTCGCGGGATATCTCCCAAACCTTGCGACAGGCCAGGCACATTATGTCGCGGAGGCGGCAGGACACCTCCTCCTCGGTCCAGAAGTAACCCATCAGGTTCTGGGCCCATTCGAAGCAACTGACGATCACGCCGCCGGCGTTGGCTACTATGTCGGGGATGACCGGGATCTTCCGGCGGGCCAGGATCAGGGTGGCCTCCTCGCTGGTGGGTCCGTTGGCCGCCTCGGCGACCAGGCCGGCCTTGATGCGTTCGGCGTTCTTGGCGGTGATCTGATTTTCCAGGGCGGCGGGGATGAGAACGTCGCAGGGCAGCTCCAGGAGCTTGGCGTTGGTAATGTTCTTGCCTCCCGGGAACCCCTTAACCGTGCCGGTCTTGGCCTTGAAGGAACTGACCTCGGCATAGTCGAGGCCCTCGGGGCAGTATGTCCCCCCCTTGCTGTCGGAAACCGCGACGACCTTGCCGCCGGCGGCCTGGGCCAGCTTATGGGCGAAGGATCCCGCGTTTCCGTAGCCCTGGATTACGAAAGTGCTGTTCACGATTTCCCGGCCTCTAAACTTGAGAATTTCCTCGATCGCGAAGATGCAGCCCTGGGCGGTGGCCTCGTTGCGTCCGAACGATCCCCCGATCTCCAGCGGCTTGCCGGTGACCACGCTGGGAACGGCGTGAGCCGAATGCATACTGAAGGTATCCATCATCCAGGCCATCGTCTGGGCATTGGTGTATACGTCGGGAGCCGGGATGTCCTTGCGCGGGCCGATGAAAGGGGTGATCTCGGTGGTAAAGCGCCGCGTGACCTTCTCGATTTCCCGCTCGGACAGCTTCTTGGGGTCGCAACAAACTCCTCCCTTGGCTCCGCCGTAGGGTAGCCCCATCACCGCACATTTCCAGGTCATCCACATCGCCAGGGCCTTGACGTGGTCGAGGGTGACGTGAGGATGAAACCTGATGCCCCCCTTGGAAGGACCCCGGTCTATGTTGTGCTGGACCCGGTAGCCCGTAAAGACCTTGAGCTTGCCGTTGTCGAGGACGATGGGGATGGAAGCGATCACGATCGACTTGGGATACTTGAGTTTCTCGTGGATGTTGGGGTCAAGCTTGAGCTTTTTGGCCACCCGGTTCAGCTGTTGGAGGGCCAGTTCGTAAGGATTGCTCGATTGCATAATGTTCCTTTCCTTTTTCGTAGGTGTCTTGCCGGCGCAGCAAGAATGTCGGGAAACCTTACCTGCTAAATCAAACATTGTAAAAGACTCTCTCTTGAAAAACTTGGATTTCACCTTGTCCCCGCCGCCGCAACGAGCGACAATCCTGCCTGAACCGCCCGTCCTTCCGGAAGCCGACGTGTCCTTCGACCCGAAAAAAGCCTTTAACGGATTGGCCGTCCTGCCCCCGTCCGCCGACCTGGAAACTCCGGGCGTCCTGCGGGCTTGCCTGCGCGCGGCCCGATCCCTGGCCGAACTCAAAGTCCTGCAGGAACGTAGCCTGCCGCGTCCCGTCCTGCTCAACACCCTTCCCCTGGTCGAGGCTTGCGACAGCTGCGGGATAGAGAGCATCCATACCACGGCCGACACCCTTTTCCGCTATCTTGGAGCGGAAAGCCCGCCTCCGGAGTCCGCCGCCCGGGCCGCGCTCGGTTCCCGGGCTGCCCTGGAGCGGGCCTGGAGCCTGCTCGATCGCCGGGCGATCACGCTTGCGGTCGCGGTAGAGATCTGTCGGGCCATTCGGGGAGAGCCGGTGAAAATCCGCGATGCCTCCCCCGCCCGGGTATGCAATGCCACCTCGGGAGACGTGGTCTATACCCCGCCGGCCGGGCGCAGCCGGCTTCTGTCCCTCCTGATGAACTGGGAGAAATACCTGGGTGAATCCGGTCCCCCGGATCCCTTGATCCGCCTGGCCGTGGCCCACTACCAGTTCGAGGCGATTCATCCCTTTGCCGATGGAAACGGCCGGACCGGAAGGGTGCTAAACATCCTCTGCCTGGTCCGGGCCGGGCTGCTGAGCTTGCCCGTGATCTGCTTGAGCCGGGCGATGATCCGGCACCAGGCCCGCTATTACACCCTGCTGGGAAAGGTCACCGCCGAGGCGGCCTGGGAGGAATGGGCGATCTACGTCCTGGAGTCGATCGAGGAAGGGGCAAAATGGACCCAGGCCAAGATCCTGGCTTCGGAAAGGCTCCTGGCCGCCACCGGCTCCTATGTCCACCGGATCCTTCCCGCCCTTTATTCACCCCGGCTGATCGAATTGATCTTCCGCTATCCCGGGATCCGCATCTCCCACCTGGTCCGGGCCGGGGTGGGGGCAAGAACGAAATCCGCCGCCTGCCTGCGGGCCCTGGCCGGGGCGGGGGTGTTGGAGGAACTGCGCCTGGGTCGGGAAAAGATTTTCCTGAACACCAGGTTCATAGCCCTGCTCTCGGGTGACAGCCATAGCTGGTTCCCGTTTCCCGATTAAGGGACAAGGTGGTGTGAGGCTTGGGGTGTGAGGTGTGCGGGTTGAGGCAAGGCAAAGGCAAGGCGAAAGGCAAAGTCTTGCACGGGGAGGATACCGAGGACACAGAGAAAAGGCAGAGGCGAAAGGCGCAAACAGACGATTGAATGTGATGGGAGGCGAAAAGGGGTGTGAGGTTTGGGGTTTGAGGGGAAGTCAAAAGCGCCAAGCGGAGGCGCCCTTGGCCTTTTTCCCCAAAATTCTGGATTCTGAATTCAGTCTTCTGAATTCTTCTTTCGTCCGCCCACGTGGCTATCTCCAGAAACGAAAGTCAAGGGCGCGAATTTACCAGGAAGGGCATGAAGGATGACCGAAGCATTCTCAATCGCTATCGCTGTCGCAATCGCGGTTTGCGGGGCGAGGTGTGGGGTTTGAGGCGTGAGGGCAAAAGACAAGGCAAGGCAACACTCAGATCATTACCGAAAGGGCACCATTTCTAACCGGATACGAATTAGCCTTTAATTAAGCCTTTCGGTTTTCTTTGCGCTCTTTGCGTCTTTGCGAGAGAACCCGCCTTTCGTCTTTGCGTTCTTGGCGTGAACCGGCCTTTCCCGGCTCCTGAATCCTTACTCCTGTCTCCTCTGCCTTTCCTGCCCGCCCGCCGGCGTCCCCGCCGTCTGGTTCGCCATCTTGTCCGCCATCTTGTCCGCCATAGCCCGAAGGGCGAAGGCGGAAGCCTTGGCGGAGGCGGGAATGCTTTTTTCGGAGCTTCGGTTGTAGTACCCTCCCGGGGTCGAGCAACCAGGGGGAAGCAAAATTGAAAGCACGCCTGGACAGCGCCCAGGTCGCCCGGACCGGGGACCTGCTGCGGGGAATGAAGGATCTTTCCTCCTTTAACTATGCCGGGGGGAACTTCCCGGAGGAGGGCGAGGCCGGGATCCTTGACTACTTTTTCGCGGTCGTTCTCCAGCAGTACGGGTTTTGGTACGATGACGGCAAAGGCTATGCCGGACCGATGTACGCCGAAGCCGGCGGCAAACTTTTGAAGGGATCGGATTTTCTCTTCAAGGTATTTCTCGAGGCGGTTCGCCGGAACCCCGATTTCTCCTCGGCCCGGTTTTTGGCTCGGATCACCCGGGAACGCTTCGAGCAGGAACTGGCCGCCGACTCGGGCCAGTGTCCCCTCCCGCAGCTCGCCAGCCACCTGGAATTGGCCCGGGATTACGGAAGGGAGCTCCTCGGGGTGGAGGGAGGCCCGGCCGGGATGGTGGAGCGGGCCAATTGTTCCCGCCGACCGCTGCAGGTTTTTCTGGAGGAGGTGACCCGCCTCCCCGGTTACCGGGAGGACCCCCTGAGAAAAAAGGCACTCCTGCTGGCGCTGATCCTCAGCCGCCGCCCCGAGGGCTTTCTCGTTGTCCGGGATCCGGAGAACTGGGCCCCGGTCATCGACTATCACAACCTGCGGGTTTCCCTGCGCCTGGGCTTGATCGAGGTCGTCGATCGCGAGCTTCTGCGCCGCCTGGAGGCTAGAAAGTTCGTTGACGTTGAAGAGGAAGAGGAGATCCGCCGCCTGACCTTTGCCGCGGTTGACGAGCTGATCCGCTCCTCCGGTCGGACCGTGGCCCAGGTGGACGCCCTGCTTTTCGGCGCCCGCCGGTCCTGCCCGGAAACGGCCGCGCCCGATTGCCCGAACTGCATCTTTTCGCCGATATGTCCGCGGCGCATTTCCCTGTTCCAGCCGGTGTGCCGGACCACCTTCTATTGAGTTTGTCCGGGTCCTCGAAATCTATGGACCGCAGCGGGGGGAACCCTTATTTTCCCGGGGAGAGGATGAAACGCCGCCGGCGGAGAATATCGTGATTTATCTTTTAGCGTTCCTGATGAACATCACCACCGGGTTGCTCAACCTGGCCAATCCCCTGGTGGCCCTGGAGCGGTTTGGGGCTGATCCGTTGATGTTGGGGGTGTTGGGCACGGCGCCGGCCCTGGTCTATGCCCTGGGTTGCGCCTCCAGCGGTCTCTGGGCGCGCCGCTTCGGGAGCCGCATCCTGATCACGACCACCTGCCTGCTGCTGATCCCGGTCTTTGCCTCGATTTTCCTGGTCCGGCACCTGTCCCAACTGCTCATTTTGGCCGCCGCCGCCTCGGCTTGCGGCTCGATATTCTGGCCCGCGATGATCCGTTGGCTCGGGGAACCGGGCGGGGGAGGTCAGCTCGGGCGCCGGGTGGGAAACTACAACATAGCCCTGATCTCCGGAGTGATGGCCGGCCCTCTTCTGGGCGGACAGCTCATCGGGCTGGATTACCGGTGGCCTTACCTCCTGGCGGGTTTCCTGGCCCTGATCGTGCTGGTCTTTCTGGTCGCCACGCATCCCCGGCCCGGCCGGCGAGTCCCGTCACTGCGGCCGGAGCCCGAGGACGAATCCGGGGTCGTCCCGGTCTTCGTTTACCTGGCCTGGACGGCCAACTTCGCGGCCTTTTTCGCCATTGGAATCTGCCAGTCGCTTTTTCCCGCCCTGGGCAAGGGTCTTCCCGTCCCCCTCAGCGATGGATTCCTGGGATTCCTGGTTTCCCTCCTGGCCGGGGGAGAAGTTCTGATATTCCTGGTCCTGCGCCGGAGCACCCGCTGGCATTATTGTTACCTCCCCCTGGCCGCCGCCGAGCTCCTGGCGGTTGCGGGCTTGCTCACATTGGCCGCCGCCGCCGGCGACGCTCTCTTTACCCTGGGTTTCCTGGCCGTGGGACTGGCGGGAGGGATGACTTACTTCTCCAGCATTTACTACAGCATCCACCGGCGGGAGAGGGCGGGTCAGCGCAGCGGTTTTCACGAGAGCTTCCTGGGCCTGGGCGTGGCCCTGGGCCCCATCGCCGGGGGGTTGGTTGCCCAGTGGTGGGGCTTGCGGGCGCCTTACCTGCTCGGAGCCGTTGTCTTTCTTGCCGTCATCTGCCTCCAGGCCGGCCTGCTCTGGGGCTGGAAGGCGAGGAAGGCCCGGGCCGGCTGAGAGTCAAAGGCGAAAGGCAAAGTCTTGCACAGGGAGGACACCGAGGACACAGAGAAAGTCAACGGCGAAAACAGACGATTGAATGTGATGGGAGGCGAAAAGGGGTGTGAGGTTTGGGGTTTGAGGGAAAGTCAAAAGCGCCAAGCGGAGGCGCCCTTGGCCTTTTTCCCAAAAATTCTGGATTCTGAATTCAGTCTTCTGAATTCTTCTTTCGTCCGTCCACGTGGCTATCTCCAGAAACGAAAGTCAAGGGCGCGAATTTACCAGGAAGGACTTGAAGGGAATGAAGGGGATTAAAGTCTTCTCAATCGCTATCGTTGTCGCTATCGCGGTTTGCGGGGCGAGGTGTGGGGTTT
>Ga0272444_10003743_pt1 | contig 13606 bp, 14 predicted proteins | sample SSMForm13_FD_201033 | JGI IMG/M metagenome (GOLD analysis project Ga0272444, IMG submission 201033) | Marine sediment archaeal communities from Little Sippewissett salt marsh, Falmouth, MA, United States - SSM-Form-13 | ecosystem: Environmental > Aquatic > Marine > Wetlands > Sediment ...
GGGCGGCGTGATCCTGTTCGGCGGCGAGCCGGGGATCGGCAAGTCGACTCTGCTTCTCCAGATCGCCCAGCTCGTCGCGGAGAGCCGAGGGAACGTTCTCTACGTCTCCGGCGAGGAGTCGGAGGGGCAGGTCAAGCTCCGCGCCAGCCGCATCGGCGTCGACAACAAGCGGCTGTATGTTCTGGCGGAGCAGTCGCTGGCGCGGATCGTCAAGGCGATCGACCAGGTCTCGCCCGTTGTGTTGATCGTCGATTCGATCCAGACGACCGTCGATGAACGGACCGCCGGCGAGGCCGGATCGCTGCGGCAGCTCCGTGAAGTGTCGAGCGAGCTGATTCGCCGGGCGAAATCGCGCCGGATGGCAACCTTCCTCGTCGGTCACATCACGAAGGAGGGGGCGTTCGCGGGGCCGAAGTCGGTCGAGCATCTCGTCGACGTCGCCGTCTACCTCGAGGGAAGCCGCGGCGAAGACGTCCGGATCCTCCGATCGGTGAAGAACCGGTTCGGCGCGACCCACGAGGTCGTCGTCTTCCGCATGAGCGCCGAAGGGCTGGTCGAGATCTCCAACCCGTCGCGCTTCTTCCTCGAGGACATGGAGGCTGAACCGCAGGCGGGGACGGTCGTCGTCCCGATCCTCGAGGGGACGCGCCCAATCCTCATCGAGATGCAGGCCCTCGTCTCCCCGACCGGCGGCTACGGCGTGCCACAGCGGCGATGCACCGGCCTCGACATCAACCGCGTCCTGCTGATGCTCGCGGTGATGGAGAAGCACTTGGGCGTTCAGACGGGAGGCGCCGACGTCTACCTGAACCTCGCCGGCGGCCTGGAGACGCGCGAGCGAGGGACCGACCTCGGCGTCGTCGCCGCCATCTGCTCGAGCCTCCGGAATCGGCCGCTGTCGGCGCGAACGGCGATGGTCGGAGAAGTCGGCCTATCGGGGGAGATCCGATCGGTCCGGCGGACCGGCGAAAGGATCCGAGAGGCGGAGAAGATGGGGATGGAGCGGATCATCGTACCCGGCTCGGCGCGCACGCCGACCGGTTCGCGGATCGACGTGATCGGCGCCGACCGGATCGACCGGGCGATCGAGGCGATCGGACTGGCGTAGGAGGAGAGAGATGAGCGACGAACGGATGAAGAAGCTGCACGAGGCGCTCGCCGCGTTCCGCGAGCGCCTGGGCGAGACTCCCGATGTAGCGATCACGCTTGGATCGGGCCTGTCGAAGGCGTTCGGCGTGCCGGACGGCGGGCGGATCATCCCGGCGGAGGAGATCCCGCACACGCCTCGACCGACCGTGGCTGGCCATGCTGGGGAGTTCTGGGCGGGGCGGATCGGCAACACGTCGGTCCTCGTTCAACGCGGGCGAGCGCACTTCTACGAGGGTCGGCCGGTCGAGGAGATCGTCTTCGCGCCACGGCTGTTCGCAATGCTGGGGATCAAGACGCTGATCGTGACCAACGCCTCCGGGGCGATCAACCCCGAGTTCCGGGCGGGCGACATTGTGCTGGTCACCGATCACATCAACATGCTCGGGGTCAACCCGCTGCGCGGGCCAAACCTCGACGATCTCGGGCCGCGGTTCCCAGACATGTCGGCCGCCTACACGCCGCGCCTGCGCGCGTTGGCGCGCGAGGTCGCCGACGCCGAAGGAATCGACTTGAAGGAAGGTGTCTACGTCGCAGCGCTCGGGCCGTCGTACGAAACGCCGGCCGAGATTCGCGCGTTCCACGCGATGGGTGCCGACCTTGTCGGGATGTCGACCGTGCCCGAGGTGATCGCTGCAGCGCATGCCGGGATGGACGTCCTCGGCATCTCGATCGCGACGAACCTTGCCGCCGGGGTCGACCCTGATGCGACGTTGACGCACGACGAGGTGATCGAGACGACCGACCGGAAGGGGGCCGAGATACGACGGCTCCTGCTCGGGATCGTCGGCCGTCTCGGAGGCTGAGCTGAGGTGGATTGCGCCTCGCGAAGCGGTCTCGCGATCCTGTCTGCGGACCTCAGGCGATCACGATGTCAGCCGCCTCGAAGAAGCGGAGGCATCCGTCGAAGCGGGCCAAGATGCAGCCCCCACTCGCCGATGAGCGACTCTCGATATATGAGACCGTACCCCGCTTCCTTTCCCAACTTGCAGTCCATGGATAGGTCGATATAATGGCGCCGCCGTTCGGGGCGACCGCCACGGTCGCTGCGCCGAATGGCACATCTCTAGGTCATTTGGGAGGGAACGGTAGATGGCCAGCCAACCCACGCTGAACCCGTTCGAGATCTCGCAGCGCCAGCTCGACAAGGCGGCGGAAAGACTGAAGCTCGATCCGCAGGTGCACGCGCTCCTGCGCGAACCGATGAGGACCCTCGAGGTCCACTTCCCCGTCCGGATGGACGATGGAACGGTCAAGACGTTCACCGGATTCCGGGTGCAGTACAACGACGCGCGCGGCCCGACCAAGGGCGGACTGCGGTTCCACCCCGACGAGACGATCGATACGGTCAAGGCGCTCGCCGCGTGGATGACGTGGAAAACGGCCGTAGTCGACATCCCGTACGGCGGCGGCAAGGGCGGCGTCATCTGTAACCCGAAGGAGCTCTCGCAGGGCGAGCTCGAGCGAATCTCCCGCGGGTTCATCCGGGCGCTCGGCCGGTTCATCGGACCGGAGCGGGATGTCCCCGCCCCCGATGTGTACACCAACCCCCAGACGATGGCTTGGATGATGGACGAGTACTCGACCATCGTCGGCTACAACGCGCCCGGCGTGATCACCGGGAAGCCGATCCCGCTCGGCGGATCGCTCGGACGGGGCGATGCAACCGCACGTGGCACGGTCTACTGCGTCATCGAAGCGGCGAAGGTGCTCGGCATCGACCTCAAGGGAGCGACGGTTGCGATCCAGGGGTACGGAAATGCCGGGTACTACTGCGGCACACTGATGGAGGAGCTGGCCGGCAGCAAGGTCGTTGCGGTGACCGACTCGCGTGGCGGCGTCTACGATGGGAACGGAATCGATCCCGAAGCGGCGTTCCAGCACAAGCGAAGCACCGGCTCGGTCTCCGGCTTCAACGGATTGAAGGCGATCACGAACGACGAAGTCCTAGAGCTCGACGTCGACGTCCTGATCCCGGCGGCGATCGAGAACGTCATCACCGACCAGAACGCTGCGAACGTCAAGGCGAAGATCGTGGCCGAGGCGGCGAACGGCCCGACGACGCCGGAAGCGGACGAGATCCTGCACAAGAACGGTGTGTACGTGATCCCCGACTTCCTCTGCAACGCCGGCGGCGTAACCGTTTCGTACTTCGAATGGGTCCAGAACATCGGCGGCTTCTATTGGAAGATCGGGGACGTCCACGCTCGACTGAAGGAGCGAATGGTCAAGGCGTTCCACGAGACGCACGAGATGGCGAAGCAGCACAACGTCGACAACCGGATCGGCGCGTACATGGTTTCGATTGCGCGGGTTGCAGAGGCGATGCAGCTGCGCGGCTGGGTCTAGCCACGACCACCTTCTTGAGTGAGCACGACGCGGGGCCTCGGACACGAGGCCTCGCACTCCTTTCCCGGCTAGCGTCCGGAGAAGGAAGCGGCTAGCCTGGACGCATGACCGTGTGCGATGCCGACGTCGAAAGCGACCGACCTCAATCGGGGGAGGATGCCCGAAGCCTGGACGCCGATTGCTCCTCGATGCCGGATTGCCGCCATCCCTTCGAGGAGAACTCCGGCCCCCGAAGGGGATCTGAAGACGCCCGTGGGCACAGCGCCAGTAGCTCACCCGCGCCGGGTTGCGACGATCCGATCGATGAGCAATCCGGTCCGCGAAGGGGATCTGAAGACGCCCGTGGGCACAGCGCCAGTAGCTCACCCGCGCCGGGTTGCGACGATCCGATCGATGAGCAATCCGGCCCCCGAAGGGGATCTGAAGACGCCCGTAGGCACAGCGCCAGTAGCTCACCCACGCCGGGTTGCGACGATCCGATCGATGAGCAATCCGGCCCCCGAAGGGGATCTTCAGATCCCCTTCGGGAAGCACACACCGCCGAGCATGTCCTCAACGCGGTCATGCAGCGAGACTTCGGGACGGGGCGAAGTGTCGAGACCCACTTCGGTTCGAAGAAATCGAAGGTCGACTACTGCGTACACCGCCCCGTTTCCGAGGTGGATGTACGGGCGATCGAGGCGGCGGTGAACGGCGTGATTGCCTGCGACCTCCCCGTTACGACCTTCGTCCTGCCGCGAGCCGAGGCGGAGGAGCGGTACGACATGGGAAAGGTTCCACCCGCCGCTGAATCGATTCGGATTGTGCAAATCGGCGATCTCGACGTGATCCCGTGTGTTGGAGAGCACGTCGAGCGAACGGGACAGATCGGCCGATTCGAGATTGCCAGCTTCGAGATGAAAGGAGCCGATCGAGTCCGCCTTCGCTTCCGACTGATCGCGGACGAAGGAGGAACGGTTTGAGCGCCGATCGCATCCACCTTCCGGAGGAGGAGTTCGTCGACATCCCGGGCGGCGGATTCGCGATGGGCGGGGCTTCCGAACCGGATCACCGGCCGGTCCACGAGGTCGAGATCTCCGCCTTCCGTCTGATACGGTGCCCGATCACGAACGTGCAGTATGCAGCGTTCTGCGACGCCACGGGACATCGCCTGCCCGCGTTCTGGGGCGAGGACCGATTCCACTCCGGCCCGGGCTACGCCGACCATCCGGTGGTCGGCGTGAGCTGGCACGATGCGGCTGCCTTCTGCGCATGGGCCGGGGGTCGGCTCGCTACCGAAGCGGAGTGGGAGTACGCGGCTCGTGGGGGGCTCGTCGGGAGAGCGTACCCGTTTGGGGACGACATCGATCCGAGCTTGGCGAACTACGCTCACTCCGAGGCCGGCGGAACGACGCCGGTTGGATCGTACAGCCCAAACGGCTTTGGGTTGCTCGACATGTGTGGTAACGTCGTCGAGTGGGTCGCCGACCGGTACGACCCCGGTTACTACGCTCGTTCGCTGATCGTGGATCCGAAAGGCCCGGACGCGGGCAAGCACCGTGTGATCCGCGGCGGCGGGTGGCACTCCGGCCCGACCTGCTGCCGCGTTGACTTCCGAAACGCGCTGCCGGCGAACTGGGTGGACTTCGCCGTCGGCTTCCGCGTTGCGGCGGCCGCCGGCTAGCCGGCGATGAGCCGGAGCAGTTCCTCGAGCAGCAACCCGTTCGTCGAGATCGCCTCCCGGCCGTGGATCGTCGCGGTTCCGGACCAGTCGGTGAATGTGCCGCCGGCCTCCTTGAGGATCGGCGGGAACGGACCGCAGTCCCAGGCGTTCATGATCGGGTCGAGCATGACATCGGCGCGGCCGGTGGCGACGAGGGCATGGCCGTACGCATCGCCCCATCCGGCGCAGATGGCCGCGGAGCGCTGGATCCGCTCCCACGCTGCGCTCCGTTCGAAGTCGGCGAAGGTCGCGGCGTCGGAGAAGCAGACGGTAGCGCGGGAGAAGCGCGACACGGACGAGACCCGCGCCGGGCGGCCGTTCCACCAGCAACCGGCGCCGTTGGCGGCTGCGACCATCTCGTCGAGCGCCGGGAAGTAGACGACGCCGACTTCGACCGTCCCCTCGATCTCGAGCGCGAGCAGGACCGCGTACAGCGGGACCCCGTGGACAAACGCCTTCGTCCCGTCGATCGGGTCGATGATCCACCGGTGCGACGCGGCCCCATGTGCCGTTTCGCCGAACTCCTCGCCGAGGACCGCATGCGAAGGGTACGCGCGCTCGATCCGCGAACGGATCAACTCCTCCGCCTTGCGGTCGGCGACCGTCACGGGAGAGTCGTCAGCCTTGAGATCCGGCACGATGCCCGTCCGAAAGAAGCCGAGCGTCAGCCGTCCGGCGAGATGCGCGGTTTCCATCGCGAAGTCGAGTTCCACGCGGTACGGCGTTGCCATCCGGTGAGCCACCTCCGGGGGCCGATGATGCGTGAATCGCCGCCGACGCGCCAGCGGGCGGTCGATTTAGCACGGAGGCGGGTGGGTCAACGGCGAGCTCAGATCTCGGCACGCCGATAACGCGTCCAGAGGTCGTGCGCGATCTTGGCGGGATCGCTTTGCTCGCCGCACGCTGCGAAGAACGTGCAGACGTTCTCGACGTCGCGCGACAGCAGCTGGAACGCGGATCGATTGAACCGTACGTCGATCGCTTGGGGGAGATCGATGATCCACGGGCGGTCCTTCCAGACGAGGATGTTGTGCGGAGACAGGTCACCGTGGACGAGGTGGACGGAGAGCATGGTCTCGATCGCCGAAACGAGCTGCCCGAGAAGTCGTTCAGCGTCGGTCGTATCGAGGTCGACGCCGTGCAGATGCGGCGCCGGCCCGGCCCCGTTGCCGACGTACTCCATCAGCAGGGCTGCGTCGCCTTGCGCGATCGGTCGAGGAACGTCGGCGCTGACGGCGGACAGCCGCCTCAACGCGTCGTACTCCGCTGCCATCCAGGCGCCGGTCATCGCCCGATGCCCAAAGGAAGTTCCCCGCTCGATTGCGCGTATCGTCCGTGCCTTCATCGTGCGCTCGCGTCCCTCGAAGTACGGACCGCTGCGGCGATACCCTTGGGCGGCGTGCTCCCGATACACCTTCGCGGCGAGGAACTTCCGGTTCGTCGATGGGTGGGCGCGGCAGCAGTAGACCGTCGCCTCCTTTCCGCTCTTCAGCTGGGCGTAGATTTGGGTGATCAGTCCCTGTTGGGCGAACGCGTCGAGTTCCGCCACGCCGAGCGTCTCGCCACTCGGGATCAGGGTCGCGGTCGGATCTATGCGGTCGAACGATGGGTCATGCAAGGGTGCCTCCTTCGTCGTGAGACAAGCTGCTCTGGTATGGAACCGCACTGCCTCTCGGCGAAGGGGTGAAGGTGGCTCCGTTCGGAGCGGAAGCGATCGGCTAGATCGCGTCGACGGAGGCAGCGGGTTGGGTGACTTTTCCGGCGGTCACTGCATGCCTCCTTCCACTCGGGTCGCGCCACACGACGTGGCCTGGATGATGAACGCCGAAGGGTAGGGCGCTCCGTCGGCGATGTCAAGGGAGACGGTGCCGAGACGTGCTGCGTTCACTCTCCTGCGGCCGGAAACGCGATCGATGGGAGGAATCCGATGTCCGCGAAGGAGAGCGAACGGCGGGTGCGCATGCTGCTCCTGTGGGGAGACCTGTATGGAGCCAACTGCACGACGAGCACGAGGAAGCTGTCCATTGTCGACAAGTTCCGTCGCTACGGTTGGGATCTCACGTCGGCGGCCGCGACGCGGACGGTGGAGCCGTGCGGCTTCGCTCGGGAGCGAGGCGCCGAGGCGATCGAGGTGGATTGCACGATCGACGAGCTCGCCGCCGTCGCCGACTTCGACGGGCTGTCGGTGATGCCCGGTCCGGCGCATCGCAGCCTGATCGATGCGCCGGCCGTGCTGGAGATGATAAGGCGGGCAGCGGACGCGGGGCTCGTCGTCAGCGGGTGGTGCCGCGGCGTGCGCGTGCTGGCGGCGGCGGACGTCCTTCGCGGACGGCGGGTCGTCGGCCACGTCGACGACCGCGACGCGATCGAGGCTGCCGGGGGGGTCTACGTCGGTCACGATCACCCGCCGGTAATCGACGGTCGGCTGGTAACCGGCGCCCGGAGTTACCACTACCGCGCCAAGAACGCGGACGCGATTCGGGTGGCAATGGCCGAGCGACTCGCTGAGTAATAGGGTCGGCTATCATCGCACCTCAGGAGGCGGACCATGAACACACTCGAGGCGATTGCGGCCCGACGAAGCATCCGCGCCTTCCGGGGCGAGGAGCTTGCGGATGATGTGGTGACGAAGATCCTGATGGCGGCAAGACAGGCGCCGTCGGGCAAGAACCGGCAGCCGTGGTGTCTCGTTACGGTGCAGGGTCCGAAGCGCGGCGAGATGGTTGACGTGATGCGACAGGCAATCGCCTCGTTCAAGACGCGCGGAGAAGACACCGGAAGCGCCGAGTGGACGGCGAAGATCATGGAGCAGGCTCCGCTGACGGTGTTCGTCTTCAATGCACACGGGATCGACCCGTGGCTGGACCACTCGGTCGACCAGACGTTCCAGGAGCTCGTCGATGTTCAGTCGATCGGTGCGGCGATCCAGAATATGCTGCTCGCGGCGACCGACCTCGGAATCGGGTCGTTGTGGATCGCCGACGTTCTGTACGCGGTGACCGAGCTGAAGGAGTGGCTTGGCGAGTCCGGCGAACTCGTCGCTGCGGTCTCGTTCGGCGTGCCGGACGAGAGTCCCGACGCACGGCCGCGGAAGCCGCTTGACGAGATCGTTCGCGCCGCATGAGCACGGCCGGTGTCGGCAGCACCGTGGCGATCGCGACGGTCGCGATGACGCCGGACCTCGATCCGGCGGTCAGCCGAGAGCGGATGGCCGCGTTTGTACGGCGAATCGTGGATGAGAATCCGGACGTTCGGCTCATCCACTTCGGCGAGACGATCCTCGGCTGGTTCTATGTGAAGGGCGGGACCGAGGCGTACCACCGACGGATTGCCGAGCCGATCCCCGGTCCATCGACGGAGTTCGTGGCGGACCTGGCGCGGGAGCACGACGTGCATGTATCGTTCGGGATCAGCGAACGACGGGGAGAGGCGTTGCACAACGCTCAGGTCGTCCTGGATCCGCACGGCGAGATCGTCGCGGTCCACCGCAAGTTCTGGATTCGAAACCGCGTCTTCACGCCGGGAGAGCGGACGCTAACGACGGTCGACATCGAGGGGGCGAAAGCGGCGATCCTGATCTGCGCCGACGCACGCAGCCTCTGGCTTCTTCGAGCGATACGCCGTGCGCGCATCGACCTCGTGCTCGCCAGTCTCGCCGACTACGGAACGAGTCTCCGGATGAGCGAGATGCTGGGCACGTTCTTCGATGCCTGGACGGTCGTGGCGAATCGATTCGGTGAGGAGCCGCCGCTCACATGGCATGGGCTGATCACGATCACCGACCGGCTCGGGCGGCTCCGGGCGCACGGAATCGGAGATGAACGGTACCTCGTTCAGCGGATCCCTCTTCCTGCCGCCGGGGTGGTCCGAAGGAAGTCCCGACGCGTTGCGGCCGCCTGTCGATGTCTCGCCGTTGCGTGCGCCATGGCGGGTGCCTGGGTGGTCGGGCGAGTACGTCGGGGCGAATGAATCTCGGGACAGATGGCGTTGGTTCGCGCAACGACCGGATCTAGGATGGGACGATCCAATCGGGGTGAGACTATGCGCAAGGTCGTGGGAGTGTTCCTGCTTGCTGTCCTCGTTTTGCCGGTGGCCGCGGCGGCGCAGGAAGCCGCGGTATCCGACGGGGAGGCCAATCTTTCCGCCAAGCGGACGGTTGGACTCGGAATGCAGCTCGACTTCCCGTTCGGAGGACTCCTGTCGGGGAGAACCTGGTTCGCGAACGGGTTCGGTGCCGAGGCGATCCTCTTCTTCTGGGGGTACTCCGACGATCTGGAAGGGACGATCACCGCGCGTGCCCTCTACCGCGTCGCCGACCGCCCCGTCGTCGACTTCTACACTGCGTTCGGTGTGACGCAGCCGTTCGAGCCGTACGGCTGGGAGCCGTTGGTCCTCTCGCTTGCCGGTGGGATCGAATTCGGCTTCCAGTTTGCGCCGGCGCTCGCGTGGAACATCGAGTTCGGCATGGCCTACGGACTGAACGGAGAGCTGTCGATGCTCTTCGGCACGGGAATTCACTTCTACTTCTGAGCGCCTCGCGGGGCGACAGCAGTCGTCATGCCGCGGCCACTCTGGCCTGAGAGGGTATCGGCGACGGTCCGGTCCAACGTTCGCACCGTCCGCCGAGGTGGGCGATGACCGTGCCATCCTCGACGAAACGCACGATCTCGCATGCGTTGGCGCAGTGCGAACAGAGGAACGTCTCGGCGCGGAAGTCGGACGCCCGGATCTCGTCGAGCGGTCGCATCGTTGACTCCGAGGCGCCGCGTCGCTTGAGGATCAGGGCGGCGCCGAACGCGCCCATCACGCTGTAATGGGTGGGGACAGTCACCGGCAGGCCGAGCGCTGTGGAGAACGCGTCGCGAATCCCCGCGTTGGCGGCAACCCCGCCGAGGAACAAGACGGGCGGCTCGATCGGCTTCCCCTTGCCGACGTCGTTCAGGTAGTTGCGGGCAAGTGCACGGCAGGCGCCGGCGACGATGTCCTCGATCCGATGTCCGGTCTGCTGCTTGAAGATGATGTCGCTCTCGGCGAAGACGGTGCAGCGACCGGCGATGGCGACCTCCTCCGTCGACGCGGAGGCGAGGCGACCGAGATCCTCCACCGGGACGCCGAGGCGCCCGGCGAGCTGGTCGAGGAACGCGCCGGTCCCGGCGGCGCAGACGGTGTTCATCGCGAAGTCGGTCGGCACGCCGTCGTGCAGCAGGACGATCTTCGAATCCTCCCCCCCGATCTCGATCAGTGTCCGGGCGTCGGGATGCAACGCGAGGGCGGCTCGGGCGTGGGCGGTGATCTCGTTCGTGACGAGATCGGCGTGGACGAGGGCGCCGACGAAGCGTCGAGCGCTTCCTGTCGTTCCACAGCCGGCGACCCGGCGGCCGTCGAGTACCTCGGCGACCGCGGCGAGGCCGTCCTTCACGGCGTCGACGACACGGCCACGTGTCCTGCGATACGTCGAGGCGAGAACCTGCTCGCGCTGATCGAGCACGAGGACCTTGCAGGTGATCGAGCCGACATCGATGCCAATCCAGACGGGGCTCCTCATGGGTTCACTCCTTGATTCCTTCTCGCGTCGAGTAGGTCGATGAACGCTTCGAGCCGTCCCTCCAATCCCTCCTCGGCGAACCGATCGCCGATCGCCAGAGAGAGAAGCGGCATCTGCGCGTCCGCTGCGATTCGCTGGAGCACAGGCTTGAGCGCCGTCTGCGGCATGCAGCCAAACGCGTAGATGTGAAGCAGGCCGTCGTAGGTCTCCGAGACGAAGTCGAGGGCGTGGGCGCAGGAGAAGATCTCCGACGTCGACGGCGCCTCGTGCAGGTAGTCTCGACATCTCTCCTTCAGCGGCGCGAGCGTCTTCTCGCTCGAGCGGGCGAGCATCCGGAAGCCGGAGCGCCAGTCGAGGAGGATCCCTCGCTCGGCCATTCCCTTGATCACCGCCATGATCGAATCGAGTTCGCTCAAGATGTGCTCGCCCCCGACGATGCCGATCCGCAAGGACGGCGGTTCTCGGCGAAGCGGCAACCGCGCCGTGGCGCGATCGAACCACCGGGAGATGCGCCAGAGGGCGAACGGTCCGGGCGCACGATCGATCCGATCAAGCGCCTCGCGCTCGATCGCGCGGACGCGGGACGGCTCCGTCGCCAGGCAACGCAGACGGGCGCATTGCTTATCGACCTTGTGCAGCAGATCGACCTTCCCCATGAACGCGGCGTACGCGCGGAAGCACTGCGACCTGCGGACCTGCGGCCCGAAGTGCGATCGCAGGTTCTCCAACGCCCCGCCGAAGCTTCCCCCGCCGAAGCGATGGGCCGAGAAGCCGTCGTACTCCGCGAAGAGCGACCGGAGATAGTCACTCGTGTCGGCGCATCGGCAGGCCTCCGGACCGAGCGACGACATGAAGGCCAGCCGACGCTCGCCACCCTCCAGCTGGGCCGCGATCTGACCGAGAACCAGCTTGCCGGAGAAGCAGAGGAACGGATGGGCACACGCGATGCCCCGCTCGGCGATCGCCGGACCGATGCGCGGCGGCGTGGCCAAGTCATGGCCGAGCGACCGCAGCAGCCCGCGCACTGCGATGTAGTTGTTGCCCCAGGAGAAGGTGAAGTGGTTCATGTCGATGGACCTCCTACCGCCACGGGTGCCGGCTGCAACAGGTCGACGAACGCTTCCAGGCGCGTCACCAGGCCGGCGCTCGACTGCAGTTCGTCGAGGACGAGGGTGAGGAGCGGCTTCTCCGTCGTCTGCACCAGATGGCGGGCGACGTCGCCGTCCGGGCCGCAATTGAACGGAAGCAGGAAGACGATTCCGTCGATCCGGTCGTTGTGATCGAAGGAGCGGGTCAGCATCACCGTCCGAGCGGCCAGGGCGAAGTGCAGCCCGGAGCCTTCCGGTGCGTAGTCGATCGGCGTGGGGGACGAGTCGGTCACCACGCGGCAGCCGAGACGTTCGAGTCGGCCGATGAGCTGGTTGCTCGCCCAGCGATCCTCGACCACGTACGGATGCCCGACGACTCCGATCGTCAGGCCGTCGAAGCCGGCGGGAACGTTCGGTGTTCGCCGCGTCGGCCGCTGCGTCGGAAGCGCCCGTTCGGCAACGATCTCCGGGACTCCGAGGAGCTCCGCCAGCCCCCGGAATCCGTCGGCCTCGAGGCCGTCCCGATCGAAGCGGAACGCCGGGACGAGGAGCCGGGCGGCGTCGCAGATCCCGAGGGCGCGGACGATGTCGGGAAGGCGCGAGCGCGGATGGCACGGGAAGACCCGGTTGTTGACGTGCCCGACGATCGTTGGGATCACGATGCGATCGACGCCCCGCTCGGCGAGGTGCGCGACGTGGCCGACGAAGATCTTGATCGGGAAGCACAGCTCGTCGATCACGAGCCGCTTCCCCGCCCGGAAGATCTCCGCATTCGTCGGCGGCGAGAGGACGACCTCGACACCGAGAGCCCTCAGGAATCGCTCGATCGCGCCGTCGAACTCGTAGTGGAGGATCGAGCGAGGAACGCCGATCCGTGGCGGCGTAGCCCCACCTACCATTCGTACCCCAGCTCGGCGGCGACGCGGAGGAGAAGACCGTGGAGCGCCTCCTGCTCGTCATCGGACAATGCGCGAAGGAAGTCGCGCGTGTATTCGGCCGCGCCGGCGAGTGTGTCTCGATACGCGACCCTCCCCGCGGCGGTCAGCGTGAGCCGCCACGTCCGCCGGTCGGTCTCGTCCTGCGCCCGGTCGACCAGACCCTTCTCGACGAGCTGCTGGACGTAGACCGAGATGGTCCCCGGGTTGATATCCATCCGGAGGGAGAGATCCCGCGCCGTCGTCGGCGCCGTCTGTCCGAGAACCATCAGCGTCGACCGGTCGGGCAGCGTGAGGCCCGTCTTCTCGACGACGCCGTCGCGGACCATGCGCGAGCGATAGGCGTTGGCGAGACTGAAGACCGCCTGGTTGAGTTGGACGCACGCAGTGTCGGTGAGAGGCATGCCGTTCCTTCCTTGGCTCGTCAAATAATTGGACAACCCAACGATTGGAGTATACATATGCCGGCGTAGCTGTCAAGTGCGCACTGCCCCCGCGGCGCGAAGGAGAATGCCTGCGCACTCTCCTGCTGGTGAGTGAAGGACCTCGCTACGTCACGGGGGCGAAGTTCTGATAGACGTCCGTGTAGCCGGGCGAAGGGGGCGTCGACGGCTTCAGGGAGAAGTCATCGACGGCGATCCGCAGGAGGAGCTCGGCCGGCCGATCGACCGAGTCGATCGACAGGACGCGCTCCTTGAACACGGCGGCGATCTCCCGTGCCGTTTCCTCGTCGAGGTCCAGGTAGTGGATCTCCCGGAGGAAGTAGTGAACGACGTTCCAACCGGAGAGAGGTCCGAGCAGGATCTCGGCCTCGGTGACGCCGAACCGGTCGAGCGGATGC
>Ga0272444_10003744_pt1 | contig 13606 bp, 15 predicted proteins | sample SSMForm13_FD_201033 | JGI IMG/M metagenome (GOLD analysis project Ga0272444, IMG submission 201033) | Marine sediment archaeal communities from Little Sippewissett salt marsh, Falmouth, MA, United States - SSM-Form-13 | ecosystem: Environmental > Aquatic > Marine > Wetlands > Sediment ...
ATTCCAGGGCATTGGATGCCGGTGAAAATAAGCCACACATTTCTCGCGCTAACCCTCCTCCTCTTTATGACTCCGTCCGTATCGGCGGGTGATCTGTATCTCCCGGCCGACCTGCCCGAATACCGTTTTGCGGCTGACTATACGCGCCTGGAAGAAATCTCCGATCGGGACGACCGTCTCGAATTCGCGGTCGGTCCGTATCGCTTCCCGGCCACGCTGTCCTTTCACCCCTATCTCGGTCTCGTTCAGATCTCGGCTTCACATCCGGTGGTGCTGTTCGGGTGGGCCGGCGAGGATTTTACCGCCGCCCGCTATGCCCGGGCGAAAGCCTGCGAATCGCTGCGGGGCGGAGTTATCTGGCGCCTGAATCACCGGATCGTTTTTTTCGGTAATTTCCGTCTCGATGAAAAACTGGCCGAAAGCCCCGATTACTACGGCAAGAAATGGCGGGGTTTGGCCGGCGAGGTGGAGCATTCTTTCCTGGCCGTCGATGCCGGCCGTATCGATATCCTGGTGGGCCGCTTCGGCTCTTTCTGGGGGCCGGGCCATGAGTCGCTGGTACTGTCACCGTCGGCCAGGCCGATGGACGCCCTGGCGCTCAAGGGTCGCTGGGGGCGGTTTCTTTTCAGCTATCAGGCGGGCAAGCTCGCAAGGCGGCGCCGGCCGAGCGAAAACACCAGTGGATTCGAAAACCGCTATTTTTCCGGGCATCGTATAGATATCCAACTCTCGCGGGATATATATGTCGGCCTGTATGAAACTGTCATCTATGGCGGCATCGGGCGTTCCTGGGAGCCGGCTTACTTGAACCCGCTGATGTTTTATCATTCATACCAACTCAACGAAAACTACGATGACAATACTTTTCTCGGTTTCGACTGGCGTTGCTACCTGAACAACCGGCATAAATTTTACGGGCAGGTCCTGGTCGATGATCTGCAGGTTGACGATAAAACCAGGGGTGACAACGAACCCGATGAAATCGGCCTCCTGATCGGCCTGCAGTCGGTCCGGATATTCTCCGTTTATGAATTTAAAATCGAATACCTGCGCCTGACCAACCGGACCTATAACCAGGCCTTTGAGCGGAACCGGTATGTCAACCGCGGGGAGTTGATCGGCCATCCGTTCGGTCCCGATGGCGACCGCCTGAGAGTAACCGCCGGGCGCTGGCTGGACTGTTTTCGGGCGGCCCAGCGCCTGGAGTTGACCTTCGCGTATCAACGGCGCGGCGAGGGGCGCTATGATGATCTCTGGACCGAGCCGTGGGAGGAGGTCGAGGACTATTCCGAGCCGTTTCCGACCGGCGTGGTCGAAAAGAAAACATCCGTTTCGCTCCGCCTGACCGGATTCTGGCGGCGGTTGTTGTTTGCCGATCTGGAGGCCGGGCTGGCTCACTACACCAACTGCGGGCACATCCCCGGCGAAAGCAAAAGCATTCCCTTTATCCTTCTTCATGTCTCTCTGTTCTCGGCCGTTTCTCCCGATTTAAACTAGGAGCCGTCTTTTCGGGGAACCTGCCGTGATTCCCGGCGTTTCTTAGAAAAGACTGATATGATCTATATTTACAGGATTCTGATAATTATTTTATTGAGTTTGCCGGGGCTGGCGTTCGGCGGCAGTGGGCAGGCATCGGAGGGTAACTCATTGACAGAAGCGCACGAAGATATAGCCATGGATAAAAAAGCCAACCGGCTGATTAATGAAAGTTCACCATATCTTATACAGCATGCATATAACCCGGTCGACTGGTATCCGTGGTCCGACGAAGCCCTGGAGCGGGCGCGCCGGGAAGGAAAACCGATATTCCTTTCTATCGGTTATGCCGCCTGTCACTGGTGTCATGTGATGGAAAAGGAGTCGTTTGAAAATGAGGCGATAGCCGCCTTTTTGAACGAGCACTTTGTATCGATTAAAGTCGACCGCGAAGAACGCCCCGATCTCGACCAGATATACATGGTGGCCACTCAGGCGATGACCGGCGGGGGCGGCTGGCCGATGTCGGTATTTCTGACGCCGGACCTCAAGCCGTTTTACGCCGGGACGTACTTCCCCCCCGATGACCGGTACGGTCGGCCGGGATTTATGTCTGTCCTGACAGAGTTGAGCCGGGCTTTTCGCGATGATCGTGGCCGTGTCGAGGGGTTGGCCGATAATCTTACCACCAACCTGAGGGAGCATTATGCCGCCGCCGGCGACACGGCGACCCTGGCGCCGGCGCTGATCGAGCAGACGGCAGGAGCCCTGATGAACGGTTATGATAAGGTCCACGGCGGTTTCGGCCGTGCCCCCAAGTTTCCGCATCCGACCGAATTGTCGTTTCTTTTGAAATACGCCGTCATAAATAATGCCGATAAACCACGCCGGGCCGTGCTGACATCGCTGGAAAAGATGGCCCACGGCGGAATTTACGATCAACTCGGCGGCGGCTTTCATCGCTACAGCACCGACGAGCGCTGGCTGGTGCCGCATTTTGAGAAAATGCTGTATGACAACGCTCTTCTGAGTGCGCTGTATGCCGAGGCTTATCAGGCAACCGGGGACAGCCTCTATTTGAGGATAGTCCGCGAAACGCTCGATTTTGTCCGGCGCGAAATGAGCGCTCCTGAGGGCGGTTTTTATTCATCGCTCGACGCCGACAGCGATGGCGGGGAAGGCCGCTTCTATGTCTGGACCAGCAAGGAACTCGAGAAGCTGCTGGGACCGCGGGCCGATATTTTTGCCCGATATTTTAATGTAACCGAGTCCGGTAATTTCGAAGACCAGGCCAATATCCTGAATATCGACCGGTCATCCGAGGATGCCCGCCGTCTCGCGGAAACGAGCGGGGTGGATTTCGACAAGGTTATGGATGAGGCCAAAGCAGTCTTGATGAAAGCGCGCGACAACCGTGTCCGGCCGTTTACCGATGATAAAATACTGCTTTCCTGGAATGGCCTCATGATTTCCGGATTCGTGCGCGGTTTCCAGGTTACCCGCAACGAAGATTACCGAACAGCGGCTCTTAAAGCGGCGGCGTTTATCAGAGAAAATTTATATGACGGTCATCAATTAAAACATGCTTATCGCGATGGCCGGACCGGCGCCGGGCCGTTCCTGGAAGATTACGCTTACTATATCGCCGGCCTGATTGATCTTTACGAAATCACCCACGATTTTGCCTGGATCGACCTGGCCGCACAACTGGCCGAAAAAGCGCTCGTGCTGTTCGGGGGCGATGATGGTCGCCTGTATCTGGCCGCGGCGGGAAATGACAATCATTATATCCGGCCGCAGGATATCGCCGACGGGGCGCTGCCGTCGCCGGGCTCGATTCTGATCCAGTCATTGATCCGCCTGAGCGGCCTGACCGGCAATGAGCGATTCGAGAAAAAGGCGGAACAGGCTCTCGAGGTAATATCATCGAATATAGCGGCAATGCCGCAGGCTATGGTTTCCGCGGTCGAGGCCTTTGCCCGGCTTATTTCCGAACGGTTGGAAATTGTCATTGTCGGGAGCGATAATCGCGATTCTTTCCTGGATGAAGTCTATGGCCGATATCTTCCCCGGCGGCAACTGATTGTGTCCGATTCGGGGCAGGAAAAGAGCCCGCTTCTGGAGGGCCGCGCATTTGGCGGGACAACCATGGCCTACCTGTGCCGGAACCGAAGCTGCCTGCGGCCGGCATCCAGCCCCGAAGAATTCAAACGGCAACTGGAACAACTCCACTGATTTATTCCCAAAAAATAGCTATTATGACGGAGTCATTCATGATTTTTTTTGATCTTAAGAAGTAAGAGTCCGGAGGTAAGATGATAGAAGCCAGGGTTAAGTGGGCCGGTAAGCTCCGGTTCGAGGGTATTTCAGCATTCAATCTGCCGATTGCCACCGACGGGTCCAAAAAGGCGGGTGGCGAGGAAAATGGTTATAAACCGACCGAACTGGTTCTTTTCGGTCTGGCCGGCTGCACCGGGGTCGATGTGATAAAAATCCTCGAAAAGATGCGGCAGAAGGTGACCGGACTGGAAATCGAGGTCAAAGGATATCAACCCGACGAATACCCCAAGCCGTATAATCGCATTGAAATCAGGTTTGTCTTTACCGGCCGGGACCTCGACCCGAAGAAAATCGAAAAGGCGATCAACCTGTCCGAAGAAAAGTACTGCATGGTCAGCCTGTCGCTTATGGGCGTGGCCAAGATCGTTTCCAGTTATGTAATAGAAGAGGGCTGAGTTTGAGGCGGTGGGTTATAACATTGTGCCGGGCGGGCGGATGAAGTTAAGTAAAAAGCGTCTTGTCAAACTGATTTCCGGCCTTATATTAGGTGGGCTGGCCGGCCTGGCGGTAAGTTTTATTTACGGCCATTTCGGGGCCACGTGACCGCTGGTATGCGTTCCCGAAAGGATGCTGGTATTCGGGATGGCGGCCGGGGCGGTCGTGAGTATGATTGAATAGGAGTAGCGATGCCACTGTTTGAATACATCTGTTTTAAGTGCGAGCATAAATTCGAAGAGCTGGTTTTAAAAAGCGATGACCAGGTTGTATGCCCCAAATGCGGTTCGCAGGAAGTGGCCAAGCAGATTTCGGCTTTTTCATCGTCATCGCTGACATCCGGCTCATCGTGCACCAAAAGCAGTTGCAGCAAAAGCGGTTTTGGCTGAGCCTCCTGCTGAACATGGCGGGCCGGTCGGCCCGATGCTGGTATAAAAGCTGATGAATTCCCGACTCATTATCATATTAAGCGTATTCCTGATTATTATCCTGGCGGCCGGATGCGGCTCCAAGTATAAAACCCCGGCCGATATCAAGGATAAGGTGGCCTGGCTCGATTCCCGCTCGGCCCTGCCGATGTTTCCGTTCGGCACCAATCCCATCTACCTGTATTTCACCGCCAACTGGTGTACCGTGTCTCATCAGATGAATGAAGATATATTTTCCCGCCCGGAAATTATCGCTTATCTCAACAATAATTTCACCTGTATCTCGGTGATTCTCGACAGTATCGATTCGGTGCGCTTCCTGGGGGAATTCGTAACGCCGCTTCGCTTCCGCGAGATATTCAAGATCGAGGGATACCCGGTGCATTATTTCTTCGACGACGCCGGCAATTTCAAGAAAGCCCGGTTCGGCTACGTTGAGCTTTTACCGCTCAAGCAGACTCTTAAGTACCTGGCCGAGGGTTATGCCGAAAAGATGGATTTCGATACTTTCATGCAACTGCCCGCATCCCGGCTCGATACAATCTACGGCGAATTTTAAATCTCATTTTTTTCGCTCCGGCCGCGTTCCGTTTGCCGCCCGATGTCGGCGTGATACGGAATCATCGGCAGATACCGCCGGTGATGCCTTTTCTCCTTGACAAACATACACTTAAACGATTTTCGTGCAGCCATGCCGATTTTATCGAATAAAACAAGCCGTGAAACGGTAAATAGTATGCATGATACGGACCCGCGAAAACAATTTTCCCGCGGGTCGAGAGGTATATCATAAGTACGACAAAACAGTGTTATCGATAGAGAAAGGAGTCATCTATGCCGACTATCTTCTGGCTCTGGCTGGCGGCCGCCGCGGTGTTTTTAATTGTCGAAATCGGGACGCCGTCGCTGGTTTTCGCCTGCTTCGTAGCGGGCTCGATTCTGGCCGCCATAACCTCGACCATGACCGAATCCCTGATCTGGCAGCTGGCCGTTTTCGCCGCGGTTTCGATTATCCTGATTCCGCTGACCCGGCCGCTGGCGCGCAAAATCACCAAACCGTCTCCCCAGGCGGTTAATGTCGATGCCATGGTCGGGCGTATCGGGATGGTCGTGAAAACCATCGACCCGGCCCGGGAAGTGGGGCAGGTGAGGGTCGACGGCCAAATCTGGCAGGCGCTGGCCACCGAGACTATCGCCGAGGGCGCCCGGATCAAAGTCGAGAAGGTACAGGGAGCCCGGCTGTATGTTGCCGCCGAGAATAATGAATAGCCTTTATCCTGAAAGGAGTTGCTAATATGGAAGCTTATGTCTTTATATTGATCGTCGTGGCCCTGGCGTTTATCCTGGGAGCGATGTCGATTCGGATCATCCGTCCGTACGAAAAAGGTCTGGTGGAGCGTCTGGGGAAGTACCAGAGAACTCTCGATTCCGGCCTGAACCTGATCATGCCGTTCTTCGATTTGCTTCAGAAGGTCGATATGCGCGAGATTGTCCTCGACGTGCCGCCGCAGATGGTTATCACCAGGGATAATGTCGGTGTTGAGGTCGACGCGGTCGTTTTCTGCCAGGTAACCGACCCGGTCCGATCCCGCTACGAAATTTCCAATTATGTCCTGGCGGCGACCAAGCTGGCCCAGACCAACCTGCGTAACGTTATCGGTGAGATGGACCTGGACCAGTCGCTGTCATCCCGGGATACAATCAATGCCCAGTTGCGCGATGTTCTTGATATCGCCACCGATAAGTGGGGCGTGAAAGTCAACCGGGTCGAGATCCAGCGGATCGATCCGCCGATCGATATCACCGAGGCGATGAGCCGTCAGATGAAGGCCGAACGCGACAAGCGGGCGACGATTCTTTCGGCCGAGGGCGACAAGCAGGCGGCCATTACCCGGGCCGAGGGGTCCAAGCAATCGGCCATACTGCAAGCCGAGGGGCAGGCCGAGGCGGTTAAAAAGAAAGCCGATGCCGAGAAATACCGCCAGGTGGCCGTGGCCGAGGGTGAAGCCCAGGCAATTCTCAATGTTTTCGGAGCCATTCACGAAGGCCGGCCCGATAAAGAGGTGATCACGCTCAAATACCTGGAAATGATGCCGAAACTGGCCGAAGGCGAAGCCAACAAGATATTCCTGCCGTACGAAGCCAGCGGTATTATCAGTGCTCTTTCGGCAATGGTCGAGGGGATCAAGGACAGCGATAAAAAGAAGGTTCCGGCAGCCTGAAGGGTAACCGGCCTTATCGAGATGCGAGGGGAGTATTCCCTTCGCATTTTTTATTAAACGGATTGTTTGACAAGCCGTGAAATTGTGTGTAGATTAGACCGGCTTCATAAGGCCGACCTGTAACGAACTGACCAGATTAAAGGACCAATGAAGGATATCGGAGAGAAAAGACGACCGGCGGTAGCAGGTACTTTTTACCCGGGTGAGCCGTCTCAGCTGGCCAAGATGATCGCGGAGTTTCTGGCCGGGACCGATAAACAGCCTCTTGGCGGACGACCGCTGGCCGTGATCGCTCCCCATGCCGGCTATATGTATTCCGGTAAGACAGCCGCCACGGCCTACAAGCAACTGGTCGGCGAAAGCTACGATACGGTGGTGGTGATCTCGCCGTCGCATACCGTCTTCTTCCAGGGGGCCTCGGTGTTCAACGGCCGGGCGTACGAAACCCCTCTGGGCGAGATCGAAATCGATACGGTCCTGTCGAAAAAGATCGGAACCATAAATCCCCATGTCTACCTGTCCAACAAGGGCCATACCGGCGGCTCGGTGCGCGGTGAACACGCCCTGGAGGTGCAACTGCCGTTGTTGCAGCAGGTCCTCGGCCGATTCAAGCTGGTGGCCGTGGTCATGGGTGAGCAGGAGGAGTCGGTCTGCCGGGCCCTCGGTGAAGTGCTGGCGTCGGCTTTGGCCGGACAGAACGCCCTGATTGTGGCATCCACCGACCTGTCGCATTTCTACGGCGAAAAGGAGGCCCGGGAACTCGATGGCAATATGCGTCGGGCGATTGAAGAATACAATCCGGAAAAGCTTCTCAATGTGCTGGCTTCGGGTAAAGGCGAAGCCTGCGGCGGGGGACCGGTGGTGGCCGCGCTGGTGGCCGCCCGGAAACTCGGCGGTGACCGGATCAAGGTTACCGGGTACAGTACATCGGGCGAGGCCACCGGGGATTTTTCGGAGGTCGTCGGCTACCTGGCCGCAGTCGTGACATCCAGCAAGGTCGTGGTTCCCCGTGAAAAAACAATCGGCAGTCGTCCGGCCAAAAAATCCAAGCGGCTGACCGATGATGAGAAAAAATACCTGCTGGAACTGGCTCGCCGGACGATCGCGGCGCGTCTCAAGAATAAGCCGTTCGATGAAGCTCCACCGGAATCCCGGCTCCTCAATGAAAAACGGGGCGCTTTCGTGACCCTGAAAATCGGCGACGAACTGAGGGGCTGTATCGGGCTTATCCGCGCGGCCAAACCGCTTTACGAGGCGGTGATGGATATGGCTCTGGCGGCGGCTTTCGATGATCCCCGCTTCGACAGTCTTGATATCGATGAACTGGATAAAATCGATGTCGAAATATCGGTGCTCTCACCCCTGATGCGGGTTCACGATATCGAGGATATCAGGGTGGGCCGCGACGGCCTGCTGATACGACTCGATTTGCATTCCGGCCTGCTGCTGCCCCAGGTGGCCACCGAACATGATTGGGATGAAATAACCTTCCTGGAACAAACCTGCCTGAAAGCCAATCTGCCTAAAAACAGCTATAAAGATAAAACGGCCGAAATTTATCGTTTTACCGCCGACGTTTTCTGATTTCCCGCCCGCTTTCCGTTCAGAGTAAATTGTCTTGTCTTAACCGTCTCTTTGGTATACCTTTACAGCCTATGTCGGAGGAGTGTCGTAATAAAGTATTAATCACCGGGGCCAACGGTTTTGTGGGCAGCCGCCTGTGTCGGCGAATGCTGGCCGATGGCTATCAGGTAATTGCCGGAGTGCGCGAAGGCTGCAACCGGGAGATGCTGGCCGGGCTGAAGATGGAATTCCGCTACGGTGATGTAACCCGCCCCGAAACCCTGGCGGCAATGGTGGCCGGGGTTGATTATATAATTCATAACGCCGGCGTGGTGAAAGCCATCCGCCCGGAGCTTTTTTACCGCGTCAACCATTTCGGTACCCGCAATATCGCCGAGGCGGCCCTGACCAACAGCGGCCTTAAAAAGTTCGTGTTCATCTCCTCGCTGGCCGCGGCCGGTCCCTCCGATTCCGTGCGGCCGCTGTCCGAGACCGATCCGCCGCACCCGGTCACCGAATACGGCCGGTCCAAACTGGCCGGCGAAGAGGCGCTGCTGGAGCTGAAAGACCGGCTGCCGATCGTGATCATTCGTCCCCCCGGCGTTTACGGTCCCGGTGATCGGGAAATGTATGCCATCTTCAAAATGGTCAACTTTCGCCTGCGGCCTCTTCTGGGTAACCTGAACCGGAAAATACAACTGGTCCATGTCGACGATCTTTGTCGCGGGGTAGCCGCCGCTCTTAAATCCGAAACTCCCGGCGGGGCCATTTATTTTGTGGCCGAAAACCGGGCCTATTCTTTTCGGGAACTGGTATCGGCTCTGGGCCGGGCGGTGGATCGGAAAGGGATACCGCTCTACCTGCCGGGCGGCCTGGTGCGACTGGCGGCGCGGCTGTCACAGGGGGTTATGAAATTATTCGGGCGGCCGCCGATGTTTACGGTCGAAAAAGCCGATGAAATTCTGGGAAGCTGGGAGGTGGCGACCCGTCGGGCCGAACGGGAGCTGGGCTTTCAGGCCGAGATCGCCTTCCCCGACGGCGCCCGGGAAACAATGGCCTGGTACCGCAAGGAGGGTTGGTTGTGATTATCAGCGTTAGACTGCTGGCCGCCTGCATCGTTTCGGGGGCGGTGTACTTACTGGTGGTCGGGTTGATCTGGAACTGGTGCGAACGGTTTCTCCCGACCCTGAAGGATTTTCCCCGGGAGCTGACCGAAACCAAAAACGCCTCCTGGTTCATTTCCTGTTTTATAATCGAGTTTATCTTTTTTGTTCTCATGCCGTCGGTAATATACGGCTGGTTTTACACCGTGATACCGTTTTCGGGCGCTCGGGGCGGGGTGGCGGTGGCCCTGTATGTTTTTCTCTTTGGCGCCGTCCCGCTGGCCATGCTGATCATGTTTCGCATCCGGATTCCGGCCGTGTACGTAATGTACCAGCTGGTCGGCATCTTTCTGAAACTGATCGGCGCCATGGCCATTACCGGTTATCTGTACTCGCTTTAAAAAGGATTACAGCCATATGCCAGAGAGTATCGACGCCAGGTTTCGAGCCGCCCGGCGACAGTTCCCGGGAGCGACCGGAAAGGGAGTCTATTTCAACACCGCCTCGACCGGCCTTCTCAGCCGTTCGGCCCGCGGGGTGATGGAGAAATTTTACGATAAAGCCTATTATCAGACCGATGACTGCGACACCCCGGCTTTTAACGACCTGGCGGCGATTCGCAAGATGGGAGCGAAACTGATCGGGGCCCGGACCGATGAGGTCGGATTCGGGTTCAACACCGGCTACGGGTTAAACCTGGCCGCCTTCGGCCTGCCGCTTAAAAAGGGCGACGAAATCCTGCTGCCCGAGGTGGAATTTCCGTCCAATGTCTATCCCTGGCTGGCGTTGCGGCAGCGGGGAATAAAGGTGAAATTTATCAAGGCCCCCGGAGGTTTTTTCTGCCCGGACGAGTTCCGGAAGGCTATCACCGCCCGGAGCCGGGTGCTGTCGATATCGGCGGTGCAGTTTTTCAACGGTTATAAAAACGATTTGAAAGCCATCGGGCGGATCTGCCGCGAGCACGGGCTGTATTTTGTCGTCGATGCCATTCAGGCCTGCGGGGCCGAACCGATCGGGGCCGCCGATGCCGGTATCGATATTCTTGCGACCGGGGCGCAGAAATGGCTGCTGTCGCCGCAGGGCACCGGCCTCTTTTTTATCCGGCGCGACCTGCAAAAAAAGCTGATCCGGCCGCTGGGAAGCTGGTTGTCGGTCGACTGGAAGCTGAATTTCGGCCGGATGTTTCGCCACGATCTGGAGTTTTTCCGGTCGGCCCGGGGATTCGAGCTGGGCTCGTACCCGTACGCCCATGTTCATGCCCTGAAAAATTCGCTGGACCTGATTACGGGCCTGGGGCTACGCAATATACAGCGGCACAACCATGAGCTGGTCGGGCTTTTGGCCGACTACCTCGGGGCCGGTTCCGTATACCGGATCACATCTGCCCCGGACCGGAAACACCGTTCGTCGATTCTTGCCTTTACCTGCGAGGACGCCCGCGGGCTTTTCGAACGCCTGCGCCGGAAGCGGATTATCGCCTCTTTCCGCGAAGGGGCGATTCGTGTCTCCATACATCTGTTCAACAACCGCTCCGATATCAACAGGCTTATCGAACTGCTGGATAATAACTGAGCCGGTCGGTTTATTGACGCCCGATTGCCTGGATTTCACGGCAAAAAAATTGTTGCATTTGAATAGCAGAGAGGTCTATTATGCGACAAAGATCTCCGGATAAATCTTTAGGGAAAGGAAGAAAGATGAAACGCGCGATTATGTTTCTGGCCGTCATGCTGCTGGCCCTGCCCTGCCTGGCCGCGGCTCAGGCCGAAGAAACGCCCGGCCTGACCGTGGAAACGGCCCTCTGCACCGGTGTCGAAGATCGGATGCCGGTCGGGGAAGCCGATACCTTCCCGGCCGAGGTCGGCCAGGTCTGTCTCTGGAGCAAGGTGCTCGGGTGCCAGGATACCACCATGATCAAGCATGTCTGGTACTTCAAGGGCGAAGAGATGGCCGAGGTCCAGCTGCCGGTACGGAGTCCGGCCTGGAGAACTTACAGCATCAAGACAATTCCGCCCGAGTGGGCCGGTGACTGGGTGGTCAAGGTGGTCGATGCCCAGGGTAATGTCTTAAAGGCCCTGCCGTTTAAGGTCGGAGCAGCCATGGAAAAACCGGCCATGGAAAAGCCGGTCAAGGTTAAACCGGCTGATACCACCAAGGTGGGGGAATAAAATTCTGATACGGTATCTCATACGGCCGGAGAATTACTCTCCGGTCGTATGTCTTAAAAATCCCGATATATTGCCATGACAACGGTTGAAATTCTAAGTATAAGAAAGAACCGGGTCCTGATCTGGTTTGGATTCGGCCTTGGCCTGATCCTGGCCGCGGTTGCCGCGATCCATTCGTTTATCATGGCCGTCGCCGGCCTGATCGTAATAATTATCGCTGGCTGGTACGGACGGCGTAAAATCGTCTGTCCCTACTGCGGCCGCTCGATATATCCCTATGTTATACGCGAACTGGCTTTCTGGAAGAGCCGCGTGCCGGAATCGTGTCCCCTGTGCGCGGAGCGGTTAGACCGCGAGGCATAAATTCCCCGTCTATTTATCGTTTCAGTAATTCCGAATTTTCAAATAAATGCCTGAATATGGCCTCCGCGGCCACCCGGTGCCCGCGCGGGTTGAAATGTATCGGGTCGTTGGCGGCATTATCAAAAAGATCATCATACCCGTCGAAAATTACAGCCAGGTCGATAAACAGGCTCCCGGTGTTCCGGGCCGCGGTACGGGCCTGGAGATTGTAGAAATTATGAAAGCGATGCATGGGAGAGGCCGTGCCCGGTGGATAATAGGTATCGAGGGCCGGAATGGGTGACGACAGAATGATCGGCGTGACTCCCTCGGCCCGGCACTGGCGGACGATAGTTTCAAGATTGGCCTGAAAATCATCGAGGGCGACCCGGTAAGCGGGATTGGTGCGGTTAAGGCGGTCAGCCAGCGAGCTTTCACCGGCCGAAAGCAGCAATCGCCGCAGTAATCCGTACAGCTTAAGGCGCGACAGGCAATTCTGCATGTCCAGGACCGTTTGTGAGGCGAATTTACGATCCTTATCCTGTATATCGTCGGCGGCGGCCCACTGGTCGTTCCAGCCGAACATGATCAGGACGATGTCCGGTTTCAGGTCGGACGATTCCAGCGCATAGAAACGTCGCCCCTGGAATGAAGAGTAGCCGGGAATCCCGGCATTGATGACTTCCATTTCGGGCAGACCGGGATCGCGGTTTATTATTCCTTCCAGTTGGGCCAGGTAGGTGGCTTCATCGTTGATACCCCAGCCGAAGGTACAGGAGTTGCCCAGGCCGACGATACGGATTTTATCCGACTTTGCGGGGATGTTCGAGCCGCGCAGGCCGTGCTCGTTTATCCGGTACGTTTTACCGTCGAAAAAACGGGACGTGATCGTCTGCGACGGCCGCAAACGCCAGAAAAGGTCGTGATCTTTCAGGAATACATCGGGGTAATCGAGAGCCCGGTTGACCAGGAAAAAGCGATTCTCATAAAAGGTGCTGACCGGGATAAGTGTCAGGATCAACTCGGTCAGGACCAGGAAAACAGGCACCGCCAGAATAAGCGCCAGGATTTTTCGGGACCGCCGCCTTTTCACCACCGGGTTTTCCGCAGGAGGAGTTTTCATTGCTTAAAACAGCGAATAGATAAAGGGCGCCAGGGCCGATGACTCGGTGAATACGATCAGCAGCGACAGTAATACCAGGAAAACAATAATCGGGGTTAGCCACCAGCGCTTGGAGGTTTTTAAAAAATACCAGAATTCGCCGATTATTTTCAGGCGTTCCTTGATGGTATTCCAGATACTCATGGGGAGAATATATCCGTTTTTCCGCCGGGATCAAAACAGTAATTTAATCGGTACCCGAACTGATTTTCATGGCCTCGAATCGGGCCGGGTCCAGTTTGGTTTTGTCAATAACCATATTTTCAAGAACCAGGATATCGATTCCCGACGAGATAAAAGTCCTGAAGGCGTCTTGCGGCGTTCTTACAATCGGGTGGCCGCGCAGGTTGAACGATGTGTTTAAAAG
>Ga0272444_10003745_pt1 | contig 13603 bp, 8 predicted proteins | sample SSMForm13_FD_201033 | JGI IMG/M metagenome (GOLD analysis project Ga0272444, IMG submission 201033) | Marine sediment archaeal communities from Little Sippewissett salt marsh, Falmouth, MA, United States - SSM-Form-13 | ecosystem: Environmental > Aquatic > Marine > Wetlands > Sediment ...
GTAATATCCAAAAGAGGACAGGCTGAACTGCGCTATGCGCTCTGTCAGGCAGCGCTGGTGGCAGGAACACGCAATACGTTTTTCCGGTGCTGGTTTGCCAGAAAACTGCAGGGACGTGAGCGAGAAATAGGAATCATGGGAATTCTCAGGGTCAAACTGGCAGCAAAACTACTCGTTATTGCCTGGACTATGATGAAGAAGAAAGAAATGTTTGCTTATGAGCGACTGAACAACTGCTGACAAACGGCTGTAGAAGCAACTATTCGGCGGGAGTAGCCCTAGAAACAACGTTGAGGCAATGACCTCGTGCAGGACAATTTGGGCCTCTCACTCGAATCCCGGAATCTGGATAAAGGATGCTTGACAGCCGTTCATCAGCATGTCGCATACCGATAACGATAAGATACGAGATTCTTCAACAGTGAGCAATCCGCCGCTCAGTAACGTGCTTTTCGAGGCACTTGGAAAGATTATTTTCAACCGTTAAAAAATTGTTTTTGGTGGTTTCAATATAGGATGTCCCCTAGTCTTGAAAACCTAACGCTTAAATCAGCTGACACTTTTTATCCCCGGTTTCAGTATAACATATTTCCGAATTCAAAAAATCTGTTAACTCTACTACTACTTGTTCAGGAGCAGCGTTTTTCCCAATGAGTGAGCATTCCCAGATAACCATAACCCGCCAGTATTGCTCCAACAGGCATTTAATATTGCGTTTATCTCTGGCAACGTTCTCCTCAAATTTTGTATACCACAAATCACGGCGCGTATCCGGCGTAGTTGTAAAAGTACAGCCATGCCGATGCCAGAAACATCCATGCACAAAAATAACTGCCCGATATTTAGGCAAAACAATATCTGGTTTACCCGGAAGATCTTTTCTGTGAAGACGATAGCGATATCCGTTCGCCCAGAGCCATTTACGCACCATAATTTCAGGACGGGTATTTTTCCCTCGAATCCTTGACATATTATAACTGCGTTGCTTTGGCGAGAGGACATCCATTTTTAAGAATTCCCAAACTGTCAGAGGTTTGATGAACTTTTCAATATTGATGTCAGATTGTTCTTTGCAGGCTGCGTATAGCTTTCACATGAACTCACTTCCAGACCTCCTTCATCTTATCGGCAAATTTCTGGGCAAGCAGCACTGGCACCGCATTACCGATCTGTCGATAAGCTGATGTTCGTGCAGGTGAACCACTGCTGCTCTCAAAATAATAGTCATCGGGAAATGTTTGTAACCTAGCTGCCTCCCTCGGAGTGATCGAACGATTCTGATTGATATCCGGATGAATATAATAATGCCCATCCTTAGCGATATGTGCGACCACTGTTTGGGAAAAAGGCAGGTCAGAAGCAACTACTTTAAACCTGTCAAGAAACGAATGGCGATGGCGGTGAGTTTTTAGCTGCTCCGGAAGAGAGTTATAATCAAGCCTTCTCTTGTTCCTGTTCCATAGATCGACAACAATACGATATATCTCGAGATCCTGTTTATTGTGAGGTCTGGCCTGATGCCAAGTCACAGGAAGGTCCTCTATCCGCACTCCCGCATCTTTCTGCCATGTCCCACTATATGTATTTGTGACACACGGTCCAACATCTCCCTCACCGGCACTTATCACGGGTAGATCTTCGAATACCTCGCTGACCTTTACGCTGGGATTCCATTTTTGGGGTTCTGGATAAAAACCTGTTTGCCGTCCTTTTTTCCCAACAAGAATGACCCTTTTCCGACGTTGTAAGACACCGTAATCAGAAGCTGAAAGAGCCATATACTCAGTTTCATAACCGCAGTCAAAAAATAGGTCTCTCATGGTGTTGAAATACAAGCTGCCATCATCGTCCCTAGCAGAAAGTAGACCTGTCACATTCTCGAAAAGGAAATATGACGGTTTGTAACGCTTAAGAAATTCGGCGTAATAAGTATAAAGGTAATTCCGCTTATCGCCTTTCATCCTATTCTTGTCACGCGACCTACCTATCACGGAATATGACTGACAGGGAGGACCGCCGACAATCAGATCCAGAGAATGGCTACCTAGCAGAGCATCAACCCGCCGAAAAATATACGGGAGTGTTATAGCACTGATTTCAGCATTAATGACAGAGTCGATTACCTGCCGAGGAACATATTCATAAAATGCCTCTCGACTTATAGCACCTTTCAGATATTCCGCATATTGTTCAATCCGTCTGCGTTCATTCAACCAATGGTAGCATATGCGTGTCTGTAAAGTTAAGCAGGCGGCCTGATCCGACTCTACATGCGCTACAGGTTCAAACCCAGCCCTGATAAAACCCTCGGACAAACCTCCGGCCCCAGCGAACAGATCAAGAAATTTCAGTTTGCTATTCACGATATAAAGGGAAATATCAACATAGAGGTTACGTTTGATCTAAAATCATCATTTTCTATAGTTAATGGCGTCTACACTGTTCTATCATTCTCTGAACATGACTTTTCAAGCCGCAGAAATTTCACTGAGCAGCTCTGACATGAAACCATGTTCACGCTCATCAGGCGTTCCAATTACAATTGCCCTGTCAAGCCCGTTATTCATGGTTTCACAGGCGGTTTCTGGCAACATGATGCATGCATGGCATGCGGCCAGATTGGCAAGGTGCGTTCCCTGTCCACCAAGATTTTCAGAACAGACTGGATCTGCTGAACACCATGAAGCGCGGGACACAGCCTTCCTGATCACCGGCCCTAGACGATCCTTATGCCCGATTCTGACCAGCCCACCTAATGTTCCTTCAGAATCACCGGCTGCTGTATAGATCAGAATCCCTGCCATGGGAGCTCTCCTGTCAGATGATACATACAGACGCTCTTTCAAGGATGCCGAACTGTAACCAGCTTCAAATACCAACTGATTAATAAGAATATGAGAAAGGCTGTGAACAAGCAAGTATCTTGCAGCCCACTCCATCGATGGTCCTTTTTGCGGAGAATATACCTGATAAACATTTGCAAGCCTTACTCTGAAAGCCTCGTTTAAGCGATGAACCAACCATTCATAGTTGGCATGTATCCAGGCATGTATTTCAACTTCAGCAAGCTCGATATAGATTCCTTCTCCAAAAACTGTTATAGCAGGGAGCCATTTCTCAATATTTTGTTGCGGTGGATGAAGAAAAAGTTGCTTCAATGCTTTTTCAGGCATATCATCAAGGGGGTTGTCATCCGGCACCAATCTGCTAAAGCCATAAAAAGCTCGGGTCTCACGCAGGCGTTCTACAAGATGCACCTTATCAATCCACTTGGCAAGATTATCAGGCACTTCAGACGGTATTACCCTGAGGTCCCGTGACCTAAGGTCATCGTTGACGCTAGTTCTGAGGATATTGAATTCATCACGCCTGAATGCGAGATCCAGTGACTCGGGTTGCTCAGGAATTATGTTTCGCTCTATTAAAACAGAGGAATCGGAAAATAAACGATCAAGAACATTCTCGATCTTATCCTGTTCAGCTTGAATCCCGATTGCTTTCAGCGCAGAATCAATTATTATTGTCGCAACATTTTTGTCTCCCATTCTCCAAAGGGCTTTTGCATTAACAAGATGGTGTTCACACTTTTCTATATCATTCTTCAGGTTTGCGACAGACTCGTCCTCAATGGACAAGTCCGGCAGTGAAATGGACGACATGATTTTGGCGAAATACAGATTGCTCTGATTAATCAGTGCGCCAACAAGAGGTTCCTGACAAGCCTCTCCATGTGTTAAATCCCCAAGCCAAGGACGATAACCCCGGCAAACAATACCATTTCTTTGAAATGCACTCTGTTCACCTGGCTCTTTCTCGCCATCCAGCCATGTAACCCCAGCAAGGGATTTTCTTCTGTCACAAGTCCTGCATTCCACCCAGATGCTGGAAAGGTCCGCCCCTCCAGCATCATGGAGATACAAGTCACCATTCCCCTGGCAATTGCAGCCGACCCAGTCTTTCCATGGAAAATCACCAAGATGCCCTGCCTTGCAGGCTGCAATGAACCTTACGGGAACCCAGCGTTCATTTCTTTCACTATTCACAATCATGGATTCCAGATTGACCCGCTTCAGCCGGCCTGTATGAACTTCACGATACCAAGTCGGAAACCTTAAAACCGGAGTAATAATCCTTGCATTCTGATTTGTGCGATCAAGTCGAAAATCGGCAGGCTTGCGAAACCTGTCGACCCCTAACAAAACTGAAAGCCTTGGTTCGAAAATCGAAAATTCATCCACTCGAACATCCCCTGTCTGGTAATCAGATTTATACCATTGATCGAGTCCTCCGATAATCAGCGAGATGCCTTTTGAATCTGTATAAAGTGCTCCTGGCCCAAAAGGTGTGATCAGTTGTCCAATGCGTATATTTTCCATTCAAACCCTCTCCTTCAGCCATCCTGCTGGTTTATTTCTGCATCAAAGTATGCAGACGAAATAGCGAGACCGGCCGTAGCATCAACACTTCGCATACTCGATGCCACATCGACCCCTTTATTATTTTGCACCACAGTCCTGTATTCTCCCGGCCACAACATCAGATACTCGCCTCCTATACGATGCGGATATTCCTGCCATGTCTGAGGATTGGCATTCCACTTCAGCACCAATTCATCCCTGACCTGACTAAGTTTGGCCATGGCTCTTTCAAGCTCCGCATCGTTACCATCGAGCAATGATTTACATCTTTCTTCCGCGAATCCGTATGCGTCTTCAAGTGCTTCACGAAAACACCCGAAATCACCAGGATTGTCAGCAACAACATTCTGCCGAACCCAGCTGATCAACATTCCGGGCAATGCCCGGGTAATAGCTGATCCAGAAAACGGTGTTGCCGACGTCGGTTCCACCTGTTCATACAGGCGGTTGTGATAACTATGAAAATGCTCATAATGGGAGCGATCGCGGCTTTTTGCCGGATTGTAGAGCATCAGAACAAGCCCCGGACTCTCTACCCATCTACGTCCGACACGACCGGTAACCTGGATGTACTGAGCTGTTGTTTTCGGTTGGCCGACCACTCCCATCAAAGATAACCGGTCGATATCAACACCGACCTCGATGATATTCGATGCAAGGCATACGTCAACAACAGCTCCTGCGCTCTCATGATATTTATTTGTAAGTCTGTCCATCATGGAAACAATCGCAGCATTATCAATCCGTCCGGTCAATTCTTCAGGATTGCCGATATATCTTCGTTCTTGTCCCTGTCCCTCCCTGTTGAAAAGAAATTTCATCCTGTCCCTGATATCGGAATCAAACAGCGTACGGGCACCGCCAAGTTCGCGGATACTGTTAAAAAACACCAACAAGGTCCACCATGGGTCACGCCTTCCGGGCTCGAGAAAAAAGCTCCTGAAAAGAACGGAGGCGAACACCCTGTTTTCAGCTGTAAAAATATTGAATTCGTTGGCATGAATGCCTAGATACAAGCGCCCGCTCCTGAGCCGGTTATTTTCATCCCTTGCATAGGTGCCAAAAAAGGAATCGCCCATAGTCAAACCCGGACTGGGAAAAAGGCTCAAACTGTCTCTTGCGTAAACGGCTTTCACCTGATCCTTTGCCCCCCGTATGGTGGCAGTCGAAGAAATGATTTTGGGTTTGAAAGAAACCCCGTTAGCAGATACAGTGCAGAGTTTCTCGAAAACGCTTTCGTACATTGCATACATGGTGCCCAACGGTCCGGATATCAAATGCAACTCATCTTGTATAATCATTCCGGGAGGGGAGTACGTTTGCCGCACAACGCCATTATCCCGGTTTCTTCCAAAAAGCGCACCAGCATCAGGCCTGTATGCAATCATCGCAAACTTGTCTACAGTTCCGATGACAAGCGAAGGTCTTGTCTGGTAAATGCGCTGATCAATAACTTCTATCGGGAGCCATGTATCGGCGGCCATCTGTCCAAACGCACAACCTGAATCCGGACAAAGAAGTCGTGGACCTTCATCTGGTGAGCTATGGATACCCTTGATTCTTTCTTGCTTACTGATGAGCCGTGGAAGCGCATTGTCATAACGACCGATTTCCGATCTGCACCATGGGCATTCGGTGAGCACAAATGGGTTTCCTGTTAGACCGTTCCGCTTGTCGCGAAAATCCCGAAGCTTTTCAACAGCATCACTGATTTTATTTGGTGTAGCGTCCCTTCCAACCCATAATCCAATTGAAAAACGTTTTCCGGGGATTGAGGGCAAATTTTCCGCTCCATTCAGCCTTCTCAGAAACTCCATGGCAGCAATCAGGCTTGCCGCCCTCTGAAACTGCTGTGCTGTAAGCATCCTCAGGGTATAACGCATCAAGACGTTAGTTCCATCCAGCCGAAGTCCTTCACGGCAACCTTCACCCATCTGCAGGCGATTGTAAAAAAGGTAAAAGGATACAACTGCAAGATACGCTTCAGTTTTGCCGCCTCCTGTAGGGAACCAGATCAGATCAACCGTATCCCTGTCCGGAGATTGACCATCAATTACCCCCTCAATCGACATCAGCAAAAACGCAAGCTGGAATGCCCGCCAGTGACCTATTTGCCCACCTTCTTTATTGTCTTTATATATCAGCCATGGGCTTTGCATTTCTCCTTTTGGTCTAACCCTTTCCATCTGCTGATCATATACCAGAGGTCGACGTTTCAGCTTTTTGTTTGCGATTTGCTGAAGCAGCATCGCAAGGTTGGCAAGCCTGAAGGAGTTCAGGGCATTTGTATTACTTTCAAGAAGCTCAATTCCTTTTCTTATTCTTCCCAGGCAAACCATAGATTGCTCAATATGTCGTTCAGCAACAATTTTCAGGTCGTTATTCTCAAGATACTCCAAAGCGTCACGCTGTTTTTCAATCCATTTATAATATTCTTCAGCAAGACGGACCAATATGTCAGCTTCATTAAAATCTGGTGTAAATGATGACAGCTGGCGCATGGACAGCTGAATCATGTTACCATCAACGTCTACAATATCAGGTGTCATGCTAGGAAGTTCAACCGCAGGCATGACATCGGCATAAACACAGGAAGGACTATTGCCTAGTTCCGCATCCCAGCCCGCTGCACACCCATGACCGATGGCCCATGTAGAAGAGTCACGGTAAAGCAATGCGAGTGATTGTTCATCTTCATCCAGTTCAGAAAATCCCCGACTACTTTCCGGATAAGCCACGAAACAGCCAGCCCTGACCGTCACCTCAAAAAAAGCCTGATACAAAGTTGCTGCATAATGCTGATGCTGTAATCCAGATTCAGAGATGTTTTGCAACACGACTGTAAGGAGCCAGCAATCATCCTGTTCCGAAATCCGTCGGGGATAGACCTTTAAAACCAAGTGCATATTGCCTGGGGAACCTTCCGGCAATTCGATAGCCCTAATGATTACCTGTCTGTTGTGTAATTCATTTGCAGAAACGGTGATTTTAGTATCAGGATTGAAGCATGGGTAACGTCGCCAGACAGAAGGATTTTCCTGTCCATCCGGAGCCCGGTGGATACATTGCTCGTAACGCCCGTTAACAGGAAATGGACTGTCATTGACAGGCTGCCAGAAAAATCTTTTCTCTCGGGGAAAATGTATCACTATCTCCCCTTGAGGATCAATCTTAACGTTTAATGTGATCCCAATTGTGCTTGGATAACGTACATCAGGACTCGATACCTCAAAATCATCAGTATCAACCTGTTCCGTCCCCAGATAGCCTGTTGAGGCATTTTCCGTACTCTCAGGTACTGTAAAATCTTCTTCCGGTAGCATATCATCACCAGAAATGCTGTTGCTTGTCTCATCAACCTGAACCTCCGAAATATGCCCAGCAGGATGAAGCAATCCCACCCCATATTTCTGGTGAGGGGCGTCACCCTTCATCAGAAGCACTTCCTCCAATTTTGATCCGGGTTCAGGTTGCCATACCTTCGAGCCTCTGACATATTGACCGTTATCAATGAGAACATTATTCTCGAACGTTACGGTTACTGGTTCCCTTACCGGTTTTGACGGCCCGACAATCTCACCGCGCATCCAGGTTATCAATGCTGCCCTCTCGTCATTCATGTATAGACCCTCCTGTTTTCATCCATCCTGAAAGAATATCCTTGCTGGTTTCATGACAAAGGATCCGGATTGACTCCGTTGATCTTGTCATGCCTGTATAGAAAAGATCCCGCTTAAAACCTTTTTCGGTCAGGATAACATCCGTAAGTATGATAATCTTGTTTTCCATGCCTTTAAAAGCATGCACAGATCCATAGTGAATCCTGTTAGTAGCATCCTGCCATAGTGAGGCAAACTGCCATCCCTGCACCATGCCTCTTCCCGCCAAACTTTTAGCATCTGAAAAAAACGAGAGAATGGTGATATCCTCAGGTTTATACCCTGTTTTCCTGAATTCCTTCAGCCAGTTAGATAGGATTGCTGCCTGTTCAATATCGGAGGAGTAAAAGTCAATATCAAAATTCCCGATACTCCCACCAACACGCAAAAATCCTGAATATACATTATCATCAAGGCCACTCAGCCCAATGGAAGTGCGGGCAACAATTCTGTAATTTCTGCAGTTTTCGGAAAGAGGCCATCTGGCAGGCCGTGCCTCTCTTTCCAGCCGGTTCAATGACTGATCGAGCATATCACGTGAAGCCAGTACCTGATTCTGGAAATCCCCGAACAGAACATGTTTGCCGTCCCTTATGCCGCCTGTGAGAAAAGTAAAAAGGCAGTTCATGAGTAAAGGTCGGGCAAGCAGATCTTGAGCCTCATCAACAACCAACCGGTCAAATGAAGCCATAGCCATCATGTCGGGATCGGTAAGCTTTTCTTCCAGAAGCCGGGGCAAAACGCTTTCCCAGTAATCGCTGTCAGGGTTTTCAGAGGTACTGATATCTGCCATTCCGACAAGGATCTGAAAAATCGTGCCAACAACAAGATTCGGCAGTTGAGGCTCGACTGCTTCCATTTTACGCGTGAGCCATCTGCCGAAAAGGCTGTTGAAACACAATAAGGCAACTCTTTCTCCAGATGCTGCATAACGGCAAGCCAATTCAAAGGCAACAAGGCTCTTTCCTGTCCCTGCACCACCGGAAACAATAACCCGTTCGTTATGATCAGCCAACCTGAAAACAGGCTTCTGCTGGATAGTTAATAATGTATCCAGTTCCTGCTCGCGACGCCGGATTGATTCACGGTAATCCGACCTTCTTTTCTGGAGCGGAATACAGTATTTGACAAGGTCATCAACAGCATGAGGCGATAAAGGGGTATCAGGAAGAAAAAGGTTCCCGTCCGCATTTATGCTCTCCCTCATACGTCTTTTCAGGTCGTCGCAGAATGCTCTGCTGTCGGGAAAATGCCTGAAAGACCTTGAATCCATAAGCTCCCATTCTGCGACAGACATATTCGGTTGCAGAACGAAAAATGCATTGGGAAAGATACAGAGAGACACCACAGGAACATGTCGGAAACGTGGAGCAAGATTCCTGAGTTTATTGTAAAAAACATATCTTCCGTTTGAAGCCTGTTTGAATGGCGACCTTTTGATATCAGCAGGGGTCCAGCGGCTGCCGTCATAACCTATTTCACTGTGCGATTTCACCTCTATGCACAGAATCCCCGTATCAGGAACAATGACCACGAAATCGATTTCTGTCCGGAGACTCCTGTTCCAGGGTGTAAGATCCAGTGAATGCAATACAGCCCATTCTTCGGGGCCACCCGAAAGCATGTTGAAAACATCCCTTTCTCCTGGAGGGGATGTTTCGTCGATAAAGCCGGGCATCATCCGCGCCATATATCGAACTCCGTTACGGAATGAATCTCACGCAATACCGTATCGGGAACAACCAAACCCTGCTCAACAGATTCAACCAGGAAAAACCTGTAAGATCCATGAAGATCATGATCCGGCGGAACTGGCACGGTAAACTCGTTTTTGCCTGTATTTGCGTTTACAATTTTCAGAATCATTTTTTTTAACAGATCAAACTCCAGTTCTTTTTGAGTTCTGATCTCTTCCCGTCCTTCATTAATAGCATTTCCCCTCGACCGTCTGATTTCAACCCATGCTTTTTTTGCAAAATCGTCGGCAAGTAATTCATGCTTGTTGTAGTGCTTTCCCAAAACAGCAATCAATGCATTGAAGTGTTCCCATTTCCGGGGTGCCGGAATAACAGTACTAGGAGGATTACACCATTCAGGCAACCTGCCATCCAGATTCAGAAGACTCACCTTGTTCATCCTCAATAATTGAGATAATTCGGATAAGTCTTTCGGGTGGCCCTTGATTACATCAGTAAGACATCCTTTCCATATCTTGCTGTAATTTGTTTTTTCTACGTGTACCTCTCCAAAGTCTGCGGTTTCGATCATGGGAAGAGCAAAAAAACAACCTTCAAGATGCTTACCCATTGGCTGTACCAGCTCTATAGCATCATTCTCGTCATTTTTTTCAGGATCATAGACTAAAACAGCTTCATGGGACGGAACAAGTATTCCATAGGCATTTACAAATTTGATCAATGCTGCTGACCGCTCACGATTTACATCTGCGTAACGTGACTGGATTCTGAACAGAAAGCTGAAATCATCTTCATCCGGCTCATCCTTGACTCCGTGTTCAGGATCAGGTAACGTATCACCACTTCTGGTTGTCTTCAAAGACCAGTTCAAGGCTCCACATACATCGGTTACATCGAGACTGGTTTTATTCGTCAGAATATTGATAACAGATTCCCCTGTTACCGGATCCTGCCCAAAACTATCTTCATCGGATGAACCGATCCACACAAACTGTGCCAGGGTATGAAATTTCGGTGAGGTCAACAGCGCATCAGGGCACTTCCCCCAACCAACCGACCGTAAAGGCCCAACCTTCAGGAGGACATCAAATGGCTCTGAAGCCGCATATTCAATATTACCGTAAAGAAAATGCTCTTCTGTCAAGGCATTGCAAAGGGAGAGAAAATGCTCAACAGACCTCGGATGAGCATAAATCTGGATAGATGTGTTTTCCCGTAACAGTTTTACAATTTCATCCCCGAGAGATCTTCTCATAGGGCTCCCGTTCTGCTGCATGGATTCCGAAATACTGACAGCAGTCTCAAACGCACGAACCACCTTATCTCCCCAACGTCTTTCAATAGTATTCCTATCTCCAAGCAACTGGAGAGAGTTGGTCAACGCGCCATCAAAAGGGACAGGGACAGTCAACCATTCTGATAGTCGGGTCCTCAATTCATGCGCAATTTCAATTTCATAATCATTGCCGTTTTCATACATGGCCTCAAGAATTACACGAATCTGCTTCCTCAGGTCTCCAAACAGGTTTGAAACAATTTCCTTGCGATCCAGCGTAAAGGATTCGCAGTTTGACAGAAAATCAAAACAGGAAGTGACGTTCATGATCATATCCGCTTGAAATATGTTGCGTAGGCAATACCCTTTGGAGGAACAGAAAATTCCAGTAAATCAGGCTCATACCATTGACGCAACTCGGATACTTTAGTCTGAAGAGAATCAAGCTTTTCACGTTTTTCTGTCCGGTCTATTACAACAACGATATTGCACCCTGAAAAAATATTATTTGTACTCCTTTGCATTTCTTCCACGATTTTCAGAAATGCATCAATGCCATCTGCAACAACAATTTCAGGCGGCAACCCCGGGCGGTCTAATTTCCCTGTTCTGGCATTATACATGGTAACACGCGATACCACATCAAGTGACCCATCAACTAAGGACAAAAGCTCAAGGAGGTTGGCCGTTTTACCATCTGTCTCGAAACAGGTATCAAATAAAAGGGCTTTTGTGACACTCAAACCCTTCCTTTTTCCGACAATACAAACAGCAGAATGGCTTTGCTGCAGAGCTCTGTCATAAATCACAACACCTTGAGGAGCAAGCTTTTCATAAATATGTAAGTAAGACAGGGCTTTATTGCTGGAAACAATAATCGTCTCATCCTCGAATCGCAGATCAAGCCCGTTTAATGAAGCCGTTCTAATTATAGGCTCTTTCTTGGGGCGTTTTAGGTTCCGTCTTTTATCGGACTTAATTATTTCCTCGATCACCGCCTTTCCTCTATCGTCTCCGATATATCTGAACATATCCGTCCCACTGAAAAGTGTTCTCGATTTACCGTTTTCAAGGCGTCGATGTATCTCCTCATCACTTAATGGTCGAGCCGATAAATAAGATATCATTGCTCCGAGAGCCACCAATCCCGCACCAGGAGAGTCACAAGGCATTGATATCAAAGAAATTTTCTGTCTTTTATTGATTTGACCAGCAAATTCGCAACCCATTCTTAGAAGGTAAGCAACCCACTCGGGCAAACATTCATAATATGTTCCATCTTTTTCCGCGAATTTCATAGTACAAAAGCATTAGCTTGACAATCCAGAAATACAGAAAAATCATTTATTGATCTTGCTGAAGGACTAGTGTCCCGAATGGTTAATTCCTTGTGTTATTCATAAGGTTTTCTTTAGCACGTTCTACCGCAGCAATAATCGATTGAGCACTTTTTGTCCAAATGAAAGGTTTTGCAAATTCTTTGTTATGCACATTGATATAGCGGTGGATAGCATCCCGCAGTTCTTTGACATTACTAAAGACACCCCGGTACAAAGCACGTCTTTCCAATTGGGAAAACCAGCCTTCAACTGCATTAAGCCATGAGGCGCTCGTTGGTGTGAAGTGCAGCGTTATTCGGGGATGTTTCGACAGCCAGGTTTTGACTTCAGCAGTTTTATGGGTACTGCTATTATCAAGAATCAGATGCAAGTCAAGGTGACTCGGTGTTGAACGTTCAACCTGACGCAGAAAGTCAAGAAATTCTTTGGCTCGATGTCTTTTGGTTACTCGCCCCATGGTCCTTCCGGTCAGAATATCAAAAGCAGCATAAAGACTTCTGGTTCCATTTCGCTTGTAATCATGGGTTCTTCGTGCCACTTGTCCAGGTCTGAGCTGAAGCATCGGCTGGGTTCGATCAAGCGCCTGGATTTGTGTTTTTTCATCGACACTTAAGATCATGGCATTTTCCGGTGGGTTCATATATAATCCCACCACATCAATCACTTTTTCGGCGAAATCAGGATCGTTACTGATTTTGAACGTTTTGAGTAAATGGGGCTTCAGCCCTGCTGCGTTCCAGATTTGCTGGACTTGCCAAACAGTAATACCGGCACGCTTGGCCATCAGTCGAAGGCTCCAGTGTGTCGATTCTCGAGGTATGGTTTTCTGCGTCAGCCTCAGGACTTCTTTCACCTTGGCCTCGGTAATCTTTGTTGGTTGACCCGGCCGAGGGAGATCTCTTATGCCGTCAAGCCCTGATTCATGGTATCGTCTGAGCCACTTATAAACGGTAATCTTTGTCGTATTGAGGCGTTTTGCAACTTCCTCTACGGTATGCCCGGCATCACACATGTTCAAAATACGTGCTCGAAAGATCAGGTTTTGTGGTGTCTTATGGGCTCTGAACAGACGAGCTAACGCCGGACGATCTTCTGCTCTCAGATGATGCTTCTTTGGTTTTCGTGCCATATCACAGGGTTTGGTGAACTGTTACCTGCAAGATAACACAATGCATTATTAATATGAATAATTAACCGGACAGTACACTAGCTC
>Ga0272444_10003746_pt1 | contig 13601 bp, 5 predicted proteins | sample SSMForm13_FD_201033 | JGI IMG/M metagenome (GOLD analysis project Ga0272444, IMG submission 201033) | Marine sediment archaeal communities from Little Sippewissett salt marsh, Falmouth, MA, United States - SSM-Form-13 | ecosystem: Environmental > Aquatic > Marine > Wetlands > Sediment ...
GCATTGTGGCGCCAGGATTGTAAAGGAATCGTAAAAATATGTTAGGACACGAAAAAAGTTTGTAGATATCAGGTTTCCCACGACTGATGCATTTACCGGCGCCCCGAGCCTAACCCCCAATGTTGCAATATTGAGGTAAAGACTGCCACCCGTTTAGTTCTTTTTTCACATTTATCATTTCCCACAGTGAAACAATTCAACGTTGGATATTTGTTTTACTTTGGCAACACCTGAAAGGATGTTTTAAAATGATTAACCCGTGGCCTTCATTGTTGAAATTGATTGTTGTACTTTTTGTGTGTTCCCTGCTGTTTGGTTGTCCATCCACAGATAACGAGCCCCCTTCCGAAGATACAGCCTCAAGTATCATCATCACTGATGTGACGCCAAGTTCAGGCCTGGCAGATGATGAAATCACGGTAACTTATCAGGCGGATAAAACAATTACAGGCGCAAGTATTTTTTTGTCCGGCGAAGCGGTTGAGGTGTCAGCTGTAGATGAAACCAAGCTTACCTTCGTCGTTCCTTCTGGATTCAAGGAAGGGACATCGTGCGATCTGTATGTGCAGTGGAATAATGCTCGAAGCAATTCCGTATCTTTTTCGATCTATCCCAGCATCAGAGAGCCTGAGGTTTTTGTCGATGATGATTTTGGGAACAAGGTTGCCGTGGATTATGTTCTGGTTTCCCTTGTCTCTGATTATTCAAATCGTGCAGGTGCCGATGAAATTGCTGCACGCATCGGCGCCCAGGTCACGGGTGAGTTGCCACTGACCGAGCTTTGGCAGTTTAAAGTTGATGTTGCGGATCTTGCCGCTCTGGAAAGTCTTAAAAATACGCTGGAAAGTTACGCTGAAATCGATTTTGTCAGCATTTGTGCACAGCTGCCTGAAATGGAAGACGGGTGGTCAGAGACCGACCCTGATATCGCCGGGCAACGGATCTCAAATGAAGTCTATGAAGGCGCACAGGCCTATATCGAGGCGGTTGATCCGGAAGACCCGGAAAAACTGAAACCCATTTTTACCGTTGTGGGTGCCGTTGAAAAGGGAGTTGATTATAATCTTGAGGACTTCAACGGATATGGAGAAAAAGGACGGAATCCTTCCAATGGCATTGCTATTTATGCCAATGATGTTGGCAGCAGCACGACCGATCGACACGGGTCGTGGGTGACTGGACTGATCGCGGCTGAAATTGGCGAAGGGGATATGGATACGGGTCGAATGGCCGGATTATTGGCCGGTCTGGAAGGGTCCCATGGAGGGTTCAACATCATTGTTGACGCGGGTACTGAGCTTTCCGAAATGTCCAGCGTCCTGGCCGCAACGGAAAGAATGTTAAAGGCCGGCGCAAGCGTGATCAACTGGAGTTTCGGTCTCAACAAAGCGGGAACCCAAAATAGCGACGGGGTTGAAATTGCCTATAAATGTTACGATGAGTGGATTTTTAATGCTTTCAAAAAAACGTTTACCAAATTTATCCGGAAGGTTGAGGAAAACTACGCCAATGCCGTGATTGTATGCGCGGCTGGAAATGAATCGGTGCTGGTTTCTGAAGATTCCGTTTTACCGGCTGGAATTCAAAGTCCGAATATGCTCGTGGTCGGCGGTCACTGGCCCTATGACGGCGCCTCACCGGAATCCAAACACACCGATTCAAACTATGGCGACAGAGTAGATATTTCCGCCTGCATGATCATTCAGGGATCATCCGATTCAGATGGTTCTGTGTCTGGAACATCGTTTGGCGCGCCATTGACGGTGGCGACCATTGCTGCAATGCAGTCCATCAATCCCTATTTGAGCGCTGATGACATTCGAACGGTGTTGCGTTCGAATGCCTTGCCGGTGGGCAATCAGGTTGAACAGGCCGGTCTTGGCGATGACGTTTTTACAGCACCGCTGTCTGCGGATGAAGTCGGAGAAGGAAGTGAGTTAATTGGTCAGGGTGCCAGGCTGAGTGTTCTGGGAGCAATTAACGGTGCAATTGACCACCTGCATGGACGGGATGTGACTGTCACCGACCCGGTGGAAGTGGATTTAAGCCCTGGCGAAACGGAAACCATTACGGTCAGGGTCACGGTTCCCGAGGATAAGATCTTCAAGACTGTGGATATCATGTTCGCAGTCGACCTTTCTTCCAGTTACAATGATGACTTGAGCCAATTCAAAAGTCAGGCAATCGAGCTGATTGAGGCGTTTTCTTCTGCCGGCAAGGATGTTCGCATCGGGCTGGCGTCCTTTGTTGATTTCCCCATTTATCCATATGGTAACTACGGTGACTATGCTTACCGGCTTGAGGCGCCATTGACGGATGACTATGCGGCGGTCATCGACGCCATCCAAAATTTAAGTATTTATGGTGGGAGGGATGTTCCAGAGAGCCAGATGGAGGCCCTTTATCAGCTTGCAACCGGGGCGGGCAGAAGTATTGACGAGTATCCGGAGCTTGGTTTTGACCCAATGCCGGCTGGCTGGAGAACCGGGGCGCTGCCCATCGTCTTTTTGGCAACCGATGCTGAATTTCACGATAAAGACGAAGAGGAGGACTATTTCGGTGCCGGCTGGACCGACACCCTGACTGCGCTCAAAAGCAGAGGCATAAAAGTCTTTGGTCTTCAATCGGGCGATAGCGTTGAGGATGTCCAGGCGGTTGCCGCTGAAACCGATGGAGAAGCGTTTCTGCTCTCTTCCGACAGTGCTGAAATAATTGAGACGGTCTTGGCGGCGATCGGCTCCGCCACAGAAAAGGCGGATGTGAAGCTTGTTCCTGTTGGTGACTATTTTGAACTGATTCAGAGCATTTCGCCGGAAGACGGCTATACGGACGTGGTTTGCGGAGAAGTTGTCGATTTTCAGGTTGCTTTGAAACGCGGGCTTTTGGAACCTGATGCGGACTTGACCATTGCCTTCCGACTGGAAGCGGTGGCTGAAGATGTTGCGATTATCACCTCTGTACCGGTCAGTGTGACCCTGAATTAGTGCCCATCCACAAAGGGCCGAATTCTCGACGGACACGAACCGGAATTGAAACGACCACCTTTTCAGGCGACCGTCAATCTTGGCGGTCGCCTGAAAAGTGATGGGTTCCTCATGCCGGACTTGATCCGGCACCCAGAACAAATTGCAAAATACACAGCAGGAAAATTCTCGAACGTATTCCCTCTCATTCAACCGACATTACGCTGTTAAGATCCTGTGTGAGGCTATCCAGAAGATTGGGTGTGAAAACAGTGGAACAAAAATGTGCCGAACGGATCAACAAATTGGTAAATCAATCGATTTCTTGACATCACAAGCAAAATATGTCTACGAGTTCACTTTCCGGTGAAACCCACCATCCCCCTTTGATTCATTGCTGTTCAAATTCAACCATGCGTATGCAATAAGCGTAGCATGAATGGTGAACGTCTGATCAGATGACGCCCAAGGACCTTAGTTATGTCGGATACCGCTTTCCAACAACAATCATCGATCGATGACATCGCGTACTGGCAACAACAATTATATAATCATAACGACTATATAGAATCACTTTCCAGAAAACGTTTTCACTATCTGGTCACAGCCGAGGAAGCGTATGCGTATGTGATGGAGAAATTGGAAGCCGACGATTATCGTCGTATCCGGACGTTTAGCGGCCGGAGGGCGCGTTTCCGCACCTTTCTTACCATTGTGGTCAATCGACTGCTCATCGATTTTCGTAAAAAAAAGTACGGCGATACCGCCAAACCGCCCAAATGGATCGCTGCCTGCGGCGGCCTGTACATTCAAATCTTTGAAATGGTATGCAAAGAAAAGTGTTCTGTTTCGCAAGCCGTGGATACGATCTGTGATGAATATCAATATTCACGATATCTGGATAAGATCCGCAAACGGACCTGTGTGCTGGAAGTTGAACGTATCGCCACGGAAATCATTACCAGAATACGAAGTTGTCGAGATGTTGCTTCTGAGTCAGACCTGCCCATTGATTCGGTTCCGGAATCACAATTACCCCAAAAGACCGAAGACGAGCTGATTCTTACGGAAAAAGAGGCAATCATAAAAGCGATCGTTGATATCGTATTGAATCCGCATGCCTGCCAGACCGCCTCCCCCATTGCCCTTGCGCTTGAACAATTTCGTAACACCCTTGATTTATCGTCTGAGGATCGAATGTTGTTAAAAACAGTCTATCTAAACGGTTACAGTGTAAGCAAAGCGGCACGTGCACTGGGGTTCGAGAATAAAAAACCCCACAAAAAGCACAACACCCTGCTGGCCAAAGTCCGCGGCGCGTTCAAAGCGACTGGAATCGACAGCATGATCCGGTCTTTATTGGAAGACGATGAAGATTGATTTTCTATTTTTTTCATCAACGAGGATGATTCTTGCTTTTTTTCTCGTCATACAAGAAAGAGCCTGTCGATTTTTCAAAGCATAAAAGGATAATGGGTTAGATATGGCAAAGCATCATAAGAACGGCCTTACCAACAGATCAATGGACGATGAGTTTCAGGTCCGGACGGCGTTGGCGCTGACTGACGCCAAACCGTCATCTGCGTGCCCTTCTGATGAGGATCTGGCCGCACTGGTGGACAATCGTCTGGACGCCCGCAGGCGCGACGCCATGATCGAGCATATCAGTTGCTGTGAGGAGTGCTACGATGTCTGGATCGGTGCCTCAATGCAACTGCAAGCAGATGAGATGGCCGAAGAAAAGCCAAAACCATTTTTTTCAGGGCATCGCTTGAAGGCTGCCCTGTCGATCCTGGCCGCGGCATGTCTGGTCATCTTTGTCACCCGATTCATGCTTGTCGACCGGTCCCCAATCAATATTTCAATGGTCAAGGCGTTCGATACCTATCTGCGCTCTCAGCCGCCGATTCCCAACGCCCAATTGGATCAGGTACTCAGGTTGCCCTGGACAATCGACCAGGGCACCTATGGCTTCGCAGACACCGCAAGCGTCCAGCCGCAGCGACTGGCTTTTGGCGCGGGGTTATGGGTTGGGCGGCAGTTGCTGGCGTCTGAACCCGATTCTGAAAAAATGCCCGCTTTTTTATCATCCGCCAACTATGCCGGCGGTGCAGATGATGCCTGGCCCCAGACTCAGTATGCGCCTTACTATTATCTCGGGCAATGGTGTGTTCTGGTGAAAAGCATTTGCACCGGGACCACAACGGATATGCCCGGCGCCCTCTTTCAAGCCTTGGGTGAACGCACGGCCAAGTTAAAGGCGCGCTTTGAGGCCGACCGATCAAACGATGAAAAAGCCATCTGGGCCATCGACAGTTTAGATGGCGTAATGCGTCTGTTGGGGGAAAGCAATATGCCGCCGCCTTCCAAACGGGATTGCCGGAAGGCGGCTGAAGATATGGATTTACTTATCGCCCGCATCGGCCCCACTGTGCATTCAAAATGAATATGGGCAATAGAATCCATCCGATCCCGCACCTTGAACGCCGTGGTATGGGTCTGCTGATGTTGACCATATACACAAGCTGCCTGATTCTTGTGGAGGCAGGGTTCGCAGCCGGCCCTGCCCCAGAGCAAAAAGGGTCAACCAAAGAACAGATCAGTTATTATCTGGCGGCCTACGAGACCGCGGATCCCCAAGACCCGCTGGTCATGCGCACCCACGGTATTTTCAAGCGTGTTCTTGTCGCGGCGGATAAGCGCGCTGCCCTGTATCCTCATCTTCGCATTTTCAAAAGCAGTGGTCCCGCGATGGCCATGGCCTTGCCCGATGGTTTTATCGTCCTGACCACAAAGGCCATGAACGTGTGTTTTAACGGCGTTGATCGGGAAAAAGGAGATGCGCGCATGGCCTTTGTTCTGGGACATGAACTTGGCCATATGGCCGATGGAGACTTCTGGCACCTGAAAACCGCCATGGCCCTGGCAGGGGAACCGGGTCTTGAGGAAATAAGACAACTCATCACCGATAGTTCCGATATTTCCAAAGCCGACAAAAAGAACTGGGCCATCCACAGGCAAGCCAAAGAAGTCAGAGCCGATGATTGCGGGTTTATGTATGCCGGCATTTCAGGATTTCGCGTGGACACCCTCATCCATGGAGACGATGATGCCGCGGATTTTTTCACCCATTGGACCCGTCAGGCCCCCCATCAATTCGTGGATCTGAGTCATCCTTCGCCTGAAAACCGGACCCGGTTCCTAAAAAACCGGCTGAAAAAATTGTCTGATGGAATCGATTTCTATAGATACGGCGTGCGTCTGGCCCATTTTGGCCACTACGAGGATGCGCTCTACTTTTTTCGAGAGTTTCAAAATATCTTCCCTTCCCGTGAGGTATTCAACAACCTTGGCTATTGCCGGCTGCAACAGGCAATCGAGCAAATGCCCCCGTCTGTTGCCTATCATTATTGGCTGCCGTCCGCTCTTGACCTGGCCACCAGGGCCGACAAAATCCGCTTGAAAGGCGTTCGAGGCAACGAAGAACCACTTTCCCCTGAAGCGCGAGCGTTGATAGAAGATGCCATGCGATATTTTAAAATCGCCACCGAGAAAGATCAAACCCACTGGTCCGCCTTTCTCAATCTGGCCGTTACCCATTTTTACCTGAAAAATTTTTTTGATGCACGGGCCGCCGTTGAAAAAGCGCATGCCCTGGCTCCCAAAAATCCGCTCATCGCGACAACCCGCGCACTGATTTTAAATCTTCAGGACCCCATGGTCGACATGTGGCAGGAAGCGACCCATCAATTGGAGATCATCGTTAATCAAACACCAACGGATTTATGCGCGCTATACAATCTGGCGGTATTGCACGAAGACCGGGGTCGCGATGGCAAAGCCGCTCAACTGTGGGAAGCATTGACTTCTCATTTGAACCAGTTGCCTGCGCCGATCCAGACAGCGGTGGCCCTGAAATCCGGTATTTCTCAGAAAGGCCTGGCCCCGCCAAGCCAGCCGACGGCAATACCATGGCAGCTGCCGCTTGCGTTGGGCACCGACCTGCTTGAAGATGAAACCGCCAAAAAAAAACTCGACTCGTGGACGCATCTTAATTTTAATTGGGGAAAGGGAAATTTGCAGGGACGAATCTGGACCGGTCCCGACGGCACACAAATACTCGAGAAGGATGAATTCGTTGACATGGTGGTCCTCACCTGTGACAATGGCAAAGCGCTTGCCGAGCTTGATTGCCACTTCGGTCCCCCCCGGTCATCGCGCCAAAGCACAGGTGGCCTTTTGCTCGACTATGCGAGCGGCATCACCGTTCTCGTTACCAATGGGAAGCCAACCGAAATCTGGATTGAGCAAACGCGCGGCTGAACGTGTATTCATAATTCATCCATTTTCACGTTTTTTGATCCATCGCTGGAGATTGAAATGGTAAAAATGCCTTTGCCCCTGGGCATCACGCTGACTGTTGTTCTGCTTGCGCTCGGCCTGTCCCCCCATGCCGATGCTGGCAACTACGCACTATTGATCGGCATTTCAGACTACAGTGAGACGGCGTTCAACTCACTGGGCGGCCCTTTGAACGATCTCACCCTGTTGAAAACAGTTCTGACCCGGCGGTTTAATATTCCAACCGATCAAATTCGCATATTGACCAATGCCCAGGCGACGCACACATCCATCAAGGCCGCCTTTTCTCAATTGGCGGGTCGAATTCGTCCTGGTGACTGCGTCTATATCCATTATTCCGGCCATGGCTCTGAGACAAAAGACCTGAACCACGATGAACCCGGCGGCATGGACCAGACCTGGGTATCCTACGGCGCCAGGTCAACAGCAAAGCGCCACGAGGGTCTCAACGATTTCGACATTATCGATGATGAACTTTGTCAGTGGCTGATTCCCATTGCCCACAAGTCAGCCTATGTGGTTTTCGTCTCCGACTCCTGCCATTCAGCCACGGTCACCCGGGGCCCTGCCATTCAGGGACGCGCCCTGCCGGCGGACCCCCGCCACCATCCCCAGGGCAGACAAAAAAGCGTTGCGCTGCCATCCAATGTACTGCGCATCGGTGCGGCAATGGACGATCAAACCGCCAGTGAGTTCATGAACGATGAGGGCGGCGTCTACGGCCTGTTTACCTGGAATTGGTGTCAGGCGCTCAGCGATACCAGACCCCATGAGACGTGGGATGACGTATTTCAACGCGCCTGCCTGTGCCTGGCCAATGCGGTGGGATGGCGCCAACATCCCCAACGCACCGGCGCAGCCAACCGCAGTATCTTTAACGGCGCCTTTAAACCGCCGTCAAAAGTCATTCGCGTTACCGGCTTTGACAACAACAAAAAGACCGTCAAACTCAATGCTGGCATGCTCAGCGGTGTCACCCGCGGTTCCATTTATCAGGCCGAAAGCGGAAGCACCCCACCGGTTGAGCTGAAAATAACACGGGTCTATGACACTTCGAGTAAAGGGCGCCTGCACCATGGCAGCGCCCGGGTCGGCGACGGTTTTGTCGAACGCATCCATATCTATCCGTTTAAGCCCGTTCGGATCTTCGTCAACGGCGACTATGCACAGTCCTTGGACAAGGGGTTGATCCAGCGTCTTTGCGGACACGTCGCCAACCTGCCCGAATTCGAAATCGCTGCCGATCAGGCCCGGTGTGACCTCGTTCTTTATATTCTGAGGCCCCAAACTGGTAGTGGACAGTCGGCAAGCGGATCACTCGGGCAAACCCTGCCGCAGTCCATCCCCCAGGCAGATCCCCAAGTGTGGTTTCTATCACCAGACGAAAGGCTGCTGGCAGACGCCCTTCGGATCGGGATGACCGATATCACCAAAGGCATAGGGCTTGTGGAGCAAAACCTGCGCAAACTGCTGCGTCTCAAGGAGATGGAGTACTTGCCCCAAACACCGGTCGAGAAATTTGCCATAAGCCTACAGACAACCCTTTACCGACTGGATTCGACCTGCCAAGCAAATGAGACAGGCTGTATCAGCCTTGATCCCCAATTGGGCATGCACCGCAAACAGCTCCCCACCCCCCCTTGGCAGCTTGATCGTCTGCGCCCGTCCAAGAATGATGTATTGGGCGTCACCCTGACCAACCGGACCCGGCAAACATGGTTCACCTATTTGGTTGAAATCCAGCCTGTCGGCCGGATCATTGCCATATTCCCGGCCTACCAGGACATGGCCTCCATGGCACGCCTTTCTCCCGGCCAAAGCATAAACCTTTTGTATGATGCCGGCGTGGGCATCATTCTCGATCACACCGGCCGGGATAAACTGCGCTTTATCGCCACGCGCGCGCCCATCAACATTCGCCTTTTGGAGCAGCAGGCGTTTAAGACCCGATCACTCAATCCAATCGAGCAACTGCTTATCAACGCGGCCCACGGCACCCGCGGAGAAGCGCCGGTGGCGGTGGCCGACTGGCAGAGTGTGCAGATTGAATTTCAGGTGCATTGAGGTGTATGTGATGTGTTGAGCACGCCTTTACCTTTGGATTAAAGCCAGAAGTTCTTCGGCAGACATTTTCCCACTTAAATCGCTCCCCGTGAGTAGACTATCCGCAAGTTTTCGTTTCCGGCGATGCATCTGTACAATTTTCTCTTCCACCGTTCCCTTGGTAATCAGCCGATAAATGGTCACCGGCCGTTGCTGACCAATCCGATGGGCACGATCCGATGCCTGATCCTCCACCGCCGGGTTCCACCAGGGGTCCATGTGAATCACATAATCCGCTGCGGTGAGGTTCAACCCCACACCCCCGGCTTTAAGACTGATTAGAAACACATCCCCCTCCCCGGATTGAAAGCCGTGGATCGCCTTTTGTCGCTGGGCAGCCGGCGTACTGCCGTCCAGGTACTGGTATTTGATGTTAGATTCATCCAGATAGTTACGAACAATAAAGAGATGCCCCACAAACTGGCTGAAAACAAGCGCTTTGTGTCCATTGGTGATCAGTTCCCCCAATATTTCAGAAAAGACCGCTAGTTTACTGCTGGCAATGGAGATCTCTTTGTTGACGAGTTCACTGTGACAACACGCCTGGCGCAATTTTGTGATCTCGGCCAGTATTTTGATATGCCTTTGGCCGCCATGGCTCTCATCATCATTGGAGAGGCGCTCCAGCGCTTGTTGACGCAAGGCCTCGTAAAACGCCATCTCCTCTTTGCTTAAATCGATATCCAGCAAAATCTCCGTGCGGGAGGGCAGCTCTTCCAAGACCTGGGCTTTGGTGCGACGCAGGATAAACGGCTGGATCAGTCGCTTGAGATCCTTTTTTGCTAGGGCATCCCCCTCTTTTTCAATGGGGACGGTAAAGGTCTCGTAGAACTGCTCCAGGGATCCGAGAAGTCCGGGATTGATAAACTGAAAAAGATTCCACAGCTCACCCAAGTGATTTTCAATGGGTGTTCCGGTGAGAACCACCTTGAATGCAGCCGTCAGCTTCATGACGGATCGGGATCTCTGGGTGGCGAAATTTTTTATTGCCTGGGCTTCATCCAACACCACCATCTGCCAGGAGATCGCCGACAACATGGCAGCCACCTTTTTTTGCTGCATCAGACCGTAACTGCAGATCAGCACATCAAAATTTCCGGCATCTTCCAGAATTTTTTTCCGTTTGCTTCCGCCAAATAAAATAAGGTTCAGACTCGGGGCAAAGCGATTGGCTTCGGCAATCCAGTTTGCACAAACCGAAGTGGGGGCAATCACCAGTGACGGGCCTTTCGGGGCATACTTGATGAGCATGGCTAGAGTCTGCATAGTTTTACCAATTCCCATGTCATCGGCCAGGCAAGCCCCCACGCCCCAGTCCGACAGACAGTTCATCCAATTGATCCCCTCCAGCTGGTAATCGCGCAGCTCGGCATTCAGGGTGGATGGGGCCGCCAGCAGTGGATCGGTCTGCGTTTGAAGCTTGGAAATGTGGGCTTTCCATTCATTGTTGGAACGTACTGAGCCGACTTCCTGGAAAAATCCCTCCAGGGCCAAAGCAGCCAAGGGGTGAAACTTTACCCCCTTCCCATCTCTAACGGAGTATCTGTCAAGGGCCTGAAGTCTCTTCCGAAAGGCTTCGGTTAATTCGACGAATTGACCCGGCTTGATCTCCAAGAATCGAGTGCTGCTTTTTTGAAGATATTCCAAAAGCATCCCCATCTCCAAGGTGAGACGCTCATCCACCACCACCTGTCCGGTCATTGCAAACCAATCTTCACCCCCGCTGATGTTGAGTCGGCAGTTGTCAAAGGAGATGTTTCCTACCAGCTCAAAGGGTTTGCCCTCGGGCCACTCAAGCACAACCCCTTCTTTTTCTACTTGAACCCCCAATTCCTGTATCAACTCCAGGGATTCCGCCACGTCTGGAAAATGCCATTCTCCCTGATTCTCTTCGGCAGCGGCGAGGGTTGGACAGTCGCTCATCAACCGGGCCGCCAACACGTTTTCGGCTTCAAGATCTCTTGTGGTTTTCATCTGGACGCCATTCACCCGGGCGAGGACATTTTTTCCTTTGCTGCCGGGGGGATAAGCGGGCCCCGCTTCACCCAGGGGACGCGTAACCATGGAGAGTTTCAGCCCCTCTCCCAGGGGAGAGAGCTGGATATGGAGGGTTGAATCGGCGTCCACCTCTGAAACACGTTCACTCCCACTTCCCCCTTCGATATCCGAATGAATGGTGATGTCCCCTGCCAGCGCATCCATCACCTGTACAATTTTATCCTTCGCAGATGCCGGAAATGTGGCCTCTTTTCCCAAAATATCGGCAATGGCCTGATATTTTGCGTCCAGCTGCACCAACTTGATACGCGTTGAAGTATCCTGTACCACCACATGGTCCGCCTTGAAATGACGTCGGGGCCTGGGAGACAAAACAAGGGTAAACTGCGCTTTGCCCTTTGTTGAAATCCTAAGTTCAGGCTTGCCATGGACCAACTCCATGCGGGTGGTTCCATCACTTGAAAACAGTAAGGGATGGCCAACAACGTCGGGCATATAGGCGTCATCGAAAATATATTCCACCTTGGTGTACCACCCATCCTTGTAGCTATTGGCATAGATATGCTCACAAATTTTTTTATCCTGCTCCGTCAGGTAGGGAAATTTTCTTCTCTCATCGCACAACCGTTTCAAGGCAATCGGACGCCCTTTTGTCCAAACGCCTTTGGCATTTCGCTTTTGCTCCCTGGGGCTGATGTTGCACTTTCCGTTATCCATGTAATCAAGGAACCAGGCCAGGCGTTGATCGTAATCTTTTTCCTGCTCTTTCGCACGTTGCTTTCCAGGGGATGTTTTTTTGTTCAAGGCGAGCAGCGCATTCAGGGTGTGCTCCCAGACATTACTCTCACGGGTAAGTCCGACCAGACAGGACGGGTGCTTGCTTTTGCCGGTTTTAGATCCGGTTTTGGCCCTGGACGTTGACAAATTTTGGATCAGGCCCTCAAGTTCTTTGGCAAACCAGACGTATTGATTATCTGCTGCAAATTTATGAAGTTGTTTTATATTTTCAAGATTTCTTTTTGCTTCTTCCCTGTCCACCCAGTAGTAAGCAAACAAGGTGAAAAAATTGGGGGTCAGATCTGAGGAATGATGCCATGCGCTAATCCAAACGTAGTGACCAAGAATACGATCCGCCCCCCTGGAGTTACCTTGCAGATAATCCAATAGCCCTTCCAATAAGTCACATATTTTTTCAAAGCCGTATTCTCGATTCATTCCCATTGCCAGACACGCTCTTGCTCGGGAAAAGGTCTCATCACTGCCCTCTTTAATCAGGGCCAGGATATAAAAAAAACCCATGAACTGGCTGAAAAAGACTTTATTTTTTCTTTTTGTTCTTTTGTTCAGAAGATCCAGTGCTTTTTCATACAATGCGATGGATTTTGCAGTCGCCCCATTACAAAATGCCATCCATCCCTGTAGACACAGACTGTTCTCAAGGTGCTCGCTTTTCTTTCCATATTTTTTAAGCCAAGTATCCAGACGCTTTTGTTGACCGGTGAGTATCCATTTTTCCAATACCGCTGCCTCAAGGTCTGATTCACATTTTTCACCCCCCTCCATGACAAGGGATTCCAGGTAATCGGCATGGGAATCGTTCTGCTGCCAACGTGCTATTTTATTGAGATAAGGCTCTTCCAGAAGGCTTGTATGGATATCCTTCGGCAACAATCGAAACCAGTCCGGATCAAAGGGGCGACAGCAGATTTCTTCCCACACAAGGGGAAGCGGCGCTTTGTCTTTAACAACACGGTTTTTGAATTTTCGATAAAGCGCAGTGGCTTGGTCCACCTTTTCCTGATAAAAAAGAATCCGCATTCCAGCCACCACTTGAACCATGGACAGCGACTGTACCTGTGCCAATCCCTCTTCAGTCAGATTCAGTGTGTGCTGAAGGGTCTCGGCCAGGGGGGTGAATGTCTTTTCTGCAACGAGGTGCCTTGTCAAGATTTCAATGTAATATCGGTTGATTACAAGGACACTGCGACTTTTTCCATGTAATATATCCGTTCCCAGAAGAACATCCAGCGTACTGCGAAGCAGCTTTGACATGGCGTTTCTTGTTCCGGAATCAAAGCGTTGACCGTCTTCGGTCTTGATGTCTAAAGCGACAAGACAGGCGCGTAACTGGGTCTGATTCAATTTGTCATAGGCGATGCAAAGAATCTGTAGAAT
>Ga0272444_10003747_pt1 | contig 13600 bp, 12 predicted proteins | sample SSMForm13_FD_201033 | JGI IMG/M metagenome (GOLD analysis project Ga0272444, IMG submission 201033) | Marine sediment archaeal communities from Little Sippewissett salt marsh, Falmouth, MA, United States - SSM-Form-13 | ecosystem: Environmental > Aquatic > Marine > Wetlands > Sediment ...
TTGTAGGTCTGCAGCAGGAAGGGTGCGCTGCTGCTGCCGCAACGACTGCCGGTACGATCGTCGAAGATGCGCTTGGTGCGGTTGTTGACCAGGTCCTTCTGGTAGTCGCCGGTCAGGGGCTGGCTGTAGCGCTTGTTGTGGGTGGGAAAGTAGCCGTTGTTGTCGACCGCGCCGGCATACAGGATGAAATCGTTGTCCTGCAGGATCGGCTCCTGGATGCCCGGCAGCTGGCTGTCGGTAAACCGGTCGAAGCGCGTGGAGAACTTCTGCGGACTGGTGTCGGCGATCGGCTGGTAGTTGCGGTCCATCAGGTCCTCGCGGCTGATCCGCCCGTCGTTGACCGCCTGTTCGAACAACTGGCCGATGCGCTGCGCCGTCTCCTGGGCGATATGCCGCACCCGGTCGTGCACCGTATCCAGCTCGTAGGCGGCGATTTCCCGGTATTCGTTTTCCGCGGTTTCCGCCAGGTCGATCGCGCCGGCCGAAATGTCCGCGACCTCGGTTTCGGTGATTGCCAGGGCGCTTTCCACCCCGGACAGGGCCTGGCTGATCTCGTCGATGGCGCCGACATGGATGTTCACCGCCTGGGCGATCTGCGATATGCCCTGGTCGGCCTGCCGCGACAGGTCCGAAATATTCTGCAGCAGCGTGCCGACCTGTTCGGCATCACTGACCGTGTTCTCCACCACCTCGACCAGTTGCTTCATGGTGTTCGCCGACTGGTTGACCTCTGCATGGATGCCGTTCAGCTTGTCGCCGATCTCGCGCGTGGCATCGGTGGTCTTGCTCGCCAGCTGGCGCACCTCGTCCGCCACCACCGCGAAACCGCGGCCGTGTTCGCCGGCGCGTGCCGCCTCGATGGCCGCGTTCAGCGCCAGCAGGTTGGTCTGCTCGGCCACCTGGTCGATGATCTGGGTGATGCCCTGGATTTCCTGCGAACGGTTCTGCAGCTCCAGCAGGGTATGGGCATTGCGCTCGGTCTCCTCGCGTACGCGATGGATCTGCTCGATGGTGCTGTGCACCGAGTCCTGGCCCTGGTTGCTCGCGTCCAGGGTCGCGCGTGCCGCGGCCTCGGTCTGTTCGGCGTTGTCCGACATGCCGCGCGTGGTCTCGGCGATCTGTTGCGAGGTGATACCGATCACCCGCGCCTGTTGCACCTGCTCCTGGATCTGTGCCTTGAGGGTGTCGGCGGAGAAGGATAGCTGCGCCGAGGCGATCGCCAGGCTGCCGCCGCGCCCGGACATGTCGCGTGCCGATCGGTGCAGTTCCTGCTGCAGATCGCCGATCGCGTCCGCCAGGATCCGCAACAGCGGGTTGTGCAGTGGGATATGGCCCAGGTCGGTGGCGTGCAGCGTCGCTTCGGCGCGCGCCTTGCCGAGCAGCGCATGCAGTCGTTCCAGCGGCCGCTGTAGCAGCACGTAGGTCATCAGCCCCCCGGGCAGCATGGCCGCCATGGCGGTCAGAAAGGTGCTGATCCAGGCCGGCAGGTTCGAGGTCAAGGCCTGTGTGGCGAAGGCCGCTCCGGTGCCCAATACCAGGGTGGCGATATACAGTGCTGCTTGCATGACGGTCATCCATCCAGGGACTACCCGTCATGTATCGGTGACTTAAGCGAATGCTTTAGTGGCCGGGTGCCGGGGCGGCCCTCCCTGGCTGCCCCGAACCCGGCCACGGCCGCAGGCTGTCATTCGCGGTAGAACAGGGTGAAGCCCCAATGATCATCATGGTAACGCGGTGCGTACCAGATGCGGCTGCGATAGCGCGGTGCCGGACGGTAGGCATGCCGATGATGCTTGTAGTGGCGGTGATGCCCGTGGTGACGATGCTGATGGCGGGCACCGTGCTCCCAGTGCGAGTAGGGGGCGTGATCGCCATGCCCGCGACCCTGGTGGGCAAAGGCGTTCGAGTAGCCGCCGAGCAGCAGGCCGCTGCTTATGGCGGCAATCAACAGGATTTTCGCTTTCATGGTCGTGTCTCCTTGTGGACAGGGTGACGGTTCATCCGTCCCTATGGAGACATTGTGCAGAGGCTGCCTGAATCGCCGCTGAACGAAAAACCCCGCCGCAGTGGCGGGGTTCTGTGGCCGCTGCCGGGCCTACAGCGAGCCCCAGCTGTCCTTGCGCCGGCGGATGCGCAGGTGCGGCAGGATCAGGCCGATCAGGATGCCGCCCACGGTCACGCCGCCGCCGATCATGAACCAGCGTTGCGCACTGCGGTTTTCCAGCTCGCGTTTTTCCTGTTTCAGTTCCTCGGTGGTGCGGGTCAGTTCCGCCACCTGCTTGCGCAGCTCGTTGCGCTCGTTGGAGATGCGCACCGCGTTGGCCGAGGTGCGCCGCAGTGCCGCCAGTTCCTGCTCGATGTCACGCTTGATCGACTGCAGTTCGCTGTGTGCCGACTGCAGCTCGTTGTACTGGCGGGTCAGGCCGGCGAGTTTCTGCTGCAGCTCGCCCGGCGCGGTTTTCAGTGCCTCGACCTCCGCGCGGAGTGCCGCCAGCTGGTCGCGCGCCACCGGTTGCTCGAGCAGCTGCCGGCTCAGCACGAAGCCTTCCCTGCCATTGTCCAGGCGGATCTTGCTGTAGCCGGTGGCGGGGTTCTTGGCGATCACGTCCACTTCGGTGCCGCTGTTGAGCATGCGGATGATGCGGTGCTGGGCACTTTCGCCGCTGCGCACGGTGATCTGGAATTCGTCGGTGACATAGGCTGCCTCGGCGAAGGCCAGGCCGGCCAGCAGGGTCAGGGCGAGGGAGAGAAGTATTTTCACGAGAGCGATCCTCTACAGCTGATCGGGGCGGCCAGTTTGTACCTGGTGCGGAAAGCATATTAGGTGTTCGGCTTCGATGCGAACGCGAACCTGTTCACCGAGCGCATGATTGCGGTGGCTGGGGAACAGCGACAGCAGGCGGGTGCCCCTGTCTGTCTGCAGGGTATACAGAATTTCCGCGCCCTTGAAGGCGCGTTCGACGACGGTGGCCTCGATATTGCCCTGCTCGTCCGGCACCAGGTCGTCCGGGCGCAGCAGGATATCCACCTGGCGCCCGACCGCGTCCTCGCAGGAGCAGCGGTCCGAGTGCAGGGCGCCGAACTCGGTCTCGAAGGTGGCGGGGCTGCTCACGGTGGCGACGATGAACTCGCCCTGGCCGATGAAGTCGGCGACGAAGCGGGTCTGCGGCTCGTGATACAGGTTGTACGGGGTGTCCCACTGGATGATGCGCCCCTGGTCCATCACCCCGACCTTGTCGGAAACGGCGAAGGCCTCGTGCTGATCGTGGGTCACCATGATGCCGGTGATGCCCTGTGACTTGAGAATGTCGCGCACCTCCAGGCTGAGGCGTTCGCGCAGTTCCACGTCGAGGTTGGAGAAGGGCTCGTCCATCAGCAGCAGGGCGGGGCTGGGGGCGAGGGCGCGCGCCAGCGCCACGCGTTGCTGCTGGCCGCCGGACAGTTCGTGCGGGTAGCGCTCGCCGAGCCCCGGCAGGCCGACCGCGGAGAGCAGGCTTGTCACCTTGTAGCGGCGGTCCTTGGCGGAGAGTTTGCGCAGACCGAAGGCAATGTTGTCGGCGATGCTCAGGTGCGGGAACAGGGCATAGTCCTGGAACACCATGCCGATCGAGCGCTTTTCCGGCGGCACCGCGAAGTCGGGCGTGGAGGCGGGCTTCTTGTCGATCAGGATCTCGCCGCTGCGGATCGGCTCGAAGCCGGCGATGGCGCGCAGCACCGTGGTCTTGCCGCAGCCGCTGGCGCCGAGCAGGCTGACGATCTCGCCGCGGTTGACGTGGAAGGACAGGTCGGAGACCACGTTGTGGTGGTCGTATCCGGCACTGATGTTATCGACTTTGAGCAGCGGCATGGGCTATGCGACGGGCTTGAGCTGGGTGCGGCATGGCAGCATCAGGTCAGCAGGAACTCCAGCAAGGCCTTCTGTGCATGCATGCGGTTTTCCGCCTCGTCCCAGACCACGCTGTTGGGGGCATCGAGCACGTCTGCCTCGACCTCCAGACCACGGTAGGCCGGCAGGCAGTGCATGAACAGAGCGTCCTGGTTGGCGCGCGCCATCATTTCACGGGTTACCTTGAAGTCGCGGAACAGCGGCTCGCGGATCTTCTTTTCCTCTTCCTGGCCCATGCTCACCCAGGTGTCGGTGACCACCAGGTCGGCACCCTCCACCGCGGCCATCGGGTCGCGCAGGATCTGGCAACGCTCGCCGGCGGCATCCAGGATGCCGTCCTCCGGCTCGTAGCCTTCGGGGCAGGCGATGCGCAGCTGGAAGTCGAACCGGCGCGAGGCATTGATATAGGAGTGGCACATATTGTTGCCGTCGCCCACCCAGGTCACGGTCTTGCCGGCGATGGCGCCACGGTGCTCGTGGTAGGTCTGCATGTCGGCCAGCAACTGGCAGGGATGGACCATGTCGGTCAGGCCGTTGATCACAGGCACGCGGGAGAATTCGGCGAAGCGCTCGACCTTCTCGTGTTCGAAGGTGCGGATCATCACGCAGTCGACCATGCTGGAGATGACGCGCGCGGTGTCCTCGATCGGCTCGCCACGGCCCAGCTGGGTGTCGCGCGGCGACAGGAACATGGCCGAGCCGCCGAGTTGCGCCATGCCGGCCTCGAAGGAGACGCGGGTACGGGTCGAGGATTTTTCGAAGATCATCGCCAGCACCTTGCCCTTCAGCGTGAGGTGCGGCTCGCCGGCATGCTGCAGCTTTTTCAGCTCGCTGGCGCGGGCGATGATCTGCTGCAGTTGCTCGCCGCTCAGATCGAGCAGCGAGAGAAAATGCCGGGGTTGGTTCGTTTCAGTCATGCTTGTGCTCCCGGAGTCTGGGCTTCACTCGCCGGCGAGGAAATCGCGAATCAGGGTGGAGAGTTGTTCGACCAGCTGCGCGGCCTCCTGGTCGCTCATGATCAGCGGCGGCAGCAGGCGCACCACCGAGCCGGCGGTGACATTGATCAGCAGGCCGGCGGCCAGCGCCCGACCGACCAGTTCGGCACACGGGCGATCCAGCTGGATGCCGATCATCAGGCCCTTGCCGCGGATCTCGGTGATGCCGTCGATGCCGGCCAGCGCGCTGCCGAAGTCTTCCAGCAGCCTGCTGCCGAGGGCAGCGGCGCGCTCCGCCAGGTTTTCCTGCTGCAGCACCTGGCACACGCTCAGTGCGGCCCGGCAGGCCAGCGGGTTGCCGCCGAAGGTCGAGCCGTGGTGGCCCGGGGCGAACAGCTCGGCGGCCTGGCCGCGCGCCAGGCAGGCGCCGATCGGCACGCCGTTGCCCAGCGCCTTGGCGACGGTCATCACGTCCGGCTTGCAATTGCCGTGCTGGTAGGCGAACGGCCTGCCGGTGCGGCCCATGCCGGTCTGGATCTCGTCCAGCATCATCAGCCAGCCGCGCTGGTCGCACACGGCGCGGATGCCGTCCAGGTAGTCCTCGCCCGGGATATTGATGCCGCCCTCGCCCTGCACCGGCTCCACCAGCACCGCGACCACGTTCGGGTCGTTGCTGGCGACATTGCGGATCGCCTCCAGGTCGCCGAAGGGCACGCGCACGAAGCCGCGGGTCAGCGGCTCGAAGCCGGCCTGCACCTTGCGGTTGCCGGTGGCGCTGAGGGTGGCCAGGGTGCGGCCGTGGAAACTGTTGTCCATGACCACGATGGCCGGGTTGTCGATGCCGCGCTGGTGGCCGTACAGGCGTGCCAGCTTGATCGCCGCCTCGTTGGCCTCGGCCCCGGAATTGGAGAAGAACACCCGGTCCATACCGGCCAAGGCGGTGAGGGTGTCGCCCAGCTGCGCCTGCAGCTCGATGCCGTACAGGTTCGAGGTGTGCAGCAGCTTGCCGGCCTGGTCGGCGATCGCCGCGGTGACCGCCGGGTGGCTGTGTCCCAGGCCGCATACGGCAATGCCGCTGAGTGCGTCCAGGTAACGCCTGCCCTCGGTGTCGACCAGCCAGCAGCCTTCGCCGTGGCTGAAGGTGACCGGCAGGCGGTTGTAGGTATGCATCAGTGTGTCGGACATATTCCCGGTCCCAAAAAACAAAAAAGGCGGTCCCGAGTCGCGAGGACCACCTCCTGTTCGGCCGCAGATTTCACGGCAAGGGCGGAAAGCTAACGGGATTTTCGTGGGGAATCAAGTGTTTTGCGGGCAAACAAAAAGCCCGGCGGGCAGGGCCGGCCGGGCTTGTGCGATGCAGCAGCGGCTGTTTACAGCGGCAGGAAGCCGCCGTGTCCGTGGCCGACCATGCTCATCAGCATCGGGATCGACAGCATGGTGTTGGTGCGCGAGGCGTACAGCGCCACCACCTTGGCCTTGGCGATCTCTTCCGGGCTGGCGGTGACCAGGCCGAGGATCTTCTTCTGGTTCGGCCAGATGAACACCCACACATTGAACAGCATGATGGTGCCCAGCCAGGCGCCCACACCGATCACGGCCATGCCGCCGCTCAGGGTGAAGGCATCGATGATGCCCTGCATGCCGCCACCGATTGAGGCCAGGCCGGACAGGCCGGTCAGCCAGGTGAGCACGGCCGCCCAGCGGAAATACAGCAGGGCGCGCGGTGCGACGTACTTGTTGATTGCCGCCGGACCCGGATCGGCATCGGCCACTGCCGCGGCAACCGCCGGCACCTGCACGAAGTTGAAGTAGTACAGCAGGCCGATCCAGGTGATACCGACGATCACGTGGATCCAGATGGTCAGGCCAAGGCCGGTGCCGGAGGCGCCCATCAGCAGGCTGATGATGACCGCCAGGATGACGCCGGCGATGGTGGTCTGCCACGGTGACTTGAGTGGATTCATATTGGTTCTCCCCTATGCGTTATATCGGTTTGTTATGAATGCCCGAGCAGTCTAGTGAGTTACTCGGTCGCAGGCAATCGCCGCCGCTGGCGGCGGGGCGGTGCGCTGGGCGACAATAGCAGGCAATGAATGCCGCCGATCTGAATATCTTTGCCAGCCGCCTGGATGCCGTGTGCGACGAGATGGGGCTGGTGCTGCGCAACACCGCATTTTCGCCGAATATCCGCGATCGCCTGGATTTCTCCTGTGCGATCTTCGATGCGCGCGGCGAGTTGTGCGCGCAGGCGGCACACATCCCGGTGCACCTGGGCAGCATGGCCTTTGCCATGCGCGATGTGGTCAGCGCGGTGGACTGGCAGGCGGGCGACCAGGTGGTGTTCAACGACCCCTATCTCGGCGGCACCCATCTGCCGGACGTGACCATGGTCGCTCCCCTGTTCGTCGCTGGCGAACTGCAGGCCTTCCTGGTCAACCGCGCCCACCATGCGGACATAGGCGCGGCCAGCCCCGGCAGCATGCCGATCTCCAGCAGCCTGCACGAGGAAGGGCTGGTGTTGGCACCGACCCACCTGCAGCAACAGGGAGAACTGCAGGGCGCGGTAGTCGAGCGCCTGCGCCAGGCGACACGCAATCCGCACGAATCGCTGGGTGATTTCAATGCGCAGATGGCGGCCAACCGCGCCGGCATCGAGGCGTTGCGCAGCGTGATCGAGCAATACGGTGTCGCCAGATTCGCGGCCGGGCTTGCGCAGTTGAACGACTATGCCGAGCGTCTGGCCAGGGCGGCGCTGCGGGTGATCCCGGACGGGCAGTACAGCTTCGTCGATTACCTGGATGACGACGGCCAGGGGAATCGCGATATCCCGATCCGTGTCTGCCTGCGCGTCGGCAATGGGGCGGTGCAGGCAGATTTCGCCGGTACCGCGGCGCAGGTCTCCGGTAATGTGAACTGCCCGCTGGCGGTGGCTGCGGCCGCGGTGTTCTATGTGTTCCGCTGCCTGATGCCGCCGCAGACCCCGGCCTGCGCCGGCGCCTTTCGTCCGATCTCGCTGAGCGCCCCGCAGGGCAGCCTGGTGAATGCCACGCGCCCGGCGGCGGTCGCCGCGGGCAATGTGGAGACCAGTACCCGCGTGGTCGATGTGCTGCTGGGGGCCTTGGCCGAGGCCCTGCCGCAGCGCATTCCGGCGGCCAGCCACGGCAGCATGAACAACCTGGCGATGGGTGCTGCCGGTCGCCACGCCTGGGACTATTACGAGACCATCGGCGGCGGCATGGGCGCACACGCGGGTGGCGATGGCCTGAACGGCGTGCAGACGCATATGACCAACACCCTGAACACGCCGCTGGAAGTGCTGGAGAGCCACTATCCCCTGCGCCTGCATCGCTATGCCTATCGCGATGGCAGCGGCGGCGCGGGGGCGCGGCGCGGCGGCGACGGCCTGGTACGCGAGTTCGAATTTCTCGCGCCGGCGCACGTGACCCTGCTCAGCGAACGGCGTAGCCACCGGCCGTGGGCGATCGCCGGTGGTCAGCCGGGCGGATACGGGCGTAACCTGCTCAATGGCACCGAGTTGTCGGGCAAGTGCGAGATGATGGTCGAGCCGGGCGATCGCCTGCGCATCGAAACCCCGGGGGGCGGTGGCTGGGGTGTGTCTTCGTGATCGTGCGTGAAATTTTGAACGAGAGGTTGGCGAACAGCGATGTGCGGTATCTGTGGTGAATTGAGACTGGACGGCCAGGCGGCCTCTGCCGAGTTGGTGGCGCGGATGCTGCCGGCGCTGGAGCGGCGCGGCCCGGACGATGCCGGGCAATGGCAGGCCGGGCCGGTGGCTTTAGGGCACCGCCGGCTGAAGATTATCGACCTGTCCGATCGCTCGCACCAGCCGATGGTCGACGGCGAACTCTCGCTGGTGTTCAACGGCGCCATCTACAACTACCGCGAGCTGCGCGCGCAGCTGCAGCAGAAGGGCCACAGCTTCGCCTCGGGCGGTGACACCGAGGTGATTCTCAAGGCCTATCGCGAGTGGGGAGAGGACTGTCCGAAACATCTGCACGGTATGTTTGCATTCGCCCTGTGGGACGGCGCGAACAACAGACTGTTCTGCGCGCGCGATCGCTTCGGCATCAAGCCGTTCTACTTCGCCCATACCGACGGTTTTTTCCGATTTGCCTCGAATACCCAGGCATTGCTGGCCGGTGGCGATATCGATACATCGATCGACCCGGCAGGCCTGCACTTCCAGTACACCCTGCACGCGGTGATCCCGGCGCCACGCACCATCCTCAAGGGCATCCGCAAGCTCGAGCCTGCGCACTCGCTGGTGATCGAGGCGGACGGCAGCGCGCGCCAGCAGCGCTACTGGGAGCTGGATGCGCGGCGTGGTGGGCTGGACCTGAGCGAGGACCATTGGGTCGAGGCGGTGCACGACAAGCTGCTGGCGGCGGTGCGCAAGCGCAATGACGTGGCCGACGTGCCGGTCGGCGTGCTGCTCTCCGGCGGTCTGGATTCGAGCCTGCTGGTGGCCCTGCTGGCGGAGATAGGCGTCGAGGGCTTCCATACCTTCTCGGTCGGCTTCGAGGATCAGCCGGAGGAGAAGGGCAGCGAGTTTGAGTATTCCGACCAGGTGGTGGAGCGCTACCAGCCGATCCATCACAAGTTCCTGGTGCCCAACGACCAGGTGCTGAAGCGCCTGCCCGAGGCGGTGGACGCGATGGCAGAACCCATGTTCGGCCAGGACGCAGTGGCCTTCTACCTGCTGTCCGAGCAGGTCAGCCGGCACATCAAGGTGGTGCAGTCCGGGCAGGGCGCGGACGAGGTGTTCGGCGGCTACTTCTGGTATCCGCGCATGCACGCCGAGACCGAAGGCTCGCGCCTCGATCGCTTCCGCAAACACTACTTCGATCGCGATCACGAGGAGATGCTGCGCATGCTCACCCCCGCGTATCGTGGCGAGGACTACACGGGCAACTACATCGGCGGGCGTCTCGATGATGCGCTGTCGGACGATTTCCTGGATGCGGTGCTGAAGCTGGACGTGACCACCCTGATCGTCGACGACCCGGTCAAGCGCGTCGATAACATGACCATGGCGTTCGGCCTGGAGGCGCGGGTGCCGTTCCTCGATCACGAGCTGGTCGAGGTGGCGGCGCGCTGCCCGACCGAGATCAAGCTCAAGTCCGACGGCAAGCACCTGCTCAAGCGCATCGCCCGCGGCATCGTGCCGGACAGCGTGATCGACCGCCCCAAGGGCTATTTCCCGATGCCCGCGCTCAAATACGTGCGTGGCGAGTTCCTCGAGTTCATGCGCGACATCCTCAACTCGCAGGCCTGCCGCGAGCGTGGCCTGTTCGAGCGCGATTATGTGGACATGCTGCTGGATGCGCCGGAGATGCACCACACGCGCATCATGGGCAGCAAGCTGTGGCACTTGGCGCTGCTGGAGTTCTGGCTGCAGCGCAATGTGGACGGCCGATAGGCCTTTTGCTGGTGGGGCCGACAAGGCTGTTCGGCGGTAAATTCCCGCAGTAAGGCGCGGTTTTCGGCACAATGGCTGCCAGTAAGCTGCGGCTTGAATTTCTTGGTATCCGCCTCCACCTGGCGGAAATCACTACCGGCTAGAGGTTTTACGAATGGACGTACTGGAAAGAATCAAAGATCAGGTCGAATCCAACCCGGTCATCATCTACATGAAGGGCACCCCGACCTTCCCGCAGTGCGGCTTTTCCTCGCGCGCGGCGGCGGCACTGCAGGACTGTGGCGAGAAGTTCGCCTACGTGAACGTGTTGGCCGACCCGGAGATCTTCGAGAACCTGCCGCGCTTCGCCGACTGGCCGACCTTTCCGCAGGTGTACATCGACGGTGAACTGGTCGGTGGCTGCGACATCACCCTGGAGATGCACGCCAGCGGCGATCTGAAGAAGATGGTCGCCGAGGCGGCCAAGAAGTGGCCGGCCGAGGAAGGCGAGGGCTGATAGCTGCCCGAACTCAAAAAAAGCGGCCGCGATGGCCGCTTTTTTTATGCCTGCGGTTCACTCTCGTCGTTGATCCGCCACGGCTGGGGACCGCCCAGTTGGTTCCACTGGTTCATGACGATGCAGAACAGCTCGGCGGTCTTCTGTGCGTCGTACAGGGCCCCGTGCGCCTGGCTCGCGTCCCAGTCCATGCCGGCGGCAATCGCCGAGCGCGCCAGCACCGTCTGGCCGAAGGCCAGCCCGGCCAGGGTCACGGTGTCGAACGTGCTGAACGGGTGGAAGGGGCTGCGCTTGTAGTTGTGGCGCTCCACCGCGGCATTGACGAAGCCCAGGTCGAAAAAGGCATTGTGCCCGACCAGGATGGCGCGCTTGCAGCCGCTGGCCTTGACCGCGTGACGAATCGGCGCGAACAGTTGCACCAGCGCTTCCTTTTCCTCGAGCGCCAGGCGCAGCGGGTTGTACGGGTCGATGCCGTTGAACGCCAGTGCCTTCGGGTCGAGGTTGGCGCCCTCGAACGGCAGCACGTGGTGCGAGAAGGATTCGGCGGGCGCGAGCCAGCCGGCTTCATCCATGTGCAGGGTCACTGCCGCGATCTCCAGCAGGGCATCGGTCGTGGCGTCGAAACCGGCGGTCTCCACGTCGACCACCACCGGCAGGTAACCGCGAAAGCGCTGGCTGATCTCGGGATTGTAGGGAAAGGCGTCCACGGCCGCGCAGGATAAAGCAAGCTGCCTGCCGATGCGAATTCCTTGGAAAGCATGGCGCAATGCGTGCTCAAGCCACGGCCAGCGGTGCCGTTAGCATAAGCGCTGTCGGAGATTCAGAATTATCTGACTTTTTCGCGCCGAGGCAGACGCCTATAATTGAAAAAACACGTGGTACCCGTGAGCGGGCTGCAGATAGGAAGCAAATAATGAAATTCGAGCGTGTCACCGGCAAATTGCTGCAGACTGTTGCGCTGGCCGGGTCCCTGGGGCTTGCCGGTTGTGCCTCCAATGACCCTTTTGCGGATCCGCGTGATCCCTTCGAGGGCTTCAACCGTGCCATGTATCAGTTCAACGATGCCCTGGATACCGCGGTGATCAAGCCGCTCGGCCAGGGGTACAACGCGATCGTGCCGGCGCCGGTCAACCGCGGCGTGACCAACTTCTTCAACAACATCGAGGATGTCACCTCGGCGGTCAACAACCTGCTGCAGTTCAAGGTCGGGCGCGCCGTGAGTGATGTCGGCCGCGTGGCGGTCAACAGCACCGTCGGTATCGCCGGCCTGTTCGATGTCGCCAGCAATATGGATCTGCCGCGTTACGACGAGGACTTCGGCCAGACCCTGGGAAGCTGGGGCGTGGCTTCCGGCCCTTACATCGTATTGCCGGTGCTCGGGCCCTCTTCCGGGCGCGATACGGTCGGTCGTGTGGCCGACTGGTTCACCGATCCGTTGAACTATCTCGAGGACGATACCTTGCGCTGGAGCCTGAAAGGCCTGGACATCGTCGATACCCGCGCAGACCTGCTGAATGCCAGCCGGGTGCTCGACGAGGCGGCGCTCGACCCTTACGCCTTCGTGCGTGACGCCTACCTGCAGAAGCGCCGCGATGCAGTCTACGACGGCAATCCTCCCGAGGTCGAAGAACAGTTCTGAGCCGCTGTTGCCAGCTGACGACAAGGCCCCGCTTCTGACGAAGCGGGGCCTTTTTGTTCAGGCGGCATCTATCGGGGATGTCAGCCGCCGGTGCGCGGCGCGGCGCAGGCGCTGCCCCAGCCCGCGCTCGACCAGCAGATGCACGCCCAGGGCCAGCAGCAGCATCCCGGCGGTCAGGCTCCAGAACAGCGGGATGGGCGCGGCCAGGGCGTCGAAGCGGCGGAAGGTGATGTAACCGATGTTCTGATGCAGCAGGTACAGCGGATAGGTCAGGCCGCCCAGCCAGATCAGCCACGGGTGCCGCAGCGGGCGCAGGGCGCCGCTGCTGAGCAGCATGAACAACAGGTACAGGCCGATGACGATGCCGGACACGGCCATTGGCTCGAATTCGTAATTGTAGAACTCGTTGTAGAACTCCAGCCGCCAGATGGCATAGCGCACCGACAGGTACAGGCACAGCGCGATGGCCACGCCGCGCAGCGGGTTCAGCCCACGCCGCTGGACTTCATGGAACAGGGCGCCGGCGATGAAGTAGGGCGACCATTCGAGCAGCAGCAGCCTGTCCAGCCAGCCGGGCAGGCTCAGGTAATCCGAGGCCAGGGTGATCGCCAGCCAGCCCAGCATCAGTGGCTGCAGGTGCCTGCCCAGTCCCAGTAGCAGTGCCAGCAATACCAGGCCGTAGAACTGCAGTTCGACCATCAGCGACCAGTAGACGCCGTCGACGAATTCGAGATCCAGGCGATCCTCGAAGATCCCGGCGAACAGCGACAGGTTGAGCAGCAGGTTTCTGATACTGATGTCGTCGTCCGCGCTGCCCCACAGGGTGCGTACCAGGGCGGTCAGCAACACCGCGACAAGGAATGCCGGGTACAGGCGGATCAGCCGGTCGAGCAGGAAACGCAGCGGGGTGCCGCGCTGTGCGCTGAGCGCGATCACGAAACCGCTGATCAGGAAGAACAGGTCGACCCCGAGATAACCGTAGGTGGCGGCGGCCTCCAGTGCGTCCGGTATCGGCAGCTGCATGTCGCCGGTGTTGTTGCCGGCAAAGGCATAGTGGAACAGCAATACCGCCATTGCCGCGAAAAAGCGCAGCAGGTCGATTTCCGTCAGTCGGGTGGCGCTTGCCATGTCCGGGGCCTGCATAGGGAAAGCGAAATGTTACTCCGAAAATCTGCCGCCGGGCGTGTCTGGCGTGTATTCGCCC
>Ga0272444_10003748_pt1 | contig 13598 bp, 9 predicted proteins | sample SSMForm13_FD_201033 | JGI IMG/M metagenome (GOLD analysis project Ga0272444, IMG submission 201033) | Marine sediment archaeal communities from Little Sippewissett salt marsh, Falmouth, MA, United States - SSM-Form-13 | ecosystem: Environmental > Aquatic > Marine > Wetlands > Sediment ...
GTCCGACGTTCGGCATCAAGGGCGGCGCAGCTGGCGGTGGCTACAGCCAGGTCATTCCGATGGAGGAGTTCAACCTCCACCTGACCGGCGATATCCACGCCGTCAGTATTGCCAATAATCTCCTCGCCGCCGCGGTAGACGCGCGGGTCCGCCACGAAGCTCGACCTGGGTGGGAGTCGAAGGGTCTGCCGACGCTGGACATCGACCCGGACACCATTACGTGGCGGCGTGTCGTGGATGTCAACGACGCGACGTTGCGTTTCATTGAAACGGGCCTGAGTGACAACTGGATGGATGGCCCGCAGCGCAAGACCGGCTTCGATATATCTGTGGCATCGGAGGTAATGGCCATTCTCGCCCTGGCCACCGACATCAAGGATATGCGGAAGCGCCTCGGGCGGATAATAGTCGCCATGAACCGCAAGGGCGACCCCGTAACGGCTGAGCAAATCGGTTGCGCGGGTGCGATGATGGTTTTGATGAAGGACGCAGTGAAGCCTAACCTGATGCAGACCATCGAGGGCCAGCCGTCGTTTGTCCATGCCGGCCCGTTCGCGAACATCGCCCAGGGCAACAGTTCTATTATCGCCGACCGGATCGCGCTTAAGCTGGGTGAGTATGTTGTCACCGAGAGCGGTTTCGGTGCTGACATCGGCATGGAGAAGTTCTTCGACATCAAGTGTCGCGTCAGCGGTCTCCGGCCTGACTGCGTCGTGGTTGTCGGTACGATTCGCGCGCTGAAGATGCACGGTGGCGGGCCGAAGGTTACCCCGGGCAAACCTTTGCAGGCGGAATACGTGGAAGAGAACCTCGAACTGCTGGAAAAGGGCGCATGCAACCTGACTCGCTGCATCGAGATCGCCCGCATGTACGGCGTGCCGGTGGTCGTGGCGATAAACCAGTTCCCAACCGATACGCCGGTGGAGTTGGAACTCGCCCGTAAGCTGGCCGAAGCCGCCGGTGCCGAGGCCGCCGTCGTCTCCAATCACTGGGCTGAAGGCGGCAAGGGCGCGACAGCCCTGGCCGAGGCGGTTGTCGCGGCTTGCAACAAACCGTCGGATTTCAAGCTGCTCTATCCTGACGATATGCCCATCAAGGACAAGATCGAGACTATCTGCAAGAAGGTCTACCTCGCCGCGGGTGTCGAGTATTCCCCGGAGGCCGAGAAGCAGATCGCCTCGTACGAGAAGGCGGGCTTGAGCCACTTGCCGATCTGCATGGCAAAAACGCACCTGTCACTGAGCCACGATCCGACTCTCAAGGGCGTGCCGACTGGGTTTACGGTTCCCGTCCGCGAGGTACGCGCCGCAGCCGGGGCGGGATTCCTCTACCCGCTGCTGGGCACGATGCGTACCATGCCAGGCCTGCCTAGCCGACCGTCCTTCCTGGACATCGACCTCGACGAGAACGGGCAGGTCGTCGGGATGTTCTGATAGGATGAAAGATGGCAGAGGATCTCTCGCAAAGAGCCCGGAGAACCCGGAGAGCGAGGAGAAGAAATATACCTGTTTCACTATGCGGTCCCCACGTGCTCTGCAAGAGTCTGCCGTCTTGTGTTTCTTGAACGGTCTGGTCGAGCCGGCGCGGAACACTTCGCGTTTTGCGCCATTCAAACATTCAGACCGTGTGCCGCACGCATCAGGCTTAGCAGGCCCAAGCATCCATAGGAGACCCAAAATGCAGAGCAAATCACAGGTGACCCGGCGAATGCTGCTCAAGGGTGGTCTCGGCATGGCTGCAGTTACGGCCGTGTCAGGTCCGAGTCAAGTTGTGGGTGCCTCGCGGGCCGCGACGGGTCCCCAGGCTAAGCCAAACGCAAACGCCGGCGCGGGCAAGTCCAGGACCAATATTTTACTGCTCATGTGCGACCAGTTTCGCGGGGATTGTCTGGGCGCCGACGGCAACCAGGCGATTCACACGCCGAACTTCGACCGAATCGCCGAAGAGGGGGTATTGTTCAAACATGCCTACTCTTCGCTGCCGTCATGCACACCGGCGCGAGCTACGTTGCTTACGGGCCTGGGCGCCTGGCGGCACGGTATGCTTGGTTATGGGCGTGTTGCCGCCAAGTACACCAACGAAATGCCCAGGATGCTGCGCGAGGCGGGGTATTACACGATGGGTATCGGCAAGATGCACTGGTTCCCGCAACGGACGACGCATGGATTCCACAAAACGCTTCTTGATGAGTCAGGTCGATCCGAGACCAAGGGCTTCGTAAGCGACTATCGCCAATGGTTCAAGGCTCAGGCGCCGGACCTCAATCCCGATGCGACCGGCGTGGGGTGGAACGAGTACGCCGCGAAGCCTTACGCCCTGCCGGAGCGGCTTCACCCGACAGTCTGGACGGGTGACAGGGCGGTAGAGTTCCTCAACCAGTATGGTAGTGGCGCCAACGGCGAGAAGGCCGACCAGCCTTTCTTTTTGAAGGTATCCTTCGCTCGTCCCCATAGCCCGTACGACCCGCCGCAACGGTTCTTCGATATGTACGCCGATGCGGATTTGCCTAAGGCGGTTGTCGGCAAGTGGGCTCAGCGCAACGCGATGAAGGGCAAGAAACTCGGGGCCTCGACGCCGCGGGGTGATCTCGGCGCCGAGCAGGTTCGCAGTTCGCGCCAGGGCTATTACGGGTCGGTGAGTTTCTTGGATGAACAGGTAGGACGCATCCTCGCGACGCTGGAAAAACAGGGATTGCTTGAGAAGACAATAATCCTGTTCACCGCCGATCACGGTGATATGCTTGGCGATCATCACCTTTGGCGAAAGACCTACGCCTACGAAGGCTCGGCACGCGTACCGATGATAGTGCGCTGGCCGAAAGGGTTTACGTCCGCCGGGCGAGGGCGACTGCTGGATGAGCCGGTAGAGTTGCGGGATGTGTTGCCGACCTTTCTTGATGTAGCTGGAGTGAAGGTCGATCCCTCGCGGTTTGATGGGCGAAGTGTGTTGGGGCTGGTTCGTGGAAAGGCGGGCAACTGGCGAAAGTACATCGATTTAGAGCACTCGCGGTGCTATTGGGCGGAAAACCAGTGGTGCGCATTGACCGATGGTCACATCAAGTATATTTACGGTGCCGCCGATGGCAGCGAGCAGTTGTTCGATCTCGATGCCGACCCCGATGAGTTGTGCGACCTGGCCAGCGACACAAAGCACGCCAAGACGCTGGCTAAGTGGCGAGACCGACTAGTAACGCACCTTGCCGAGCGAGGCCCGGATTGGGTGGCGAATGGTAAGTTGGCACTTCGGCCCCAGAAGATGCTTTATGGGGCGAATTATCCCAAGGCCAATAAGCAGGCTTAAATGACCATCGATTCGCCGGGCTGGAGGAGTTTGGCTTGGCACTCGGTGGTGCGGACAAACTCCTCGGCGTCGGAGGCCGAGCCGACGATATCGCCCCAGTGGTAGGGGATGGCTGACTTGCAGCCAATGGCCTTGCAGGCGCGGGCGGCCTCTGCGGCGTTTAGGGTATAGGTTCCGCCGACCGGCAGCAGGGCGACGTCCACTCCCTGGAGTTCTTCCATTTCCGGGATGAAGTCGGTGTCGCCGGCGTAGTACAAACGCTTGGCGTCGATGGTCAGCACCACGCCGATCCACTGGTTGGAGCGGGGGTGGAAGGCCTTGTCGACGTTGTAGGCCGCGACGGCTTCGACGGTTACACCCTTGATAGTCATGTTGTCGCCGGGGGTTACGGCGCTTGCGATCCGCATCTTGGCGACGACGTCTCCGGGGGCGATAATGGCGGTGTCTTCCTTGGCGACCTTCGCGATGTCTTCGGGCGAGAAGTGATCGTGGTGGCTGTGGGATACGACTACCAGGTCGGCGTCATGCGTTGGTTGGTCCAGCTTCCACGGGTCGATGCAAACGACCGATTCGGGTCCGGCTATACGGAAGCTCGCATGGCCTAACCATTTAATTTCGACGGGCATGGCATGTTCCTTTGCTTGCGGCTTGGATTGTTGCGCCTGCTCGATGAAGCGGACATGCCTCAACCGAGGGCGTTTCTATTTAGAGAAGCTGCTGCCGCACTGGCAGTTGGTTCGAGCATTGGGGTTGATGAATACGAACCCGCCCTTGAGCAACGTGTCGTCGTAATCTATCTCCGTGCCCTTTATTGATACGTAGCTCTTTGCATCGCAGACTATTGGCACGTCATGGCTTATGAAAGTCTGATCCTCTGGCCCAGGCTTATCGGTGACGTCCAGACTGTAGGTGAATCCCTCGCATCCGCCGCCGCGAACGCTTACGCGGAGGCAGGCGGTGTCCGGCATATTATGCCCGACCAGGAGCCCCTTGATCTTCTCGGCTGCCTTTTCGCTAAGCGTTATCGACATGGCGTTTCCTTTCCGTTTGCTTTCACAAAACGGGTTGGCCCTGGCGGCAGCGTTTGAGTTTCCAGTCGGTAATTGCCCCTCGAACGGCGTCCTCGGCCAGGCGGGAACTGTGTTGCTTCTCCGGGGTCAGCCCAAGGCGTTCGGTCACGTAATCGCCGCTGAAGAGTTCGGCTTGGTCGATAGTTTTGCCGCCGAGCCATTCTGTTGTGAGTGATCCAGCCGCGATGGCGGCCGAGCAACCAAAAGTCTTGAACATGCAGCGTTTTATATGCTCTTGGGAGTCGACTTCTATTTGGAGCCTCATTACGTCGCCGCAGTCGGCGACGGTGACCGTGGCTGTGCCAACATGCGGACTCTGACTGTTCAACGACCCGACGTTTCTTGGGTTGTTGAAGTGATCTTCAAATTCCGGGTTGTGGTTAAATACCATACTCTAAGTTTAGCCGCTTCAGTTCTGATTGTCGGCGGCATTTCCATTGTTCATTTTAGGCTTGCGGGATTGGGGTTCTCGTTTGCCAGTTCGTAAAGTGGGCTGATTGCTCTAAGTTCTCGTACGGCTTGGACAACGGCGTTTATGGCAAAGTCTATTTCTTCAGACGTGGTGGGGCGGCCCAGGCTGAAGCGAATGGCTGCGTTGGCTTGAGCGGCAGGCACTTGCATTGCCATCAGCACGTGGCTTGGCTCGCGCGATTCGCTCATGCAGGCCGAGCCGGAAGAGACAGCCAGGCCGCTCAGCTTCATAAGCAACGCCTCACCTTCGACATAGGCGAATGAGAGATTCGCGGTATTGCAGAGTCGCTCGACAGGATGGCCGTTGAGATGCACCTCGGGCAGTTGCTCGGCAAGACCTTTCTCCAAACGGTTGCGGAGGGTGAGAATCCGTTTGGTGTCTTCGGCGAAATCGTTCGCGGCGATTTCCGCCGCGGCGCCCAGGCCGACGATTCCGGGCACGTTGAGCGTCCCGCTTCGCAGGCCTTTTTCGTGGCTGCCGCCGTGCATCTGAGGGATCAGTCGCACGCGCGGGCCGCGGCGGCGAACGTACAGGCAGCCCGCTCCCTTGGGACCGTAAAGCTTGTGAGCGGATAGGCTAAGCAGGTCAACGCCAAGCGATTTGACGTCGATAGGTATCTTGCCGGCTGCCTGGGTGGCGTCGGTGTGGAGCAGCACTCCGGCCTGCTTGGCAATTCTGCCGATCTCAGCCAGTGGGGCGAGTGTGCCGGTTTCGTTGTTGGCTGCCATTATCGAGATCAAAACGGTCTGGTCGGTGATGGCGGCCTGAATGTCGGCAGGGCTTACGCGACCCGTCTTGTCGACGGGTATCTGCGTGACTTCCCAACCCGCATTCGCCAGTGCCGCACATGGGTCCAACACGGCGTTATGCTCTGTGGAACAAGTGATTACGTGCTGGCCCCTGTCGCGATACATCTCGCAGACGCCCTTGATTGCGAGGTTGTTGCTCTCGGTGGCGCCGGCAGTCCAAGTGATCTCGCCAGGCGTGGCGCCGATGAGCTCAGCCACCTGCTGGCGGGCGACTTCGCAGGCGGCCTCGGCCTTCCAGCCATAGGTGTGGCTGCGGCTTGACGGATTGCCGAAGTCCTCGCAAAAAAACGGTAACATCGCCTCCAGCACACGTTTATCCACAGGCGTAGTGGCGTTGTAGTCAAGATAAACAGGCAACTTAGCTGTCATCGTTGGTTCCCTTTGCCCCATCGTTTTCCGCCGCGGCAACCGAGGTCAAGTGTGATGCATTGCCTCGATTGCTCATGATGTCAGCAAGGGATACGTTCTGCAAGAAATCTCTTAGTTTGCGGTGGATCAGATGTACCGGATTGGCGTGAGGGCACGTGTTGGATTCCGGGCAAGGTTTGTCATGCGGCCTGGGAGGCAGGCCCCGGTCCTCGCGCCTGCAGCGACTGTCGCGGACGTGGCCGTCGATCACATCAAGCAGCGGGCCGATCGTTATATCTTCCGGTCTATCAAGCAGATAGTACCCGCCTCCTGCCCCGCGAACCGACTTGACATACCCAGCAGCGCACAGGTTTTTCATCACATTCATCACCAGCGACACTGGCAGATGGTGGTTATGGGCGATCTCGCGGGCACTTGCACGCTGCCCGGGATGGTGGGCCAAATGGGCCATGGCAATAAGCCCGTACCCAGCTTTTCTGGTTAGCGACAGCATCTACACAGACCTCTTCCCCGCTACTATAATGATATAGCGCTCGCGGGGGAGGATTATCAAGTGAGGGGTGGCAGTTTGTGTTAATGAGTTCTGTAAGTACTTTTGAAAAAGGTGTTAACTAAATAGGCCGCCAGCGATCGGGGCGATCATTTCTGCCTCATGGAAGTACTTTACCGCCTCGTCGATGGAGCGGAAAACACGCGTGGCCGTTTCACTTACGAACGGGGAGGGGGCTGCTTTTGCCCGCCATATTACGAATACCTCGCGAGTGGCTTCGTGGGCGTGTTGGAGTTCGCGTTCCACACCGCTGGACAGCCCGGGTCTGCCGCCTTCAAGCTCTGGAATCAGCGAAATGATCATGTCCGCCTGGTCGATCAGCTTGAAATCGCGGGCGTATATCTGACCGTCTATGTCCGGAATTATGCCCACCACGTCGGCGGAGGACATGGCGACTTTCTGCCCGGCCGGGCCGACTTCGATGGTCCGCTGCCCGGTCTCGACGGCCTGAATCGCCAGGGCGCAAAGGTCTTTTTCCTCGACGTCGCCGGGGTCGAAACACACGAAGTGTCGTTTCATAACTCGCCGGAAAGTCTCGATTTCCGTCATCATCCCACTCGACCCGTTCACGTGCGACATCGGGAAACTCAGGTAAGCTTTGCGCGGTTGGGGGGTGTCCATAAGTCTCGCCAGCGCTTCGGCCGGCGACTCCTCCATCGCAACTCCGTCAGCACCGCGGGCGAGTATGTAAAACTGCCCGCCGGTGCCCACGATCTGGCTGAGCAACTCGGTTGCGAGGATTTCCTCCTCCCGCCAGACCATCAGATCCTTCAGCGTGTGGTTGGCGTGCCCATCGCGGGTGAGGCGATAATGGACCCGATCCACGTTGTCCACCAGCGTCACGTACAGATCCGCGTCGAGGGCCTTCATCTGGTCGTAGTCGAACGCGTAAAACAACCCGTGGCGCCACCGAAACGTCGCGTGAGTGTTCACTATGACGTTATTTGACTCGCGGCAGGCCGTCAAAACATCCTTGAAAACACTGCGCCGCAGGCTTTGCAGGCGCGAAAGCGGCAGGTCCAGTATCCTTCCGGACGCTACATCAGGCGCTTCTGCGTACATCATGTCGCCGATATGGCACAGCTTTACATCGTGCCCGCGGTCGCCGGCTATACGCGCAGCCTGCTTGAGGAAGCTCTTCTTGTCCAGCCCGACTTGTCCAGTGACTACGATTCGCATCAAAACAATGTACCGAACCCCAAATGGCTACGCTAAACATTTCTCGCCGACCCCGCCGCCGACCAGCGCCCTGCCGGCATTTGCAGCCGATTTTCCACTGCCCCGACGCCCCAGCCAAGCGCAGGCCCGTATCCGACCCGCATCCACCGCGCCAAATCCCTGCAAAAACCACTCAAACTCGTATTCCCGACACACTTGCGCGCCACGCCAGGGCCGCGAAACCACCACGTTCACCCCGCGCCATCCCGCGAATACCCACCTTCGCACCGCCCCAGCCCCACGAAAACCACACTTGAGCACCATGCAAACCACACGAAACCACCATGTCCACCCCGTTTGCGCCCCTCAAAACCACACTTGGATGCCACGTAACGCACACGAAAACCATATATGCGCCTCGCGCAAAGCACACGAAAACCCACTTCCGCGCCCTAAAACTCCGCGGATATTTCGCCTGCCCGACCCCGCCCAAACCAGGCCCCAAAAACGTCATTTCGTCAACCGACGAAATATCCCCGCCTAAGGTGTTTTCCCTAGTCACTCGCCCGGCCCTTGCCCGGTTGTCCGTCGTTGACCTTGCATGTTCTTGTTATCGCAAGGCCCACTGCTGGCCGGCGTCCTTTCGGCGATTCGTCGCTATGCTGGACAAAGATTTCCGCAAAAAGGCTGTACAAAACCGTGGGAGCGTGGTAGTATAAGACAGGTATGTGAGTTCTTGCACGCATGAAGCATGAAAACCGGCGTAAGGTCGCCGGTGCAGGAGGTGAATTCTTCTGGAGGTCCGAAACTTCACTTGGATATTGAGCAATTCCGACCGAATGGATTATGTGCCCTTCGTTTGAGAGCCCGGCGAATCTGCCGCAAGCGAGGGATGAGAGAGTTTTCAAGAGCCATCTTAAAGGAGGTAGCACGTGATGAAAAATAGCAGAACCAGAACCATATTGGGCCTTGCCGTCGTGGCAGTGGCGGCGATCGTTCTCACGGCTGCGTCGGCCAACGCTGATATGGTTTTCAGCGAAAACTTCGAGAGTCCCGTTGTCGTCGGTTACGATCAGTATCCGCCGCTCCCCGCTGGTTGGGTGGCTTCCAACCAAGGTTATGGGAGCAACAAGAGCGGGCTTTTTAACGATGGTGCCGGTAACCAGTCCTATGCTTTCCGGTACACCAACTCCGGTCTGACGACGGCTGAGGGCGTTATAGGTGATCTCACGTTAGGCGAGACCTACACGATTTCATTCGATGTCGCAGCAGATCTGGATCTAACTCAACTTGCTTACACTGCGCAGCTTGTCGCTTTTGCCCCGGAGGCTCCTCGCAATGATACCCGCAGCACCCCCGCCGGCAGTGAAGTACTGAGTTCTTCTGGCGGCAAGGCCAATGACGATGGCACCTGGAGAACGGTCAGCTTTGAGTTCACACCAGATGCCGTTGACAATGCCGCGAGCATTGGCAAAGATCTCGGTATCCGGTTCATCGGAGCTTCAAGCAGCGCACTCATCGACAATGTGAAAGTGGACGTTGTTCCCGAGCCGGCGACGATGAGCCTTCTGGTTCTTGGTGGATTGGGCCTGCTGCGTCGCCGTCGTAGAGCCTGAGCAGCGTCGAAGCGCAGAGCCTGAGAGCCGCTCGCAGAGCCTGAGTCCGCCTCTGGCGGATCGAAGGGCCGGAGATCATGAGCGAAGCCGAAGGGCCGACGCGACTGGAGTGTATTATCGTGATTGGATTTACTTTAGCCTGCCAAATTGCCGGTCGGTAGGCTGGCAGATTGGGTGGTCGGTTCCGCGATTTGGAGCCAGCCGCCCATTCTGTTTGTGAGGCGGCGTACAAAGACACAATTCCAGGTTGCGATTACGATGTTGAAGTAGCATGGATTTTTTCCGCGCAGGCAAGTTACGTAGAGGCAATCTGGATAACAAGGAGATCCGCGATGAGAGGCAACATGTTCTTACGATCCGTTTTGGCTCTGTCGGCAGCGGTGGCGATCCTCGGTCTGGCGGCTGGGTCGGCACAGGCGCAGGCTGTGGTCATCTTCAGCGAGGACTTTGAGAGCCCGGTGGTCTCCGGTTTTTCCAAGGGCACGCTCCCGGACAACGGGTACTGGGTCGGCTCTTCTGCAGGCTACGGATCCGATAGGAAAGGGCTTATCAACGAGGATGGGGGCGACTTCACCGACCCCGTCGGTGAGCAGGCTTTTGCCTTCCGGTACACCAACTCCGGCCTGACGACGGCGGATGCGGTGATCGGTGATTTCATGTCGGGTATCACCTACACGATTTCATTCGATGCGGTTCTGGACGGCTACAACGACACCACTCCTTATACGCTTCAGCTTATCGCGTTTGCCGACGGTGCCGCTCGCAATGATTGTCGCAGCACGCCAGCCGGCAGCACAATGCTGCAGCAGGTAACCGGCAATGCAACCGAAGATGGCTTGTATACACACGTCACGTTCGACTACACGGTGGAACCTGGCGCCGCCGAGGTGGGAATGGATATTGGCCTTCGGTTCCGCGGAGCCACAAGCAGCGCGATTATCGACAACGTGCTGGTGACGATGCCTGGCGGGGCCTACTGGGACCTCAACGGCAGTGACCCGGGCTCCGGCGGCTCGACGCCCTCCGGCGTCTGGAACGCGACGAACGCGTATTTCAACCCTCTGGACGACGGCACCGGCACCCCGATCGCCTGGACCCCGGGCGGAAAGGCCACGTTTTCTGCCGGCGACGACGCCAACGGAACCTATACCATCACCGTCGATGGCACACAGGACATCGGCGGGCTGACTTTCCTGAACGGAGACGTCACGCTGACGCCCGGCGCAGCCGGTGTGCTCCGCATGACCTCGGATACCACGGTGAATGTTGATGCGGGTCTGACCACGACCATCGCGACCCAGATCACCGATGACGGGACAGCCTGGGAACTGACCAAGGCCGGCACCGGCACGCTGGTCATCAGCGGTTCGGGCACCCTGGGCAGCGGCGGGAATCTGACAGTGAGCGGCGGCGCGATCGATATGGGCGGCACCAGCCAGACCGTCGGGGCGATGAGCATCTCCGCTGCGGCGCCCAGCGGCGACACCGTCAGCAATGGCACGATCACGGCCACGTCCTATGCCGCCAGCAATGACACCGGCACGGCCATCGTTTCGGCGAACCTGCTGGATGACGCAGGCTCAACCATGACCAAGTCCGGCACGGGAGCGATGGTCCTTTCTGGAAGCAACACGTACACCGGCATGACGAGCATCAATGCCGGTGCGTTGGTCTTCGGAAAGCAGGCCGCTCTCAATGGTGGCCTGAGCAGCTTCACCCCGGCCAATATTACCGTGGAATCCGGGGCGGCTCTGGGCCTCGGTGTTGGCGATTCGGGTGCCGGTTATTTCGACTCGGCGGCCGTCGGCACGGTCCTGTCCCAAATGGGCACCAGCACCGCGACGACCGGCATGAAGGCGGGCGCCCAACTCGGCCTGGACACCACCAACGCAACGGGCGGGACGTTCACGCAGAGTTCCGTCATCGGCGACCTGAGCGACGGCAACTCGCTCGGCTTGGCCAAGCTCGGCGAAGGCCAGCTCATTCTGGACGCCGACAACACCTATACCGGCGCGACGACCGTGTATGCCGGCACCCTGACGGCCGGGGCGGGCAAGACCAGCGCGTTCGGCGCGACGGCGAGCCTTGCCTTCGGGCCGGGCTCTGCGGCCACGGTGCAGCTCAACGGCAACGAGATCAGTGTCTCCAGCCTGACCAGCAACGGCGGCACGCCGATCATGGAAAACGGCGCCGACACGGACTCTGCCCTGACCATCAACCACTCGGCTGACATCACCTACGCCGGCGTTCTTCAGGACGGTGCGGGCAGCGGCACACTGGGGCTGGTCAAGGACGGCGCCAGCATGCTGACGCTTTCCGGCACCAACACGTACACCGGTGGCACTATCGTCAATGCGGGTACGCTGTATGTCAGGGCCGACTCGCTTGGTACGGGAGATATCACGTTCGCCGGCAACGGCGCGTTGCGGCCGGTTTACGGCGCCTACCCGGTGCTGGATAACAACCTCACGGTGAACTCGGGCGTCACTGCCGAGTTGCAGGCGGTCAACCAGTATTACAGGATAACCATTGCCGGCGCGGTTGCCGGCAGCGGCACCCTCATCGCCAGCAGCACCAGCAACGGCGCGGGGAGCGTCACTCTGTCCAACGCCGCCAACACCTTCACCGGAACCCTTCAGGTTGGCACCTCGACACAGGGCGTCAACCTTACCGTGAACAGTCTGGCCGACGGTGCCAATCCGATCCTGATGTACGGCACAAGCTCGAGACCGGCATATTTTACCTTGGGTAGCGGTGAGGCCTCGTCGTTGCTCTTCGACAGCCGCCAGATCACGCTTCTCGGCGGCGCGGGTTCCGTGGTGAAGATCAGCAACAATAACGGCACCGCCGGGAACACGATCATCATCAACACCGACCTCGCGGTCGACGCCGCAGGCAACAAGACGTTGAATCTCGGCGGCTCCAACACCGGCAGCAACGCCTTTACCGGCGCGATCTCCGATGGAGTAGATGCGGTGATCAGTCTGGCCAAGGAAGGCGGTGGTACGTGGGCCCTTTCAGGCACCAACAGCTACAGCGGCACGACCACCCTCAATGCCGGCACGCTCAGCATTGGCGCCAGCAACAACCTGGGTGACGGCAGCGATACAAACGGACTGGTCTTCAACGGCGGCACGTTGCGGATCACCGGCACCGAGTTGACCCACATGTGGGACTTGACGAATTCAGGTACTCGCCCGATTACCTATACCGCCGGCAAGGCGGTCGGCCTGGACATCGCCGATGCCGGCCACACGTTCACCGTGGACCATGTTCTCAACCAGACCACCGGCGGCTTGACCAAGTCCGGCGAGGGCACGCTCGTGCTGGGTGATATCAACACCTACACCGGCAACACGGCGGTTACCGCCGGCACACTGGATGTGACCGGCGAGATCGCCGGCAGTGCCGTGACGGTCAACGCCGACGCGCAGATCACCGGTGGCGGCACCGTCAAGAGCCTGACCATCAACACCGGCGCCGGCTTCACCTGGGGCTTCGGCGATGGCGGGGACTACACGATGGATGTGGACGGAGACTTGTCGCTGGCTGACAACTGGGTGATTAAGCTGGTGGACCTCGGCGCCGATCCTGATGCTTCCCTGACGTACGACCTGTTCACCTACGGCGGGGCGTATGACGACGCGGCCGAGTTCAGCGATGCCCTGACTAACCTCGTGATCGACGACACGGAAGCCCTCGGTTGGGACACCTCGGGGCTGACTATTATCGCCGCTGGCGGGTACGTCAGCATCACAGGCGTCGGCTCGACGGTCACCGTCGGCGACGCCAACGGCGACGGCGTGGTGGACTCGGCTGACTACATCATGGTCAAGACGCACCTCGGCGGGGCGCCCGGTGCCGAGGGCGTTGGTGGCGACCTCGACGGCGATGGCACGGTGGATTGGGACGACCTGCAGATTCTGCAGACCGCCTTGACCGCGGGTGCCGGGGCCGGTACACCGATTCCCGAGCCGGCCACGATGGGTCTCTTAGCCTTTGGCGCGTTCGCGATGATTCGCCGACGTCGTAGGGCCTGAGCCCCGTCGAAGGGCCGCAGATCCTGAGCCTTGCCAGAGACCTGTACCGATAGTTTTCCTCGGCCCCGAGGCTCCCTGGATGGGAGCCTCGGTGGCCGAAGGTTTTTCTGCCTGGGGCCGGCCGGGCCGACCATGATATGCGGTTGCCGGCGAGAGCGGCTGTCAAGGCGTTGGCTGTACGTTCCGGCCGGGGTCACATCAAGTTTGATCTTTG
>Ga0272444_10003749_pt1 | contig 13595 bp, 12 predicted proteins | sample SSMForm13_FD_201033 | JGI IMG/M metagenome (GOLD analysis project Ga0272444, IMG submission 201033) | Marine sediment archaeal communities from Little Sippewissett salt marsh, Falmouth, MA, United States - SSM-Form-13 | ecosystem: Environmental > Aquatic > Marine > Wetlands > Sediment ...
GGGCAGGGCACGTATACCGTCCTGAAACAGATCGCCGCCGAGGAGCTGAAGCTTCCGATCGACAAGGTCCACGTCACGTGGGACTGCGACACCGCCTTCTCTCCGTACGACTGGCAGACCGTCGCCAGCCGGTTTGCCTACATGGGGGGCAACGCGGTCATCGAAGCGGCAGCCGACTGCCTGCGCCAGATCCGCGATGTGGCGGGAAGGGCGTTCGACGTCGCGCCCGATCGGATCGCCTGCGAAGACGGCGTCGCGTTCGTCGCCGTCGACCCGGACAGGCGCATCCCGTACGCACGGCTCGCCCTCGGCTACACGTTCGAGAACGGGAACTCGATCGGCGGACCGGTCATCGGACACGGCCGATTCATCGCGACCGGCCTGACGCACCTCGACCCGGACACCGGTCAGGGACTCCCGGCGCAGTACTGGACGTACGGAGCCCATGCGGTCGAGATCGAAGTCGACACGGAGACCGGGGAAATCGAGGTGCTCGATATTGCCACCGCCATCGACGCAGGGAAGGTTCTCAACCCGAAGCTGTGCACGGGCCAGGTCGTCGGGGGCGTCATCCAAGGGCTCGGGTCGGCGCTGTGGGAGGAGTTCCGCTTCGACGAGCACGGCCGGTTCCTCAATCCGGCGTTCGTCGACTACAAGATCCCGACCGCGAAGGACCTCCCGCGCCGGATGCAGCAGGCCCTGCTCGAGTTCCCGCAGCCCGGCGGCCCGTACGGTGCACGCGGCGTCGCCGAGCATCCGATGATCTCCGTTCCGGGCGCCATCGGGAATGCGCTGTTCGATGCGCTCGGGATCGAGTTCACGACGTTGCCGCTGAACTACGAGCGGATCCTCCTCCGCATCCGAGAGGCGCAGGAGGGAAACGAGGCGGCATGAACCGTGTCCTCGTCGAGCGGAATCGCTACTTCGACTCGGTCTTCCTGATGCGGATCAGCCGCGATCTGGAGCAGCTGCCCGGCGTTCACCAGGCGACCGTCGCGATGGGTACACCCGCGAATCTCGCAAATCTGGAGAAGGCCGGCTTCGTCACGACCCAGGCGATCGATTCGTCCGAATCGTTCGCCGCCCGTGAATCGTCGCAGACGATTCACGCCAATGACCTCGTGATCGCGATCGACGGCGAGTCGGAGGATTCGGTCGCCGCAGCGGAGGAAGCGCTCGAGCGGCTGCTAGCCGGCACGGAAACCGCCGCCGGCGCGGCGGGCGACACCCCTCAGGCAGAGTCGATCGGCGAGGCGCTCCGCATCGATCCCGACATCAACCTCGCCGTCGTCTCCGTGCCCGGTGCCTATGCCGCGCGCGAGGCCCGGCGGGCGCTGAGGCGCGGGCTCCATGTGATGCTCTTCTCGGACAACGTTTCCGTCGAAGACGAGATCGCACTGAAGGACGAAGCCATCGAACGTGGATTGCTGATGATGGGGCCCGATTGCGGAACCGCGATCCTGAATGGGACGCCCCTCGGCTTCGCCAACGTCTGCCGACGCGGGGCCATCGGCATTGTCGGCGCGTCGGGGACCGGGATTCAGGAGATCTCGTCGCTCGTCCATCGGATGGGTGGCGGGATCTCGCAGGCGATCGGAACCGGCGGCCGCGACCTCTCGGCCGACGTCGGCGGCGCCATGTCGCGCTTCGGCATCGAGGCACTCGCGCAGGACCCGGAGACCGAGGTCATCGTCGTCGTCTCCAAAGCCCCCGCTGCCTCTGTCGTCCCGGAACTCCTTGAGACGCTGGCCGCGGCCGGGAAGCCGAGCGTCGTGCAGTTCGTCGGCTTCGATCCGGACAAGGCGGATCCCGGCTGGCTCGACGGCCAGGCACGGTTCGCCGTGACCCTGGAGCAGGCAACGTCGTTCGCGTGCGAAGAGGCGGGGTACGATCCGGAAGTCCCGCAGACCCTTCCGATCGACCCGCCGACCGTCGATGGGAACATCCTCGGGCTCTATTGCGGCGGCACGCTCTGCCAGGAGGCGTGGGCGCAACTGAGCCGGGCGGGGCTCGACGTCGTTTCCAACGTCGCCTTCGACCCGTCGAAGAAGGTCCATCCGGAGATGGAAACGACCGGACACGCCCTGTGGGATCTCGGAGACGACGTGTTCACCGTCGGCCGCCCTCATCCGATGATCGAGCCCGCGCTGCGCGACGAGCGCGTCGTGAAGGCAGGCGAAGATCCCCGCGTGGGACTCGCCCTCGTCGACTGCGTCCTCGGCTACGGCGCCCATCCCGACCCCGCAGCGAGCCTGGCCGACGCCGCGAAGCGTGCCATCTCTGCGGCACGTTCGGACGGCCGGACGCTCTACATCGTGGCGTCGGTGACCGGCACGGACCTCGATCCTCAGAACGCGACCGAGCAGCGAGCGACGCTCGAACAGGCCGGCATCACCGTTGCCGGGAGCAATGCCGACGCCGTCCGAATCGCCGCGCGTTACGTCCAAGGAGCCCGAGCATGAGCGATCTTCACGGTCTCCTCGCGAGAGAGTTGCATGTCGTCAACCTCGGCCTCGCATCGTTTGCGGAGACTCTTCGAGCCCACGGCACGCCGGTGCTGGATCTCGACTGGCGCCCGCCGGCCGGTGGTGACTCCGATCTCGCCGATCTCCTCGACCGAATGACGACCGTCGACGGCCGTTGGATCGAGCCGATCTCGCGCGCCAACGCGGAAGCGATCGAACGTCTCCTCGCCGCCGAGCCCCGAATCGTCGGGATCGCGACCGCCCGTGACGTCGTCCCGGGACTGACTGACCGAACGATCCTCCACGCCGGGCCGCCCGTGACATGGGACCGAATGTGCGGTCCGATGCGCGGCGCCGTGATCGGCGGGCTTCTCTACGAGAACCACGCTGCGTCGGAGCAGGAGGCGATCGAGCTTGCTGCGAATGGCGACATCTCATTCGATCCTTGCCATCATCACGACGCCGTCGGGCCGATGGCCGGCGTCGTCACGCCGTCGATGCCCGTCTGGATCGTCGAGAACGCCGCGTTCGGGAACCGCGCCTACTGCACCCTCAACGAGGGACTCGGGAAGGTGCTGCGGTACGGCGCGTACTCCGATGAGGTCATCGACCGATTGCGTTGGATCGCGGACGAGCTGGCGCCGATTCTTGTCGCTGCGATCGAAGCGCACGGGCCGATCGATCTACGATCGTTGATCGCTCAGGCCCTCCAGATGGGCGATGAGGGGCACAACCGTAACCGCGCCGGGACGTCGCTTCTCATCAGAGAGCTAGCGCCGGTTCTGGTTCAACTCGATGAGCCGAAAAGCGCCATTGCCAAAGTCCTCGAGTTTCTGAACGGCAACGATCACTTCTTTCTGAATCTGACGATGCCGGCGGGGAAGTGTGCGCTCGACGCCGCCGCGAACGTCGAGGGCAGCTCCCTCGTCACCGCGATGGCTCGGAACGGCACCGAGTTCGGCATCCGCGTCTCCGGCACCGGCGATCGCTGGTTCACGGCCCCCGCGCCGATCGTCGACGGGCTCTATCTGCCAGGGTTCACTGCCGAGGACGCCGCCCCGGACATCGGCGATTCCGCAATCACCGAGACCGCGGGCTACGGAGGCTTCGCGATGGCCGCGGCCCCGGCGATCGTCCAGTTCGTCGGTGGATCGCCGGAGCTGGCGCTGGCGACGACGCGCCGTATGCAGCGGATCACCCTCGCTGAAAGCCGCGCCTACCAAATCCCGGCCCTCGGCTTCCGCGGCACGCCGACCGGGATCGACGTGCTGCGCGTCGTCGAATCTGGGATCGTCCCCGCGATCAACACCGGCATCGCGCACAAGGAGCCCGGCGTCGGCATGGTCGGCGCCGGCCTCGTGACGCCGCCGTTCGCTTGCTTTGCGCAAGCAGCCAGAGCGCTGGCTGAGACGATCGAGAAGAAACAGGGATAAGAGGCACAGAAGCAGGAACGCAGAGGGGGCAGAGATCCTCAGAGGAGAGGCAACGGCCAGATCATCGGATGCCGCCGGGGTAGGGCTATGGACTACGCTGGACCTCAAGGAGCAGGAGAGTGGGGCTTCCCTGCCCTTGAGTTTCCTCTATGCCTCTCCGCGACCTTTGCGTTGGATGAGGTTGTCATCTAGGAAGGAGAAACCATGAAGTTCATCGATCTAACCATTCCGCTGGGGATTGCCACGCCGCCGTGGCCGACCTACGAGCCGCTGCAGGTGAAGTACTTCAAGCGCCTCGCGCCGAACGGCGCGAACGGGCAGTTGCTGACGCACTCGAATCACGTCGGAACGCACCTCGACGGCGAGATCCACTTCTTCGCCTCGGGGAAGGACATCGCCCAACTCGACTTCGACTTCCTCGTCCACGAGGGCGCGATCGTCGACCTGTCCGACATCGTCGAGGACTACGACATCTACACGTCGGAGATGGTCGAGGAGCGCGTCGAGGTGAAGGAAGGCGACATCCTGATCATCCACACCGGGTATCATCACTACGGCTGGGACCAGCCGGAGGCGGACGAGGTCCGGTACATGGTCAAGCACCCCGGACCGGACCGAGAGTTCGTCCATTGGGCGCTGAAGAAGAAGATCCGCTGGATCGGCGTCGACTGCGGCTCGGCCGACCACCCGATGAACACGATCATTCGCGACTGGATGCCGCGTCAGGCGGCGGAGGCTGACGCGCACTTCCGGGAGAAGTATGGCGTGTCGATGGCCGAACGCTTCGATCCATCGAAGTACCAGATGATGCACCTCGAGCTGTTCGACAAGGGACTGATCCACGCCGAGTGCGTCGGCGGAGACGTCGACCTGCTTCTCAATCAGCGGGCGACGATCGGCTGTTTCCCTTGGCGGTTCGTCGACGGCGAGAGCTCGATCTCCCGAATCGTCGCGATCGTTGACGACGACCGCTACGACGAGCTGATGCAACTGAAGGCCGAGTGCGTCCTCACCAAGTTCGGCGACGTCGCCGGCGCGAAGAACCCGCATCTGCATGCCGTCGGCCGAACATAGCCTTTGGCTATGTTCGGCTTCCGTTCCGGGGATCTTCGATCCCCGGCGCCGGGTGATGAGCAACCGGATGATAAATGTCGAGCGCGACCACCAAGGCAGGTTGCTTCGCACGCAAAAGAACTCGGGCGTTCCAGCCATCCCGAAGCGCGCGCCGGGCCGTGTAGACACGGTCGTCACAGATCTGTAGACTGTTGCGTCTACATATCGGCCAGCAGGGAGGCGAGTTGATGTCCTCCAAGAGCACGACCATCCGAGTGACGAACCACGCCCGCGACACCGTTCGCGAGATCTCCGAGATCACAGGCAAACGCCAACAGGAGGTCGTCGATGATGCCGTCGAAGCGTACCGGCGCCAGATCCTGTTGGAGAAGGCAAACCACGCCTACGCCGCTTTTCAGTCCGACAAGGAAGCGTGGCAAGCGGAACTTGAGGAACGCGAAGCCTGGGACGCGACGCTCGCGGATGGGGCGGAGGACAGCTAGCCCGTGTCCGAGCCGTCGCGAGGAGAGGTCTGGCAGGCGAACCTGAGTCCGACGAAGGGCCATGAGACCCGTGGGACGCGCCCATGCCTCATCGTCTCCGTCGATCCGTTCAACCGAGGTCCCGCCGGGCTCGTCGTCGTCCTGCCGATCACGACGCGCGAGAAGGGCATTCCACTACACGTCACAGTGGATCCGCCGGAAGGCGGTCTCGAAAGGCGAAGCTTCGTCAAGTGCGAGGAGCCCCGATCCATCTCCAAAGATCGGCTGACAAAGCGGTTGGGCGAACTTGCCGAGCCAACGATGGAGGAAGTGAACGACCGCCTCCGGATTGTGCTTGGTCTCTAGCGGAAGGGGAATCGAAAGCGGACCTGATGGCAGGGAAGCCTGACATCGAAGTATGGGAGCCGTTGCGATTCCTTCTCGGCAGTTGGTCTGGTACGTGCTCGGGGAAGCCGGGGAACGGCAGGGTCGAACGGACGTACGCGCTCGTCCTCAACGAGCAGTTCATCCAGGTCAGTGGGCGGTCGACCTTCGAACCGCAGGAGAAGAATCCCGACGGCGAGGTCCACGAGGAGCTCGGCTTCTGGAGCTACGACCAGATCCGTGGCGTGCACGTCTACCGCGAGTTCCTCGCCGAAGGCTTCGTCAACCGGTACGTCCTCGAATCGCACGATGCCGCGAAGCTCGTGCTCGTGACGGAAGCGATCGAGAACCTCCCGCCCGACTGGCAGGCCAGAACGACGTTCGAGATCCACGGCAACGACCACTTCGTGGAGACCTTCGAACTCCGCAAGCCCGACGGCGATTGGGACTGCTACATCACGACAGAGCTACGGAGGGCGGGCGCCTGAGCCTGACAGCGAACGCTCGCTGCCAGGCTGACCACCAGAATGAGTTGAGTACTGCGTCCCCGGAACTCCCAGAATGAGTTGAGTACTGCGTCCCCGGAACTCCCCGGAACTCCGAGGTCATCGGCCAGTCGCGAGAACGCCCCCCGATCGGCGAAGAAGCGGCGTGATGTCGTACCTCGGTCCCGGCGTGCTCGTGCCGATCAGGAAGCGGTAGGGATTCATGGTCCGTGGACTGAATACGGACCAGGCAATCGGCAGTGCTCTATGAGCCCGTCGCCTTCCCCGCAGATCAAAAGGAGACGGGCCGGCTCTCGCCGGCCCGCGTTACCTGTCTGTCTCGCTCTCAGACGGCTAGATCCGCCAGTCGTCCCTCTTCCCGCCGCGGCCGCCTCCCTGTCTGCCTCCGCGACCGCCACCACCGCCGCCGGATCGCGGCGGCCGGCGCTTGCGGTTGCAGTCGCCGCAGTAGACCGGACGGCCGGATGTTGGCTCAAATGGAAGCTCGGTGATCTCCGTTCCGCAATCGGCGCACTTCAGGTTGAGATGACGCACGTCGATCATCTTGCGTTCTCCAAAGCTCATTCGCTCTCCTCCTGCGAACACGCCCTGCAAGGCACCCGCCTGCCGGGCGAGATCCGCATAACGAAACCGTAGCCCAATGCGGTCAAGAAAGAAAGGCGGCTCGTCATCACGCCCACCCCCGCCGGATGAGAGAGAGCCGCCCGGCTGAGCGCGCTTCGGTTCTCGCGACGTGTCTTTTTCGGATTCCCTGCAGGGAATCGCGGCGGCGGGTGAGCTCCTCCGGGATCGACGTCCCGTCGGCTCACGCGGCGTTCTCTTGGGCCCGAGGGGGAACCGCCGGGTCGTCTCGTTGCGCCAGCATGTCGCCCAGCGTCACGTCCGGGTGATGGTACGGCGTGATGCCCACGTCCAGGCCGCCGAGGCTGATTGCGCTCTCGGGGCACCAGTGAAGGCACGCAAAGCAGGTGAGACATCGATCGCCCCAGATGGGCCTGTCTTCCCGAAGCTCGATGTTCTCCGTCGGACAGACGCGGGTGCAGATCCCGCACGCCGTGCACGCGTCGCTTGCCGTCAACCCCAACCCCTTGGATCCGCGCGTCACGAGGGCCCCGAAGAACCGCAGGATCACCGGGACGAGCCGGAGCATCGACGGACGAAGCATCGCGAGCGCCGCGCTGCTCGAGTCGACTCGTCCACGATCGCACCGCAACACGTACTCGCAGACCTCTTCGGCCGTCTTCTTCCATGCGCCCAGCAGGGACTCCCGTTTCGAGTCTGAGAAGAGCCCGCAGCCGACGCCGTTGTGCGGCATGGGGACGGCGAATCCGCCGGAGAGTCGACCACCGCGCGACTCGATCGCCTGTTGCACGCTCTTGAGCGACCGCCCCGGCGCGGCGGTGCCGTGGGTGCAGATCGCGAACACGTACTTCGACTCGATGTCCGACACCGTCTCCAGATAGTCGAAGATGCACCGAGGGGCCCGGAAGTCGTAGATCGGGAAGACCAAACCGATCGTGTCTACCTCGCGCTCCTGCCGGGATCGGTCAGCGGCCTGGATCGCCGGGATGAGGTCCCCTTCGAGCTTGCCGGCGACGTACCTGGCGATCGCCAAGGAGTTCCCGGTCCCTGAGAAGTAGGCGATCTCTGTCCTTGCCATGCGATTCACGCTCCTCTTCGATGTGGCGCCGAGTATAGGTCGTTTCGCGCACCTCCGTCGATGCGGCCCGGTGCCGGCGCGCTTCGCGGCAGGGCCGGAGGGCGCTATCCTCCCCGGTATGGGTTCTGCTGATCTTCGCGCCATGAGCGTCGGTGGGCACGCCTTCCGGTATCTGACCGGGAGGCCGCGCACCGGGCGCGTGGCTTCGGTCTTCCGGCATGGACTGAACGCCCTGTTCGATGACGAGGGCGATCCCGTGCTGATCTCGATTCAGACCGCGGACGTCCCGCTCCATCCATTCGGGATCGAGGTCCGGCGACCTCCGATCGCACGCGAAGGGGAGGGTGTATTCGCCGGCTCAGGGTGCATTCGGTTTGGAGCCGGCGATCGCGTGGTGCTTGGAGAAGCCACCCCGGACGACCTGCGCATCGCCCCCTACACTCCGGACGAGTCGAGCCGCGCACGGACGAGGCGGCCGCTCCTGGAGCGGCTTCTCGACGAGAGGTCGGCGGAACAAGGAAGCGACCCGTTTCGATCGCGGATCGACGGCATCCTGGCCGCTTGGCGAACGACAGGCGGAATCCGTGTTCTCCCCGGTCTGATCGGCCTCGGCACGGGCTCTACGCCCGCCGGCGACGATGTCCTCGTCGGCCTCATCGCCGCTCTCACAGCTCTCGAGAACGTCGCCCACGAAGCGAAGGCGGCACTCCGTGGCCTTCGCCCAGCTCCTCGCGAAGCAAGGAGCCTGACGAGCCTGGCCTCGGCGCAGATGATCGGCGCGGCACTTGATCGATCGTTCCCGGAGCCGCTGCGCGATCTCGTCGAGCGGCTCGGATCCGAGGCCGCTACCGAGTCCGACGTTCGCCATGCCGCCCATCGCGTCGCGTCGCTCGGGGCAACCTCCGGCCGGATGATGCTGCGCGGGCTCGCCGCCGCGCTCGGCTAGTCGTCCTCCCAGACCGCGTGGACCGTGTACCTCTGCCGCAGGTCCGCCGTCCGGTCGTTCCGGTTCCCGGCGGTATGCGTGTCGGCATGTCGCAGGTAGGGTTTCATGGCGAATCGACTCGACGTTCCCGCTACGAGCCCTCCAGCGGCGCGAGCAGCTCGGACAGCGGGGTCGCCTCCGATCGGAGGATCGAGAAGAGGAGTAGGTCGAGGTACTCGCCGCGGTCGTAGAGCGCGTGACGGAGGGTGCCTTCGAGGGTGTACCCGGCCCGCTCGGCGACGGTCCTCGATCCGACGTTGCGCGGGTCGAGGATGATCTGTATCCGATCGATCGGCTTCTGTCCGAACAGGTAGGCGGTCGCCAGCCGGACGGCTTCGGTCATGAACCCCTTGCCCCGGTCCTCGGGCCGATAGATCCGGTAGCCGAGTTCCCATCCCTGATAGGAGTGCGACGCCCTATAGACGTTGATCTGGCCGACTCGCCGTCCGTCGCGGTCGGTGATCAGGAGCAACTTGAACTCGTCGGTCCACCAGCCGGTCTCGTCGAACCGCTTGAACCACTGCGGCTCCGAGATGCACCCGAGCGGCCAGAACTCCCCGATCTCCCGCACGTCGGCAGCAAGGTCGTACAACCCATCCAGATCGCTCCGGCGAAACGGTCTCAAGATGACGCGATGACCTACGAGCATGTGGGTTCCTCCTGACGCGGCGCCAGTCGAGAGTGCAGCATCACGATCGATCGTACAAGCTGCAGCTCCTTCGGGACGGCGTGCCGCCCTCGCCTTCGTCCGATGCGGCAGCGAAACCGCAGCACGCAGACCCGCGGCGATTGCGCGGATCCAACCTTCTTGCCAGGGGGACCGTATGCGCTTTCCGTCGCGCCTCCGGGATTCCTGCGAGTCCTATCCGCAGGCCGAGCGCGGTGGCTACGTTCGCCGGTTCGCGATCGCCTTTCGCAGCGTCTTGATCGCCAGCTCGGCGCAGTGGGCGTGATCGACGGGCAGGCCACCGAGGGCGTCGTCCAGTCGAGACGGCTCCATCGCACGCGCTTCGTCGAGCGAAAGACCCTTCGCCATCTTGGTGAGCATGCTTCCGCAAGCCACGGTCGCGCCACATCCGTCCGTCATGAAGCTCGCCTGGGCGATCACATCGCCGTCGAGGAGCAGACAGATCTCCATCGTGTCCCCACACCAGCCCGTGAAGGCGGCGCGGGCGTCGCATCGGGCTAGTCGCTCCAGGTTGGCGGGGTCGAACCACTCGGCGATGACTTCGTCGGAGAACCCGTCCGGCGGGACGCCGCCATCCGTTCGGTCCAGCCATTCCGCGAATCGCTCCACATCCCTCGCCATATCCCCATTCCTCTCGCCGGAAGACGATGCGGATCCGCACCGCACCGAGGAAGTTTATCGCACCCACGCCGAGGGGTCGCACTCGCCGCGCTGCGTCGCGCCGATGTCCCGATCGCGAGAAGCGCATACCGCAGAACGGTCGGGCGTTCCTGTGATTTGCATCACAGACTCCGGGCGGTCAGATGAGGAGAATAGGATCAGCCCCGGGACCACCCGACTGGAAGAGGAGCTGAGACCGTGACCATGCACTGCTATCGCCGCACGATTCCGCTGGCGATCGCCGCCTTGTCCATCCTGCTGTGTGTCGCACTGCCGGCCGCAGGGCAGATGGAGAATCCGGAGGCGGCGGTCCGCCTCGAACGCACCCTATCCACCGCCCACGCGCTGCCCGGAAGCACCTTCCGGGTGACGCTGGAGATCGAACCTCGAATGGATCTGGAGGGCGTCGGCGTTCGCGAGACGCTGCCGTTCGGATGGAGTGTGTATCCGATCGAGACCGAAGGCGCTGTATTCAAGCAGTCGGAGAACGAGTGGGTGTTCACCGAGCGCCTCACCGAGGGCTCGACGATCGTGCTGGTGTACGAGGTCACGGTCCCACCGGCCGATCGTCTGTACTCGGACACGCTCCCGACCTGCTTCGAGATCACCGGGATCTTCCAGGCGACGGTTCCCGGCTTCGAGATCCCGATCCCGGGCGATGGTCTTCTGGAGATCAGCACGGCGATTCCGATTCCGACGGCGATCGCTCACCTCATCCCCGGGTCGCGAGACACCGCCGACGAGATCGATCTCCGCCTCGATCAACGCATCACCCGTGCGCAACTCGATCGCGCACTCGAATTCTGGTCGACCGACTCGGTCGTGCCGTGGACGGAGGGGGAGATCATCGACCTCCCGATGATCGAGAAGCTCACGTCGATTTACGAGGTCTGTCTGGAGGTCGACGAGTCGCTGCCGCTGTCGATCGACCCCGATCTCGTCGCTGTCCGCACGATCGAGACGTTCCTCCCCTGCGATTCGGTGCTCCTTCCTGAGGGTTGCCTCGATCCGGGACTGCCGGCTCGGCAATTCGCGGTGACGGTCGAGATCACCGGCACGTACGACGCGTACGGCGTCGGCCTGTCAGAGTGGTTCCCGGACACGTGGCGCGTGACGCCGGTCCAGCATGGAGGCTTCGTCTACCGGCCGTCGGCGACCGAGTGGATCTACCCCGACCGCCTTCCCGCAGGGGAGACGATCGTCGTCGACTACCTCGTCGAGGTGATCGAGTCGACGATCGGCTCTCTGAGTACGTACGAGGGCTGCTGCGGCGCCCCGGCGCCGTTCGTCGGGTTCGCATCGAGCGGCCTCGAGTGCAGCGAACGATCGGTCGGCGGAGAGACCGAAGGGTTCGTCTGGAACTGCTTGCCGGTCCTGCTCGCGATCTCTCGCTGGGACGTCGAGGAGGATCGACTGGACGCAACGCGGTCCGACACCGTGTCTTTCCCGCAGGTGCAGCGAGCGATCAACTTCTGGCTGTCGAACACCGCGGTGCCCCACACCTGCGGCTACACCGTCGGCTACCACATGCTGAAGCGGATCGTCGCCTACTGGCTCGCGGGCATCCCGGTGACCGGACCGCTGCCGAACGAGGCCGTGTCTGCCTGCGGGTCGGACGAGACGTGCGCCACGACAGTCTGCCCAACGGACGGAGCCTGCTCGATGACGGACCACCAGGCCGTGGAGGACTTCGTCGGCCTCCCGGACGTCCCGCAGCTCTCGCTCGAGATCGACGGCGTTCGCGAGCTGACGTGTGCCGCCCCGTCGACGACCTTGCGCGTCACCGCGCAGGGCGGAACGCCTCCGTACCGGTACGAGTGGCGAGGGCACGGTGGCGAGCTGCTCGGAACGTCGGACAGTCTCCCGGTGACCGCGCCGGGGGCCTACTCGGCCGTCGTCATCTCCGTCGGTGGATGCCGGGTCGGGCAGCAAGTCGTCATCACCCAGGACATCGAGGCGCCACAGCTCTCCGTCGACGTCGACGGCGTGCTCGGCTGCGCCATGGACGAGGTCACGCTGACGGCATCGGTGCTCGGAGGGCGCCCGCCGTTCATCGTTCGTTGGTTCGATGCGGCCGGAGCGCTGCTCGCCACCGGGATGAAGTGGGTCACCGACACGCCGGGCCGATTCACGATCATCGCCGAGGGCGCCAACGGATGCTCGACGAGTGCAACGGCCGAGGTCTTCGAAGACCTGGCGGCCCCGTCGGTCGACGCCGGACCGGGCGGAACGCTGACCTGCGACCGGGCCGAGATCGCGCTACACGGCTCGGCGAGCGGAGGCCGTGCCCCGCTCACCTACGAGTGGACGGACGAGGGCGGCCGCACGCTCGGAACCGACCTGTCGCTGACCGTCGATGCGCCCGGCACGTACGCACTGAACGTCACCGGCGCGAACGGCTGTTCCGGCTCGGACACGGTGCGCGTCGAGGAGGACGTCACTCCCCCGACGGTGGAGGTCACGTCCTCCGGACCGCTCACCTGTGCCGCACCGGTCGTGACCCTCACGGCGACGATCACGGCGACCAAGGAGCCGGTCGTGGTGTCGTGGCGCGACGCGTCAGGAGACGAGATCGGATCCTCGACGCGCATCGGCGTGTCCGATCCGGGTTCGTACACGGTCCGCGTTCAGGGTGGAAACGGATGCTCGGCCGAGCGGACGATCGTCGTCGGCGAAGACATCGCCCCGCCGATCGTCTCGGCATCGGTTGCGAGGGTACTGACCTGCGACGTCAGCGAGGCCGAGCTTCGAGTCGCCGTGCAGGGAGGACGTCCGCCATACACCTACGAGTGGACGCGCGCGTCGGGCCGCACCATCTCGACCGGAGAGGCCGCGTCCGCAGCCGAGCCGGGAACCTACACGGTGCTCGTCACCGGCGCCAACGGTTGCTCGGCCTCGGACACGGTCACCGTCTCCGAGGACATCGAGCCACCCATCGTGGAGGGCTCCGCGTCCGGCGTGCTGACGTGCGACGTCGCCCGAGTGACGCTCTCCGCCACCGTCTCCGGAGGGCGGACGCCGTACGAGATCCGATGGAGAGACGCGAGCGGGACCGCCCTCGGCACGGGGGCAATCACCGTCGACCGGCCGGGGCGGTACACGGTAACGGCCACCGGCGCGAACGGCTGCTCCGCGTCCGATTCGGTGACCGTCCAAGAGGACGTCGCGGCGCCGACCGTCTCCGCCTCCGTCTCCGACGAACTGACCTGCAACGTCACCGAGGTGACGCTGTCGGCGTCCATCAGGGGCGGCCGCCCGCCGTACGCGGTCGTATGGACG
>Ga0272444_10003750_pt1 | contig 13594 bp, 9 predicted proteins | sample SSMForm13_FD_201033 | JGI IMG/M metagenome (GOLD analysis project Ga0272444, IMG submission 201033) | Marine sediment archaeal communities from Little Sippewissett salt marsh, Falmouth, MA, United States - SSM-Form-13 | ecosystem: Environmental > Aquatic > Marine > Wetlands > Sediment ...
GAATAGTAGTTGGTTACGGGCATCTCTGGAGCATCTTGCGGCAAATAGCCTGTAGTTGGCGATTGGCGGGAGTTCTCTGCGAGAACTGTCGTTGAGGTATGTTTCCTTCAGCGAGCAGAAAACGACAATTCGAGATCCCACAAACCCAAGCCTTCCGATTACCGTCCTCTTATGCTTGCTGGATTCACGAGGGGCGATACGCTACCATCCGGGAATGATTTTCCGGCGGTACGGCATGTTCACTGGCGGGATCGAGCTTCCAGACGAGAAGCGACCTACCATCGATCGGGCAATTGAAGTTGCGACGCGCCCGCAGCGCCTCCTCGTGCCGCTGGCACCGTGTGGCGGCGCGCCCGCGACTCCGACCGTCGCGACCGGCGACACTGTCTCGCCAGGTCAGCGCATCGCTATCGCCAAGGACCAGACTGGCGTTGATGTCTTCGCCCCGCTGGCTGGACAAGTGGCTGGAATTGTCACCGTAACCGTGCCGGAGTGGGGTGGTTTTGTCGAGTCGCCAGCCATCGAATTCACCGATCTTTCGGCCCCGACCGATCTGGCCCCGTCTCGCGGCGAAGATGGCGGCTTGCCCGAGAGGGGCTTCAACTGGAAAGACGCCAGCGAAGATTCCCTTCTCGCTCGACTGGCTGAGGGGCAACTTGCCACCCATCGCGTTCGTCCCCAACCGTTGATGACCTGGCTGAGCCGAGCGCGAGACCAGAAGTGTCGCTGGTCCATTGTCAACGTCATGGACCAGGAGCCGCTGGTCTCCAGTGACCACCGCTTGTTGAGCGAGTTCGGCCCGGAAATAATGGAAGGCCTCGCCATCATCGCGAGACTGGTCGGCTCGCCAAACAAAATCGTCGCTGCCGACCATCGGCGAACCAGCTACTACGAGGCCTGTGGCGCCCCGGCTGAACGATTCGGCGTCACGCAAATCGCCCTGCCTCACAAGTATCCCATTGGGGCCGACACCATCCTTACAAAAGTCATTACCCGCCGGGAAACCCCACCGGGCGAGACTCCGTTTGCCGTCGGCGCTGCTGTGCTCGACGCCGCGACTTGCCTGGCAGTCTATCAGTGGGTTGTCCACCGGCGACACCTGCTGGCACGAGTGGTTACCGTGGCTGGACCGCACACCGCCCGCCCGGGCAATTTCTGGACGCCCTTTGGTACGCCCTGCGCGGATCTTGCCGCCCTGACAGCCGGGCCAGGATCAGGCTCTGCCGCCGGCGAGCCGACACTTATACACGGCGGGCCGATGGCAGGGACGGTCTGCGACGCCCGGGCGGTTGTTACGCCCGCGACGAATGCGGTGCTGAGCCTGGAAGCCGCTCGCACGCCTCTGCCCGGGCCCTGCCTTCGCTGCGGGTGGTGTACCGATCACTGTCCCGCCAGGCTCAATGTCGCCGCCCTCAACGACGCGTTCGAGCTGTCGCTTGTGGACCGCGCCCGTCTCGGCGGGGCGCTGGCTTGCGTCGAGTGCGGAGTGTGCAGCTACATATGTCCAGCCCGGTTGCCGCTGACGCAACGGGTCAAACAACTCAAACGCCGTATTGTGGCTCTTCGCCGCGCCTCCGAGGCGCCGCCTGCTATCGGGAGCGACAAGCCATGACCTCCGACGCGACATCATCCAGCCAGGACCGCACCCATACCGGCGCCACCGTCGCACATGTGCATGACTCGCCCTTTATCCGCGCGCCGGAAGGGGCGAGAACCGTGTTCCTCACCACCGTCCTGGCCGTGTGCGGGCCTCTGCTGGGCGGGATCGTCATGTTCGGCTGGCGGGCTTCGATGACCGCGGCCCTGGCAATCGCGAGCTGCGTTATAACCGAACGACTCTACTACCGGGTTACGCGAATTCCCGCGTTGCTGGGCAGGTCACACTCCGTGTTGACCGGCGTGCTCCTGGCGCTTACCTTGCCGGCCTTCGTGCCGTGGTTCGTGCCCGTCGTGGCGGGGGCGTTCGCCATTATCGTCGGCAAGGCGGTTTTCGGCGGGGTCGGGCATTTCGTGTGGCAGCCTGCGCTCGTGGGGCGACTCGCGGTGGCGGTGCTGTTCCCGGCGTTGCTTACCGTGGCCGACGCCCGCTTCGAGGGCCGACAGCCCGTGCTGGCCCAGAATCGCCTGCTGGTCGGGGACGTCCGCGAGGCTGCCTACGGAAACGACACCGCCCCCTGGCGGGGACGTGCCGCCCCTAACCGCAAGGACGCCGTCCTGCTGACTCCGCCGACAAGAATCCTGCGAGGCCTGACTGACCGCAAATCCCCCGCCTACAGCGCGCTGGTCCAGAGGCCAGCAGATCAGCCCGATGCAAAACCGGCTGGACTGCTCCAGATGCCGCCTATGGAGAATCTCTTCTACGGAGCACGGCCCGGCGGGCTCGGAGAAACGTGCATCCTCCTGCTCATCGTCGCCTGCCTCTACCTCGCCTATCGAGACTACCTCAAGTGGGAACTGCCGCTGTCGATGTTCCTTGCCGCGTGGATCACCGTCGCCGTCGCGCCGATATACCTGGCCGGACCCAACGACACCGTCCGAACCGTCTGGCTGCCGATACTGTCCCAAGAAGGACTGGCCGCCGCGCTTACGTACGTCAACTACCAGACCGTCAGCGGAGGGCTCGCCCTGGCGATAACGCTGGTGTCCGTCGAAATGACAAGCCGCCCCGTAACCGCCGGCGGACAGGTGCTGCTCGGCGTCGGCTGCGGCGTGCTTGCGATGCTGCTGCAACTCTACACCACCATCCCCATCCCCTGCCTGATGGCCGTGCTGGCAATGAACACGCTGACGCCCACAATCGACCGCCTCTGGCGACCAAGAGTCTTCGGCACCAAATACTTCGCCTTCCTGCGCGGGAAATGACCGTTGGGGAAAAAGAAGCTGATAACCACAGAGGTACAGAGACACTGAGGGTTAGAAGAAGAAGAGAAAGCAAGACGCAGAGAACAAAGACAATGCTTCACTTACAGTTTTGGTTTCCAGGGGGGGTATTTCCTCAGATCAGGCTCAACTTCTTCTTCTCGCTTCTTCTAACCCTCAGTGTCTCTGTGCCTCTGTGGTAATCCGCTTCTTCTGCGGCGACGGCGCCATTCCAGCAGCCCCAGGTAGCCTATCGCCGCCGCGACGGACAGGATCGGCTCGACCGGTACGCGGAATCTCGGATGGTTGGCTGGGCCTGGCAGCAGGCATGCCGTCACTACCAGCAGAAGACAAAGCCAGCCGCCCGCTGTCATCTTACTGAATCGCAATCGCCACAGACCGCACAACACCACGCCCGCGTAGCGGATCAGCAATATCCCCACCATCACCCCGGCCAGGATCATCGCCGTCGTGTTGCCTCCGAAGTAATGCCTCGCCGCCGCGACAAGCCCCTGCCGGTGCAGCACATCCAGCGTCCCCTTGCCGCCGGAGGTGTAGCCCATCACCTCCAGCGCATCGACAGCACCAGGCAGCCAGAACGCCGCATCGCCCTTGAGGTGAATGTCCGCGTACTGCCATGGGTGGGCAAAGATGATCTCGCGAGCCTTGGCCCAGCGATAGCGAGCCAGCCCGCCGGAAGTGCGGTCACATGGAGCGGTGCCCATCTCAGGCCGGGTGGCGACGTCTGCGGCGAAGGAGGCCCTGCTTTCGGCTTCGTCGAACTGCTCGCGCACCTGCTCGACGGGCACGCCTTGCTGCCGAGCCTCAATCTCCGCAGCCGAGTACCAGTACATGCTGTCCGTGGCGAAGCTCGAAAAGCCCCAGTAGTCCGCCACTATTACGTTGCGAGCTACCCACGGCGCTACACAAGAGGCAATCACCGCCACAAAGGCCAACGTGCGAAGAAGCCGCCTCGGCCGTAGCATGGGCATCTTGCCCATGAGTACCACGGGCGTCTCGCCCGTGGATTCTCCTGTCTCCGCCAGGGCCGAGACGGCCCTGGTACTCACGGGCAAGATGCCCGTGCTACGGCGCGAGCAGAATATCACCAGCGTCATCACGGCCGAGAAAGCAAACCCCACCGGCCGAACGTAACACGAGACGCCCATGACAAGCGCAGCCGACAGAAGCGGCCACCACCCGCCCCTTCGGAAATGTCGCAACAGCAGCACCACCGCCGCAATGAGCATGAACGCGAAGATGCTGTCCGAGAGAATCCGGCAACTCGCCGCAGCGGCGAGCGGCGAGAACGCTTGGAGCAGCGCACCCAGCAACCCAACCCCATGCCCCGCTAGTGATCGGCCAAGAAAGAACGTCAGCAGCACCAGGTGAAGGTCCAGCAGGACCTGGAATGACAGAGCAATTCTCACGATCATTATCGGAGATATCGCCCACACAGGCAGCGGGGAACTGCCAGATGCGTGCGGGTGGGTCTTCGATGGAACCCAAGACGCTCCCGCCAAGAACGTCGGATAGCCCGGCGTGCGAAAGATTTCCGGCCCGGATGCGTCCAGCATGCCACTGGGCACCCCGGACCATGGTCGTTTGTACCCATTGCCGAGGTACGGCCAGAGTGACAGTTTCACGTAATCCGTCGAATCCGGTGTCACGGCCCGTTCCACATCCGCGAAGACAGAGAACATCAACACCGTCCGCATGGCCAGCGCTAAAACCAGAATGCCCCACAGGCGAATGTCTTTCATGACGTCCATTGTAAACTGCCCCGCCCGCACGTGCCACGACCACGTTACCCGCTTCTCAATTACATATCTTCCCGTGTGCGCCGGGATTGACTAGAATATGGGTATGACTGACGCGAATCACACACACGATACTGCCGGGGCGCACGATGGCACCGGCACGGCCCGCCCGGCCGCCGATACCGGCGTGCTGAACGTCTGCGAGATGTTCCTGTCACTCCAGGGCGAGGGAGCCCGGACTGGCTTGCCGTGTTCCTTTGTGCGACTGGCAGGTTGCAACCTGCGGTGCGATTGGTGCGACACCGCCTACGCCCGCGAGCCGGGCACGGATATGACCATCGACGAGGTGATAGCCCGACTGGCGGAGTTGCACTGCAAACGAGTCGAGCTCACCGGCGGCGAGCCGCTGTGTCAGCCGGCGGCGCTGGAACTGATGCAGCGCCTCTGCGACCTCGGCCACGAGGTGCTGCTGGAGACCAACGGCTCGCTGGATATCGAGCCGGTGGACACCCGCGTCGCCCGCATCGTGGACTTCAAGTGCCCCTCCAGCGGCGCGGCGGAGGCGAACTTGTGGTCCAATATCGATCAACTGTGGGCCGGCGACGAGGTAAAGTTCGTCCTGGCCGACAGGGCCGACTACGACTACGCCGTCGCAGCCATGCGGGAGCGAGGACTGATCGGGCTATGCGAAATCATCTTCTCGCCAGTCGAGGGTCTGCTCAAACCGGCGGAGTTGGCGGAGTGGATTCTCGCCGATGGCCTGAACGTTCGCCTGGGCCTGCAATTGCACAAGATTCTCTGGCCCGACGAGCAACGCGGGCGGTAGAAGAAGCGGATTACCGCAGAGCCGCTGAAACACTGAGGGCGAGAAGAAGGAAAAGAAGAAGTGGATTACCACAGAGCCACAGAGGCACTGAGGGTTAGAAGAAGAAAAAGAAGAAGTGGATTACCACAGAGCCACAGAGGCACTGAGGGTTAGAAGAAGGAAAAGAAGAAGTGGATTACCACAGAGCCACAGAGGCACTGAGGGTTAGAAGAAGGAAAAGAAGAAGTGGATTACCACAGAGCCACAGAGGCACTGAGGGTTAGAAGAAGAAAAAGAAGAGGAAACAAGACGCAGAGAACAGAGGCAATGCTGAACATATCTGCTTCTGCTTAAGACCTGCTTTACGAAACAACCAATGGAAGCTGAACTGATAAGAACATTTCGTTTCGATGCTGCTCACGCCTTGCCCAATGTTTCGGCCGACCACAAGTGTCGGCGCGTTCACGGGCACAGTTATCGCATTGATGTTCACGTGATCGGCCCGGTCGATCCCGAGGCCGGGTGGGTGATGGATTTCGGTGACATCAAGCGCGTTGTCGAGCCTTTGCTGGACGAGTTGGACCACCACATGCTCAGCGACATTCCCGGCTTGGAGAACTCGACAAGCGAGCAGATCGCCGCATACCTGTGGGATCGCATCAAGCCCGCACTGGGGATGCTGTCTGCCATTACAGTATGGGAGTCGGAAACCAGCCGGTGCGTGTACCGCGGCTAGCCTTTAGTTTTTACCGCAGCAGCGTTTATACTTCTTGCCGGACCCGCAGGGGCAGGGGTCATTGCGTCCCGGGGCCTTTGTCGGCTGGGGCCGTGTGCGGGGCGACGTCTGCGCGGGGACCGCGTTGGCGGCTGGGGCTGCGGCGGCCACCTGGGCTTTCTGCAGTTCCTGTTTGTGTGGGATGGCGGCGTCGGGGCCTGGGCCTGCCTCGAAGGCGGCCTGTCTGCTGGCGGAGTTTTTCGCCGGTTCCGGGGCGTCCTTGAGCGGCGGGAGATGCCCGTGTCGGATATAGCCCGCCATGCGTTCGAGTTCCGGCAGGGCCTCGCGGAAGAAACGCTTATAGCCTTCGCAGAACCAGTTCACGCGGTCGGGGTCCGTGCCGATGGGCACGTGGTGCTTGGGGCAGCCGCCACGACAGTACTTGACGTACTCGCAGTCTACGCAGGCGGCGGGCAGTTGGCACTTCAGCTGGGCGAACTCCTCGATCAGCGGGTCGGCCACCAGGTCCAGCAGCGGGCGATCCATGATATTGCCGACCTTCCACTGCTTGTAGACGAAGTGGTCGCAGGCGTAGAGATCGCCGTTGAACTCCAGCACGTGGGCGTTGGCGCAGCGGTCGCTGTAGCAGCACATCGACGCCTTGTCATAGATGATCGTGTGCAGCACGTTGTCCAGGAACCGTTCGGAGACCTTGCCGACGTCCCGGGTGGCCCACTGCTCGAAGACATCCAGCAGGAACTGGCCCCACTGCTCGGGTCCGCACGAGAATGGCCTGATGTTGCCCTCGCCGTCGCGCTCAAGAATCGGGATAAACTGGAGATAGTGGATGTCGCGATTAACGAAGAACCTGTAGATATCGCCGGCGTGCGGGGCATTGACGCTGTTTAAGGTCACCAGCACGTTATGCTCGACGTTGTGTTTGCGAAGTAGTTCTACGCCTCGCCAGGCGCGGTGGAACGTCGGCTCGCCCTTCCTGTCGCGGCGGAACGAATCGTGCCATTGCGGCGGGCCATCCAGGCTGATGCCGACCAGGAAGTGGTTTTCAGCCAGGAACTCGCACCACTCATCGTCGAGCAATGTGCCGTTGGTCTGGAGCGCGTTGGCGATCTCCTGGCCATTCTTGCCGTACTTGCGCTGGAAGCCGACCGCCTTGCGGTAGAAATCCTTGCCCGCAAGCAGCGGCTCGCCGCCTTGCCAGCCAAAATCCACGTGCGTTGGCAGTGCGTCTATGTACTGGCGGGTGTAGGACTCGAGGACCTCATCGGTCATATGGAACTTGTGCGGGCCGGGGTAAAGCTCGCGCGGCTTCATCGTGTAGTAGCAGTAACTGCAATCGAGGTTGCACATGCCGCATACGGGCTTGCACATGATGTTGAACGGACGTATTGCCTGGGTCATGACTACTCCATGCTGGGGGCACCTGCCGTGCCGAATAACCATTTAGAATAGCACGTCAGGCCGTTCGAAATCAACGTTGCGATGGAGTCAGTCCAATTTCCACCCCTGCCTGGGGTCCTTCCGTGCGGGGAAGCCCTGGAGCCTGACGGGTTGGTCCTTGCCGTCCTTGGTTCGGTATTGCGAGACAATGTACACCGAGGCCTGGTCCTTCTTGACGACGATGTAAGCGCATTGCCAGTGGGTGATGGTCCAGAAGCCCGGTTCGACGGTTTGTGCCAGGGAATGCGTTTTGAGCGGCGCCACCGACCTGTGCCCCGTCGGCCAGAGTGCGGCGAATGCCTTGGTGTCCCGCGAATTGTATGCGACGGGGAAGGCTTCGATTACCTTTCGGATGGCGTCCTTGTCTCGCTGGATCACGTCAAGCGGGGCGAGTAACTCGTAGAACTTGTCGATGGTCTTTTCCACCTCGGCCTGTCGAGCGTCGCTCGCCGCCGCCAGGGCTCGCAGCGGCTCGCGCAGCGGCAGGAGTTGCTCGCGAATCTCATCGGGATTGTTGACAGCCGGGATGGCCATGGTCATCAGCGAGATCACGCTGGCGGCCGTGCCGGGCACGAAGCCGCGATACTTCGCCAGCGTTTGCGCCGACACCTTCCCGCCGAGGTGCTTCAGGGCGATCGTACCCCATCGACAGATCTGTCGGCAGCCCAACTCGCGGTTGATTGCCTTCTGCGGCGAGGATATTCCCTTGCCGGTCGGGCTTCGCGTCCACGCGAGCACAAGCCGGGCCGCGAGCCGGGCTTGCTGGAAGTTGTCAGGCTTCTTGACGGCGGCCAGGCGAGAGTACTCGGCAGCCATCTCATCGCGGAGTGTCGCCACCTCGGCTGGGTTTGCCTTGAGTATGGCGTCGACAAGCTGCTGGTCCGCTCTGGACTGGCTGCCGATATCCCTGCCGGCCCAGACTGCCTTGTACCACCGCCATCGCTGGGCGAGAACGAGCCCAAGCTTAGCCTTGGCTGGCTGGGTTGTCGGCATGGTGGTCGGCGGCGGCGCGGGCCTGGACTCGGGACGGTCATTATCGCCACCGGCGACCTCCCCGCCGGAGCTTGCGCCGCCGACGATTGCCAATACGATTACCGTCGAGAACGCCATTGCTGCCGCCCACGATCTTCCGCGCGCGAATGCGCCAATGTGTCTCATCATGTCCAGTCTCCGCGGATGCCGGCGGGAAAGACCGCGCCTCTGCTAACAAAGGCCCATCGTCTCATACCCAAAGTGTTGCTTTGAGCCAGGCTATACAAGCCCCTGGACTCATGGGATCGACACCCAAAGCCTTATCTACGGGCCATAGGGCTCTGAGAACCCTATGACCTAAGAGCTATGACCTAAGACCTTCTGCTACTATTCTCCGCTCAACAGGTGCTTCAGTGGCGTCGGGCGGTCCGTGCCTGGGGTATACGCAGGTCGCTCCACCCAGGGCGCTACGGATCGGACGCCCGTCAGGTCCATCCAGTGTTGCAGGCGGGCGGGGCGCAGATCCCATGTCATGTGGAAATGGTTGGCTGGGGCGTACTGCTTGTACTCAGCCATGGTCGCGTACTTGGGCACGACGAACGTGTGTGGCCAGTTCCAGTTGGATGTGTTGGCGACCGCCTTGGCCAGCTTTGCCGGCAGGGAAGTGGTCGTCGCCTGATCCCAGACGAGGCTGAACCTGTCGTTCGGCGCGTAGTACGCCATGCGGGCAGCCAGGCCATCGATGCCGCCTGGCGTCGTAAAGGTAACGCTGTTCCCGCCGCCGGGGAAGTAGAACTCGTCGGCCAGGGGCATGGAGACGCCCTTGATGCACGCAGCCGGCGTGGCGCCCGGTTTGGCTGCCCAGTTCAGGCTGGCTGACCCGCTGTTGTTGCCATCGACAAAGCCTCTCTTGGACCAAAGCTCCTTGCCGCTGCACTTGACCTTGAGTTTCTTGGCCAGGGCGCGAATCTCCCATGGTTCCCAGACCTTGCGGAAATCCATGAACAGCGGCGGGTTGCCCCCGCTCAGCCAGGTCATCGCCAGCATCGTCAGCAGGCCCTGCACGTCGGCTTCGGTGGCGTATGGAGTGGCGGGTTTTGCGCCGCGATGATCGAACGTCGAGTTGAAGAGGCTCTCCATGGCGTCCGCCACCGGCAGCGGCTTGCCGCGCCGGTCGCTGCCCCATTCCAACTGGCTCATGAAGCCACCGCCAACAGCGTTCAGGTCGGCCATGACGTCCCGAACGACCAGATACATCGCCAGCGAAAAGTTGAAGTTTTTGGCGTCGGCCTGGTTTCGCTGCTCCAGACGCTTGCCCAACATCTTGTCCACCCAGCCGCGCAGCTCAGCCAATTCAGCCTTGTCGTAGGCGCCCTTGGTGACCATGTCGGCCAGGAGTTTCATGTCCAGGCGGGTTATCTCCAGCCCGAACGTCCGCCGGGTGGCGATGACGTGGGAAAGGGCGGTTTCCATGCCCATCGAGTCGTGGCCGAAAATAACCACTCGCCGGCCCTTGAGTCCCACGCGGGCAACGGCGGCATAGCACCAGTCGACAAGCGCCTGGGCGGTGTCGGCTGTCATCTTGGGCTTCAGGCCCGTGTCCGGCCAGGATCCCACATTCAGTGCGACGAGCTTGCCCATCTGTGCCAGCGCGCCGTTGACGGCATGGGCGTACACGACGCCGGGCTTTGGCCCGCTGTTGCCGCACGTGATGTTCACCGGGATGTCCGAGTCGAGGTGGCTTAGCAGGCTTATGAGCGTCAGTTGCGGAAACGCCCAGGTGTCCGGGGCGCAGACAATCGCGTCGACGCCGGCGGCGCGGAATTGGTCAGCGACGATGTCCGCCTGCTTCTCGCCGTCGATGAGCACTGGCGACCAGACAACCTCCACGGGTCTGCCGTCGGGCATGCGGACGGCTCCGGCGACGGTGTCTGCCACCATTTGGACGATGTTAACCGCGCGTTTGCGGCTGTCGGCGTCTACTCTGGGGTCGCCCGTCGCGCAGATTCCGAAAGTAACTGTCCGCGCCGGTGCTGCCGTCGCGTTTGCATCAAGCATTGTAGCCTTGGCCATGTGTCAACTCCTGTAATAGTATGCATTGCAGGCCGGGCCCGTAACGGTGCCAGCCCATACCACGATGATATCGCTCCATGCAGGTGGATCAACAGTACCGGCTGGAAAAAGCCAATGTTGTTGCCGTTGCCCAAAAATCACAGCAGCAGCGTATGGCGCGGTGATTGGTTTCGCCTTCCCCGAGTGCCACGATAAAACCGGGGCCAACTTCCCCTTCGCTGCCGTTGGTGGATGCCTCCACCGCGAGCCCGACAGGTCGGGATTCAGACGCCACCTGGCACGCAAAAAAAATGATAATCTGAGCCAAATCCGCGCGCGTAATTCTGTGGCGGTGATAAAATGCGCGCGAAGCGACGAGTTGCGTTCGAATGCCGAGTTACCACCGGGCAACCATAAGGGGTAAAGCCCTAACCACGGACGAACGTAGCGGCGGCTCTAATGACCGTGTAACGCTTATATGGACGATGACGATTCCTTCGCGTGTTACGGGCTTACTCGCCCGGAACTATCACACAAATGCCTCTTCGACGAGTTCTACGGAACCTGTAAGATCAGGCTCGCCGACTACAGTTTCGCCAGCAGTTTTATCTGGCGAGATGCCGCCCGTCTCGGATGGCGAATTCTCGACGGATGTCTCTGCCTGTTCGCCAATGGCTCGGCCGGGCTTACATTGCTTCAGCCGCCGGTGGGTCTGGGTGACTACTCCAAGGCGGTCAAGCAGGCCGTCGAGATCTGCGACGACTACAACAACCGGGTCGGGCTGACCGCGAATACGACGTGCTTCGAGTACGTCAGCGACGAACAGCTCGCTCGGTTTCCGTCGGGCTTTTCTGCCCAGCCGATGAGCGGCGACTACGTCTACGAGACGCGACGTATGATCGACCTGGACGGCGGCGACCTCGCCTCCAAGCGCCAGGCCCGCAACCGCTTCGCCAGGAGATACCGCCCCAGGACGGAAGAGTTTGGGCCCCAACATGTAAAGCCATGCCTGGAGATGCTGCGGCGATGGCATTGTCAGCACGATGAATCCGTTTGCGGGCTTTCGCCCATAACGCGGATGAAACGCCTCGCCGAGGAGTACGCCGCCGCAGACGCCATCAGCTACGCCACGCGGATTGGCCTGAGAGGAATGGTACTCTACGACGAACAGACCATTGTCGGCTTCACGTTCGGCGAGATGCTCGGGCCGGAAATGTGCAGTATCCTCATCGAAAAGACAGACCGCCAGTACGCCGGAAGCGCCCAATACATCTACGCGGAGTTCTGCCGCCAGTTCTGGGCTCAGTCCCGATGGACCAACGCCGGCGACGACTGGGAAATCCCCTCGCTCGCGTACACCAAGATGAGCTATCGCCCGTCCTTCCAACTGAACAAGTGGTCGGTCCGACCTGTTCGAAAACAAATGATCCCCGTCAGTATCACGGCTGCATGGGTGCCGGAATGCCGGGAGCTCATCACCGCCACCGACTCCCACGACGATGAACTGGAGCAGGCCTTGCCGTCCGATATCGACGCGCTGGTCGGCCTGGAAACCCGAACCTTCGACGACTGTGTGGCGCTGGGCCGAAGGCAGCTTCGCTACCTGCTGAACTGCCCCCGGGCCACGACGCATGTCGTCCGCCACGACGGCATACTGGTGGCAGCGGCGGTACTGCTGCGGCGAAAGACCCGTAGCGGCACGACAGGAAGGCTTTACAGCATCGCCGTCGAGCCGGAGTTCCGCGGGAAAGGCCTGGGCAAGGCACTGCTGGTCGAGTGCCTGGACGTGCTGCGCCGAGAAAATGTCTCGGCCTGCATGCTCGAGGTCGACGAGCGAAACAAGTACGCGATCGCCCTGTACCAGAAGGCGGGTTTCAAGAAGACACGACTCCTGCCGCACTATTACGGCCAGGGCAATCATGGCTGGAAGATGCGACTGGACCTGAACAAGGCCCCCGTACCCGCCGCTGCCAGCAGGGCCAAGTTCCCGACGGCCGGCGCCGACCGGGCCCGCGCCATGGCTAGGTCCGAAATCGTCCGGCACGCGTAACGCCCCGCCGCCGACGTTGGGATATAGATCAACCGCATGGACCGGGTCTGGCCGGCTTGCTCGATCAGAATATGCTGCGTTCCCCTCGCTCCGGCCTGCGCTCGCCGGGCAGGGGCTTGGGCATCTTGCCGACCTTCAGGTCCTTGGTGTATTTCCAGAACTCATCCCGCTTGGCTTTCAGGCTGGTTTTTACTATCTCCAACTGCCTCTCCAGGTTTTCGAGCTGGTCTTCCTGGGCGCTGAGCTTCTCGACGTACCTCTTGACCAGCGGGCTGGCGGGGTCGAGGGCCTTTATGTTTTCCCGGAGCCGTTCCTGTTTCTCGGGAATTGCCTCGATCTGATCGTCGAGGTCTTCGACGAAATCCTCCAAGCCATCGATCTCGTCGAGGGCAGCGATGATCTTCTTCAGTGCTGCCCGGACGTCCTTGGGAATATCCTTGCCCTCGACGGCCAACCTGGCCAGGTATTCCGCGCTGCCATCATCGAGGTATTCTTCGCTGAAATAATCCTCTTCCGTTTTGACGAGGAAGTTCGTCTTGCCTTTGCCCTTGAGATCGACCAACACGCGGAACTCATCGAGCGTGGTGTCCTCGCATTTCTTCGGAGCAACGAGCCGCTCATGCGGATGCCGTCCCAGGCGCAACAGTAGCGTTCGTGGCTGCTCTACTTCGCGGGTGATCGTGTACTGCCTGGTCAGGCCGCCAATGATTCGCACCGCGAGCGTCCGGTTGGCGATTCCCGCCGCCACCGCCCGGGTGTCCGTAGTGGCGTCGGCCTGGATTGAGGTGTCTGTATCCACGCTGTAGCTCAGCACGGTTCGGGCGTGGGGGGCAAGCCTGCCAAGCACGGCCTCGCCGGCAAAGCTGCCATCCTCGAAGATAGCTACCGGCCCGCCGGGAAGTTCCAGGTCGGTGTCGTTGGTC
>Ga0272444_10003751_pt1 | contig 13593 bp, 10 predicted proteins | sample SSMForm13_FD_201033 | JGI IMG/M metagenome (GOLD analysis project Ga0272444, IMG submission 201033) | Marine sediment archaeal communities from Little Sippewissett salt marsh, Falmouth, MA, United States - SSM-Form-13 | ecosystem: Environmental > Aquatic > Marine > Wetlands > Sediment ...
AGTATAATATGCGCACAGTATTTGTCCTGTTATTGACGGCGGTAATCCTGGCCGGATGTACCGATCAGTTTGACCTTCGCTGGCCGGCCGGATCATCGGAGCACTTCACCTACACCATAAATACTTTCTACCCCGAAAAACACAAGGGCCTGAACGATTTGACCATCAGCCGATCCGACGACGGCGAACTCCTGACGGTGACACAAACCCTGGAGGTGGTCGGGACCGGGCGGACTATACGGACGGTCGAAACTTACCGGGCGGAGGGTCTGGAACTGGTCGGCTCGGAAAACAGCTTTATCCTGGAACCGGAGGCGGCGGCACAACTGGAGATGGATACCATTTTTGTTTCGGCCCGGATTGAAAACGACCGGCTGATAATTACGAACCGTCCGGAAATCAGGCCCGTTTCGCGACTTCCCCTCGACGGCCCGCTGGTGACCGGGATTGGAGCCATGCTTGTGACCCGCGACTGGTCGATGGCGATCGGTTCGGTCCAGAATTACGCCCAGGTCAATCTGCTCCTGCTGGGCCGCGAGCCGTACCTGACCGAGGCGATCCGCGACTCGGTGGTCAGCGAGGAAAACGTGGTCGTGCCGATAGGGGCCTTTGACTGTTACCGGGTAATGAAACTGATGCCGAATATTATCGGCTACACCTATTATACCCGGGATCAGGCTCATATTCCGGTCATGATCCAGGCATTCGCCCGTGAAACCGGCGAGGAATTGATGAATATAGTCCTGACCGGCATGGAATAAATTCTCTTTTCAGCTTGCAATCGCACGTAAATAGCCTATTTTCATCATGATGATGAGATTTTCCGACAAACGCCGCCGCCCCCCGGCCCGGCCCACCTATGGTCTGGTTATAAACCAGCAGGCCGCTGAGTTTTCCCAGGACAAGATCGACCGGCTGGTCAAGGGAATCGCCGGCGCACGCGCCAACTGGCATATGATCAAGGCGGAAACGCCCCGGGAAGCGGTTTACCAGATCAAGAAGTTCATGGGGCGGCGCCCGCTGGCCATTGTCGCCTGCGGCGGCGACAGTACGGTCAATCTCGTAGCCCGGCACCTGATCCGGCGCACCTGTATTCTTGGAATCCTGCCCCTGGGTCGTTTCAACAATTTATATCGTTCGCTCTACGGGGAACCGTCGCTTGACCGGGCCATCGACCATATTCTGTCCGGAAAAAACCGCCGTATCGATTACGGCCTGGCCGGAAACAACTTTTTCCTCGGCTCCGTCGGCTTCGGGTTAATTCCGGAGATGCTGTCGATGCTGGAGAGCCGACGCCTGCCGCGTTTCGGTCTGTCCTGGTCGCGCCTGGCCGCCCGAGCGGCCGCGGCTATCAAGCCGATCCGTTCCAAGATAACCATCGATGAATTCAAGTTCGATATTACACCGTCAATTTTGAATGTCAACCTGCTGCAGTCCAGCAGCGGCCTGCCCCTGTCGCCGTCATCGCTGGATGATGACGGCAAGGCGGAGATTATCTTCGACACCGCTCCGGGCCAGACTCTCAGTTCCAGCTTTGTCCGCAAGACGCTCAAGAAGAAATATATCTACGGCGATGAAATTCGCCTCTATCGCGGCACCAAGGTATCGGTGACGCCGATAGGATCGCGGGTTATGTACCTGGACGGGGAACTGATGGAGCCGGGCGGAGCGTCGCTTGATGTGGAGATATTCCCGAATAAAATCCGGGTCTTTACGCCCCGGGAAGCCTGAGATGCGGAGCCGGCGCTATTTTCATCCGGCCGCCCTGGCCCTGATTCTTGCCCTGGTTCTGTCCGTGCCGACCGCGGCCCAGTTCGCGACCGATTCCACCCGGTCACCCGCTCCTTTTTACACCGACGACGCCAGCCCCGGGCGGCCCGGGTCGGACAGCTACTACGCCACCCGGCCGATCGACAGCATTAAGACTCAGAAGCCCACCGCGGCCCTGTTCAAGTCGATGCTGGTCCCGGGGTGGGGACAGCTCGGCAACCGCAAGTACATCAAGGCCGGCGTCATTATCGCCGCCGAAACCGCCCTGATCGGGGCCATCATTCATTATGCCGGGAAAGCTTCCGAGGCCAAAAGGGATTTCGAAAATCTGACCGACACCACCCTGAGGGCCAAGTATTTCCGACGCTACGATAACGCCCGGGGCCAGCGCAATGATTTCAGCTGGGCCACCGGCGTGGTTATATTCATATCCATGTTCGATGCCTATGTCGATGCCCACATGGCCCGGTTTCCCAAACAACGGGAGGGTCTGGCCCTGGAGATACGGCCCGGCCACGACCGGTTTTTGGCCGCCGGGTTAAGCTATCGTTTTTAGGCATCAGGCGTCCGCGAAAAGAACCGCCTTCATATCGATATTGTATTTCTGAGGATCAATAATTTTACTGATACCGAGGGCGCTGTTATCGGTCCCGGCCAGGTCGACCTCTTTGTACTCATAGTACGGTCCGGAACGATCGCCGATTATCGACACCTGCGGGCGGGACAGGTTGTCGGGATTGTTCTGCGCCACCACGGCCAGTTCGCCGGAGCTCAGCAGGACCAGGGTCCCGGCCGGATAGACGCCGATGATATTGACAAACATTTTCAGCAGGAAGGCGTCGAATTTGACCGTCATCTGGTACATCATCTTTTTCAACACTTCGTCGGGCGTAAACGATCGTTTCAGGTAAATCCGGCCCGAGGACAGGGCATCGAACGTATCGGCGATGGAAATAATCTTGGACAGCAGATCGATCGCCTTTTTATTCATCAGGTTGGGATAACCGGTGAAATCGTCATTGATATGATGCTGGTAGGCTGCCACGGCCGCTCGGGCCGCGTATTCATTGAAGGCCAGGTTGCGCAGGATGGTTTTGGATCCCAGCTCGGGGTGCTTCTGCATCTGGCGCCAGTCGTTCTCGTCGAAAACATCCGGTTTACGGATCAGGTCTTCGGGCAGCTTGACTTTACCCAGGTCATGAAACAGGGCGGCAAAGCCGAGCATCGATAAGAGCTTGCGGTCGAACCCGAGGCGGATTCCCATGGTCAAAGCGTAGATACAGACATTGGTCGAATGGGCGTAAGTATATTCATCGAAATCGCGCAGGACGGTCAGTTGCAGCATATAACTTTCATCGTGCATAATATGGTCGATCATGGAATGGATAACCCGTCTGGTCTTGGAAATATCGATTTCCTTTTCCTGGCCGGTTGCCACCATATTATCTTCTACGATGGAAATGGAGCGGAAGAAACTGGCCCGGGCCGCCTGCCGCAGGCGTTTTTTTTCATCGGAATCGAGAATCAGCTTATGCTCCTGATCCTCATGAGCCAGCAGTTTAATGCCGGTCAGCCCCAGTTCCTTGAGACGCAGACCGATCGATTCGAAATCATGCTCGCCCGATTTGACCTTGGCCAGCAAAAAGACGAATTTATCCAGCTGACGGCTGTCCAGCCGGGAATCCAGTTCCACCCCGCCGATACCTAGCTGGCGCCAGAGATCGAGTACCGAGGTGGCTCCCACCAGCCCGTCGATGTCGAACTGAATCAGGTTTTCATTGACCATGACACGACCGTCGACAATTTTGATAGCCACCTTCCCGATACATTCGGACAGCCGGCGGAAATTGTCGTAAAAGCGCGTAGACTGGGTTAGGTAAGCCGAATTGTTCGGTTCGTACAGATGAGCCGTTTTGAACAGAACAAAGAAAGCGTTGACGGTGGTATGTTCGTCATGCCCGGCTATCTGGAGGCGGTTTATGTCGAGTTGTTCGCCACTCACGGCCTGTCCTCCCGAATCGTTCCTTCCCGGCCGGCCAGCGCCTCGGCGGCGGCCTGACGGATTTTTCGGCGGCGCGATCGGGCCAGTTTTTCCAGGGCCTGGAGGGCGCATTCGGACCGGTTTATACTCAGGGCCTTGATGGCTGTCTGCTGGTAAAAACGCTGGGTCTGGGTCTGCCAGAGTTTCCAGGGCGATATCATCCGCGATAAGTACTTGACCGCCTTCTCACCGGCGAAGCGGGAGAAATTCAGCAAAAATGTTTCCTGGTAGATTTCCTTGAGGGCGGCGAAACGATCGTCATTGATAACCCTGATTATCTCCGGCAGCATTGCTTCCGGTGTCATCTGCGACAGTATCTGCATGGCGGTCCGAACCACTTTGTCGTCGGGATCCCAGATCAGCTTGCCCAGAAGGGCTGCGCCTTGGTCATTATTCTGGACAGCCAGGCTTCGGGCCAGTTCCAGCCGGACCCGGGTTTCCTCGTGCCCCAGCACCTTTTCCAGGTAGGTAAAGGCCTTATCGCCACCGATACGGGCAAGGATGGAAACCGAATTCCGGACCACATACCAGCGCCGGTCGAAAACCGCCTTGGAGATAAGATCGATATGTTCGTGCCCGGTTTTGGCCAGATAATTGACCAGGGCCAGGCGGTGCTCTTTGTATTCCAGATCGCCGAGAAGGTCGGTTAAGACCATCAGGGCCTCCCAGTCGAAAACATCCAGATAATTGTCTATTTCCGCCGGGGTGATCGACTCGTTTTCGTTGAGGGCCGCCGCCAGAGCTTTCAGCCGCTCCCGCCCCCCCGCCAGGGTCAGCGCCTCATGCACCCGCTCTTTCCATCCGGTCCGGGATTGATCCAGCCCGGCCGAGAAGTTTTCCAGGAGGTGCAGCAGTTCGGCGGCGTAGCCCAGTTGGCCATGGCCTAAAAATTCGGTCTGTATTTTTTCAACAATGGTTACGGTTTCGCTGAATTCGGGGAATTCGTGCTGCTGATATAGTATTTCATGGAGCAGATTAATGGTCAGGGCATAATGATTCTGGTCGAAGGTTCCGGAGATAAGCTGACGTATGCGCTCGGTATCTTCCTTTTCCAGAGCGAAGGCTTCGGACAGAATCTGGCTGGTCTCCGGAAGCGGGTCGGGCTTTTTGGCCGGGGTCGGCGCCAGACCCATATTTTCTTCGGCCATCTGTTCCTCGGGACTGAGAGGTACCGTCCAGGTGATTGTCGGGGCATCCGGGTCATCGAGTTCGGTCACCCGGAAAATATCACGGTACTTAAGACCGTCGTCGCCATCGGTGGAACGGGTCAGAGAACACTGGGCGGTATACTCGGCCAGGTAAACATCTTCGAGGGTGGCATAGGTGAAGCCGGTCAGGTCGGCTTCCCAGAGCATGGCCACCAGGTCACCGGCGCCTGATTCCTTATTCATATAGGCCTTGAGTATATTGAATAACGCCTGGCATTGATCCACGCCAAACCGGGGCAGAAAGAGAAGCTCCGTTATCCCGGAGCGATAAAAAATGGCGGCCAGGCGGTCATCACCGCCTTTATCCTGAAAGACAATTTCATCGCCAAAGCGAACTTCGTCGCGGGTTATCCCGAGATGCAGGTTGCCAATCTCTTCGATCAGGTCGACAAAACGCATCGCAAACGATTCTCTGAGCTTGTTGGGCAGAGGGTTATCAAGGGGGTACATGGAGACGACCTTGATAACCTTGGTCAGCTCCCGGAGAAGGGTGCGAATATCCTTTATGGTATGCTCTGATATCATAACAATATTAAATCTTCCGGCGGATCAGATCGCTTCTCTAATTATATCGGCACCAAAAGACAATTTCTTTGATTTTCAGGGCGCCAAACAGGCAATAAAAAAAGGCCGGCAGCCGTAGGGCCGCCAGCCTATGTGATTGTTGTTATTAACCTTACAGGAGGTGGATTTTTTTACGCCCGCGACGAACCCCCTTGGTGGCGTTGCGGGTATCGAAAATCAACAGGGCTTTGGCCACAATATCCTTGTAATCATAGCAGGTATGATCGGTCAGGATAACGACCAGATCGGAGCGTTTTATCAGGGCCGGGGTCAGGCGGGTCGATTTCAAAATCGATTTGTTCCACCGGATCTGCGGCACAAAGGGATCATTGTAGGTCACCTTCGCGTCGGCATCCTGAAGGAGTCGGATAACATCCAGCGCCGGCGATTCCCTGACATCGGTGATATCCCTTTTATAGGCCACTCCGAGGACCAGCACTTTGGCCTTTTTAACCGGCTTGCCGGCCGCGTTGAGGGCCCGGATAATTCTTTCCACCACGTATTCCGGCATCCGGGAATTGATATCGCCGGCCAGTTCGATAAAGCGGGCATAATAATTCAGGCTTTTCAATTTCCATGACAGATAATGCGGATCGATCGGGATACAGTGCCCGCCCAGGCCGGGTCCGGGGTAAAACGGCATAAAGCCGAACGGTTTGCTGGCCGCGGCGTCGATAATTTCCCAGACACTGAGCCCCAGGCGATCACACATCAGGGCGACTTCGTTGACCAGGCCGATATTGACCGACCGGAAAGTGTTTTCCAGAAGTTTGACCATTTCGGCGGCCTTGGTCGATGATACCGGAAAGACCTTACCGATCGCCTGCTCATAAAAGATTTTGGCGGCCCGGGTGCAGTTGGGCGTGATACCGCCGACAACGCGGGCGGTGTTTTTGGTCGTAAAGGCGACATTGCCGGGATCGACCCGCTCCGGCGAAAAGGCCAGGTAAAAATCGCGGCCCACTTTCAGTTTCGACTCGAGTAACAGCGGCAGAATCATATCTTCGGTGGTGCCCGGATAGGTGGTCGATTCCAGAATCACCAGCATTTCCTTGTGCAGGTATTTCTTGACCCACTTGACCGCTTCGAGAATATAGCTGATATCGGGATCCTTGGTTTTCGACAGGGGCGTCGGGACACAGATAGAAACCGTATCGCATTTCCTGAGGACAGCCGGGTCGGCGGTGGCTTTGATCAGGCCCTTTTTAACCAGTCGGGCGAGGCGATCATTGGCGATATCGTCGATGTACGATTTCCCGGCGTTTATCATCCGTACCTTTTCTTTGGAAATATCGTAACCGAACACATGAAAACCTTCCTCGGCAAACTCCACGGCCAGCGGCAACCCGACATAACCCAGGCCGATGATGCCGACATTGGCGGTTTTCTCTTTAAGTTTTTTAAGCAGGTTATTGAGCATCTTGGCACCTTCTATGGTAAGCGATCATTTACCTTTTTTCTCTCCAGTAATTCAGCGTATCACGCAGCGTGTCATTTAGCTTATATCGGCATTTCCAGCCGAGTTCTTTGGCCGCCCGCTCGCTGGAACCGCGTAGAACCGGAATATCGGCCGGGCGCAAACGTGTCCTGTCGAGCTTTCTGGCGATTTTCACGGTGGCCTGGCCCATAAGCTTATCGAGAATGGTATCTATGGCCACCGCGCGCCCGGTAGACAGCTGATAGACCCGTCCCGGTTTTCCGCGGAGAGCCAGCCGGAGGTAGCCATCGACAATATCGCGGACATCGGCCAGGTCGCGCCGGGCCGATAGATCGCCGACCTTTATTACCGGTCGTTCCTTCCCCCTCTCAATGGCGCTGATCTGGCTGGCGAAATCCGGGACAACAAACCCGGTGGCCTGGCGCGGCCCGGTATGGTTAAAGGAGCGGGCGATGGTCACCGGGAGACGGCCCCCATGTACATACTGCCCGGCCAGGAATTCCCCGGCAGCCTTGCTGATACCGTAGGGCGAAAGCGGCCGGATCGGCTGGTCTTCGGTCAGGGTTTTATTTTTCGGTCGGAAGAGCCCATAGACCTCGGAGGAGCTTATAAAAACCAGCTTTTTAACACCTCCGGCCGCCCGGGCGGCCTCGAACAGGTTCAGGGTTCCGGTAAAATTGATATCGTACACTATGCGGGCTTTTTCGAAAGATTTTCCCACCGAGGCAAAGGCGGCCAGATGAAAGAGGTAGTCGGGCCTGACTTTTTTCAGCAGTCGACTCATTTTGTCCGGCTTCAGTATATCGCACCGTTCGAGGCCGATATCAGCTTCGATACCGGCGATATTCTTCGTAGTCTCTCCCGGACCCAGGTTACCGTACAGGGCGAAGCCATCGGCCCGCAGCCGTTCGGCCAGGTACGATCCGGCAAAACCGGCGATACCGGTTATAAAGGCTTTATTTCGCTTTTTCACGAAGCCGCTCCAGGTCGGCGTCAACCATCATCTTAACCAGGCTTTCGAAATCGACCGATGGTTCCCAGCCGAGCTTATCACGGGCCAGGGTCGGATTACCCAGCAGTTGATCGACCTCGGCGGGACGGACAAAGCGGGGATCGGTAGTCACATGATCGCGGTAGTCGAGGTCGACATAGCCGAAGGCGGTTTCGACGAACTGCTTGACCGAATGGGTTCGGCCGGTGGCGATAACGAAATTGCCCGGCTCGTCCTGCTGCAACATCAGCCACATCGCCCGGACATAATCGCCGGCATAGCCCCAGTCGCGTTCGGCGTCGAGATTGCCCAGGGCCAGCTCTTTGGACATATTGAGTTTTATCCGCGCCGCACCGTCGGTAATTTTACGGGTAACGAATTCCAGGCCGCGGCGGGGCGATTCGTGATTGAAGAGGATTCCGGAATTGGCGTGGATATCGTAGCTTTCGCGGTAGTTGACCGTGATCCAGTGAGCGTACACCTTGGCCACGCCGTACGGTGAACGGGGATAAAAGGGGGTGTTTTCGTTCTGCGGCACTTCGCGCACCTTGCCGAACATCTCCGATGACGAAGCCTGGTAAAATTTTATTTTGCGATTCAGAAGACGGATTCCCTCCAGGATTTTGGTCACTCCCAGGGCGTCGAATTCGCCGGTTAAAACCGGCTGATTCCACGAGGTCGGCACGAACGACTGCGCCGCCAGGTTGTAGATTTCATCCGGTTTGGCTTCCTCGATAACATTGATAATCGATAGCTGATCGAGCAGGTCGGCCTGAAGCAGGGTGACCCTGTCGCGGATATGTTCGATACGCTCGAACGATTCGGTCGAGGCGCGCCGCACCATGCCGAACACTTCGTATCCCTGGTCAAGCAGCAGTTCGGCCAGATAGGAGCCGTCCTGGCCGGTAATACCGGTAATAAGCGCCCGCATAATTTTCTCTCCCGGTTTATTTTAACAGCAATTTTTCGACTTTTAATCTGATGCGAAAATAGCCCGACCCGGCCTAAAAAGCAAATTTTAAATCCGACGCCGGATGCTTTTACTTTCTCAAGAGAAGGTCTCAACGACCCGGTTTCAGGCCAGTTTGAGGCCGGGGACGGCGTTGACTTTGAAATCCGACGGCCCATCGAGGTGAAAGCGGCGGTAGCCGGCGGCGGCAATCATGGCGGCGTTGTCGGTACAAAGCTCCGGCGGCGGGCAGTAGAAGCGGGCGCCGATCTTTTCCAGGCGGCTTTCCATCCAGGCTTTCAGGCGGCTGTTGGAGGCTACCCCGCCCGAGAGGGTGACATCGCGAATACTCATCTCGCGCGCCGCCCGGACCGTTTTAACGACCAGCACCTCCACCGCGGCTTCCTGAAACGACGCCGCGATATCGGCCACATGTTTTTCCCGCTCGGCTTCCGAGAGCGACCGGACATGCAGGGCCACGGCTGTTTTCAGGCCGGAATATGAAAAATCGAAGCTGTCTTCCTTAATCACCCCGCGCGGGAATTTAAAATACTTACGGTCGCCCTCGCGGGCGAGGCGGTCGATCTCCTGTCCGCCGGGATAACCCAAGCCCAGCAGTTTGGCCACCTTGTCGTAGGCCTCACCGACCGCGTCATCCCTGGTTTGCCCCAGGACTTTATAGCGACCGAAACCATCGACTTGAACCAGCAGGGTGTGACCGCCGGAGATGACCAGGGTCAGGTGGCGTTCGGGCAGGCTGTCGTATATCAGGAAATTGGCCGCGATATGCCCCTCCAGGTGATTGACCGCCACCAGCGGCAGTTTCCGGCCGAAGGCGATACCCTTGCCGAAATTGAGGCCGACCAAAAGCGCCCCCACCAGTCCCGGTCCGTACGTGGCGGCCACCAGGTCGATCTGATCGGGAGTAATGCCGGCGCGCGTCAGCGCCTCACGGTACACCGCGATTATGGCCCGCAGGTGTTCGCGGCTGGCCAGCTCCGGCACCACGCCGCCGAAGTCGGCATGAACCATCTGGCCGTAGATAACATTGGCCATAATATCATGGCCGTCGCGGACAAGGGCCACCGAGGTTTCATCGCAGGAGGTTTCAATACCGAGGGTTATCATCGGTTTTCGATTATCCGGACCGCCGGAGGAGTCGTGCCGACAAGTTTCAGCGCCGGCGGCAGAATTACTGTCGGCCGAACGGTACCACTGGAGTCGGCCAGGCTGTAGTCGGCGGTAACATAGATACTCCCGGCCCGGACGGTATCGATATTGCGGGCCAGGCCGCCGGCCCGGATGGAAATTGCGGTCGGTTCCAGGGTGTAGTTCAAATCGGGGGGGGCGTTTATCAGGCGCACCGCCAGGCTGTCGAACTGACGGGTTTTCATCGGGGTTACGGCCACCACATAACTGACCGTATCCGGCATAATAGTGAGGCCGTAAATATCGGGGTAGGTCAGGGCGATGCTCAGGGTCATGTCGTTTCTTATTCCGGTGTGGGATTCGGCTTCGGTTTCGATATACTGAGTGGGCAGGACAAGACTGCGCGGCCCGGCAATGGTTACGCTCGGGGGCAGGATAGAATCGACACCCGCCAGCATAAAGCCGTTGTCGGGCGTTATATCTATCCGGGATTTCACCGGGACGATTTTTTCCATCAGGCGGTCGGCGTTGATAACGATATCACGGGGGGTGATGATATCGGTCAGGGTAATCTTATCCGAATTGATCAGGCTGATATTATCGGTGTTGAGTTCCACCCGGGTTTTTCCCGGACGACTCTGATTGGTCACCAGTCGCAGGCCGCTTTTTTTCCAGTCGCTTCTCAGAAGCCTTTTACCGGCCGCCGACACCACCACCCGGATATCATCGGGAGGCGGTTCCAGAAGGACAATATCCGCGGATAGCTCGACCTGCTTGAGCCCCAGGGTGATTTCGTACTGGAAAGTTTTATCTGTAACGACATGAAACCACAAAAGGATGGCCAGAAGCAAAGCGGCCAGTTTAATCCAGAAATTTTCAAACACTTTGGTCATGACAATTCTATTCGCGCCTTATTGCCCTGCAATGAGATATCCGGGTTACCCCAATATAATTATAAGGCGATGTTGAATTCAAGGATTTTGACAGTCCAGGCGGCAAGTTATTGTCGATTGTTTCGGTTTTTAAGCACAGTCAGGCGGTCATATCGGCCGGTCAGGTTATGTTCCACGATCAGGTCGGAGAGATTGCCCGAATTCAGGTGCACCGGGTGCAGGCAGGCCGGGTGTTCCAGGGTCACCTCCAGGTCCGGTTTCGATGACAGGTAATCGCCCTGTTTCCCCCAGTAGAAAAGCAGGCGGTCTTCGCCGTCGGAAAAAACCGCGTCCAGCATCGGGTCGGCATTGTAATTATCCGACCAGTCGATGGTTACCTCGCCGGTCGGGTTGTGATGATCGAAATCGAAACGGAAGCCTAACTTTATACGCTCTTCCGGCTCGTTACCCGGCAGGCCCGAACCCATGTTGTATACCAGCAGATGAAGATCGGCTTTTTTCAGCAGAAACATCTTGGAGGCGGCGATGGCACCCATCTCGACAGCCGGGATAATAACCTCCGGCCGACCGTCGCGGTCGTAGTCATTGACCATCAGGTTGCAATAAGAATCCGAAAGGCTGATCTCGCTGACCGGGCGGTGCCCGATCCGCCCGCTGTTATCCGAAATGTAAAAGCGCAGTTTGGTTTCGGTGTTGGTAATGCCGCCGGTGGTGAAGGTAACCACGGCATCGGGCAGGTGGTCGCCGTTGCAGTCGGCCAGCCGACTCTGCATGTAGCCGGACGGGTAACCGGGCGCGAAAAGCACCTCGACTTCAGGATCCTGGGCGAAGTTGCCGGTTTCATCCTGGAAATAGCTGCAAATCTTATGATCCCAGAGGAAGTACAGGTCGAGACGGTTGTCGCCGTTACCGTCGATAACCTCGATAGTCGGCAGGGCAATCATCAGTCGGGCGATATTACGGCCTGAAAAATCCTGCAGACCCCGCCGTTGATGCCGGCTGTATATGGGCACCGAAAGCTGGTTGAGCACCTGGTGGCGACCGTCGTCGCCCCGCTCGTAAATCATATAGCCGCGCGGTACCGGGATGATTATTTCGGCGATCCCGTCCTGGAAAATATCGAAATAAAACGGCGCCGTGATAATGCCGTAAAAGGCCGGAATGGCATAAACGGTGGTACGCTTGATAATACGCCGTGGCTGAGTCAGGCCGCCCTCGCGCGTATATTCGACCGTCAGGACCCCCTCGCCGTCGATTATAAGCAACTCATCTAAACCGTCGCGGTCGACATCGCCGACATCGACCTGCACCGCCGAGCTGGGCAGCGGAATAAGATAATCGGCCCGCGGGCGAAAACCGGCGGCTTCTTTCTGAAGGTACAATCCGGCATAGCGGGTAAACGACTCATTGAGCGGCGAATAAATAATTATGATGTCGGTCAGACCGTCACCGTCGAACTCGCCGTTCAGATGGCCGTAAATTTCCCCTTCCACTTCCAGGGTATAGATATCAAAAAAGTCCTGATCGGCGGCCCCGGCCGACCCGGCCAGAATCAGGGTCGCTATCAGCAGTAAGCACCACCGGGCACAATTTCCGGGCATTTTCCTCAATCCTCACAAGTCCGAATAAAGCAAAGCCTATAATAAGATAAACGCCATCCGGTATCAACCAGATTTTCCCGGCCTGTTCGGCCGGATTAATAATCTTACGAGGCTACTTAAAATACGATATTGGGCTCAAATCGTTGCTTTTTAGTGAAAGAGAGCCGGGCTGCGGTACCAGAAACGGCTCAGGCCCCGGTCGCTGCCGATCCAGATATACTCGCCGTCAAAGACAAGATCATTGATCTGGTTCGACAGCAGGCCGTCATTTGTCGTAAACAGTTCCTTGCCGGCTCGGCGACCGTTGTAAAAGAGCAGCAACCCATCGCGGGTGGCCGCGGCTGCCAGGGTATCGCTTACGGCTACCGCCCGGACCCCTCCGTAGCTGTTGACCGACGGAAATGACGACACCGCGGCCGTTTCCAGGTCGATGGCGACCAGGTTATCTTCGGTGGCCAGCCAGATTTCACCTGTCCCCAGCTCAATATCGCGGACCTCTCCGTAGGTGGTTATCTCCGGTATATTCAGGCGCCCGATTTTTCCGGTCGCGAGATTGAAACGATAGGCACCCTTCTCGCTGCCGATCCAGAGATCATCTTCGTACCGGGCCAGACTCAGAATACTCAGCGGTTCCAGGAGTGTCTTGAGGACCTTTGTCGTTTCGGTGGAGTCGGTATTGAAATCGATCAAAGCCAGGCCGAACTCGCTACCGATCGCCAGCGTGTCGCCGAAAGCCAGAAGCGACCGGACCCGGTTGCCGGGTAATCCCTCCCCGATATACAGGTGATCGGTAACTTTCATTTCATCCCGATCAATTACCATCAGGCCGTCATCGGTTCCGACAAATATATATTCCCGATTGCCGTCGATGGCGTTGATATTTTCCGGCCGCAGGAACATCGGGGAACCATCGATAATATACTCGAATTCATTGGCCCGCCAGTCGAATACGGTCAGGCCCGAACGGTAATAACCATAGTCTTTTCCCC
>Ga0272444_10003752_pt1 | contig 13592 bp, 13 predicted proteins | sample SSMForm13_FD_201033 | JGI IMG/M metagenome (GOLD analysis project Ga0272444, IMG submission 201033) | Marine sediment archaeal communities from Little Sippewissett salt marsh, Falmouth, MA, United States - SSM-Form-13 | ecosystem: Environmental > Aquatic > Marine > Wetlands > Sediment ...
ACGACAACCTCAACCACATTCCAGTCATCTTCCTTTCCGGCAAAGCCGAGCGGGAAGCAATCGACCGCGCGATCCTCGCCGGCGCGTCCGATTTCATCACCAAACCGTTTATAAAAGACGACCTGCTGAAAAGAATCGCGGATATCCTCGCCGCAAGAAAGCAGTGATCGAGCCCATTTTGATCCAGTCGAAAAGGCAGCTATTCCGTCAAATCCCCTTCCCCCTCTGCCGCGGCTTCTCTCGCTTCCTCTATCTCCTCCTCCGCGACCTCCTCGGACTGCACATCAATCATCTGCAGCTCGAGATTCTCCTCCATCTCCTCAGGCCAGTAAATACTGAGCGTGTTCTCTCCATCTCTCAGCAGATTGTGCAGGCTGTAGTACGCGAACGGGTCGCTCGTCCAGTACTCTCCCCAGCCGATTGCGCCGGAGATATCGATCGACGACTCTACCAGCGTCCCGTTTATCTCCACCTGAAGATTCGCGTTGTTCTCGCGAACCATGTACGGCAGTATCCGAACGAGGTAGTCCGAGTACGGGTTATCGGTTCTGAAAGTGCCCTGCCAGTACCCTCCCGGCGGGATAATCCATCGCCCTTGCTCGATCCATCCAGCGTTTGCGTAGTCCCAGAAATTGCTCTCGAGCCTCTGCCCGGTAGGGAATACATACCATGTCTTCGAAAACGGTCCGTATCGCTCGGTATACGCTCTCGGTCTGAAGACCGCTCTCGGGTAGAGATGCATGTACGGCCACGGGTTGTAGGGATACGTGTTCAACGGATAATCCAGGTACAACGCGACATCCTCGAGCTCAATGAACTCACCCTCACGCATCCCCGGATGGAGGCTTTCTCCCCACTCCACGACCCGGTTGGGATTTCTGCCGAACGGTATCACCTGAAAATCGTTAATAGCGACCGCAAGAATCTGCTCATCCAGTTCTATCTCGTTCGGCGCGAGTGCAATCTCTTCAAGGCGCTCATCCGTAATCGGGAGATCCGTAACCAGCAGCAGCACATATTCTTTCCCGGTGACATCCCCGACTGTCGAGTAATACGCTCTCTCCAGTCCGCCATCCAGGAGGCTTGTGTATTCGTTTATCACCAGCGGCTTGACCTTCCTGTCGGGCGAAAAATCGAGCAGGCTCACGTACCTGTCGTTATGCCCACGGAAATAAATCGTGATATCGTCGCCGGGATAAAACGGGCCGCCCCTGGATACATTAAAGGACAATCCCACTGCGCTGAACATGCCAACTGCATCTTCGATAACGCTGAAGTCGATAATCTCAATCGACCCGTATTCATCGTCGTTGAGAATCTCCGCGTTCACTGCTCCTGCCGATATAAATGCAAACAGCATCGCCGACAGGATGCAGGCGATCAGACCCGTTCTTTTTATATTCATAGCTTTGCCTCTGCATTATAAGGGCTCAGGGAAACCCTTATTCTGAATTACGCAGTCACATGCAGACATTCCCCGTCCGCATTCTCTACAGATAATCTTACCACGTCCGGGGTTCAACCGTTTATATCGAAATCCGGGATTACTTCAGTAATGACGCTACCACATCCGCATCCAGTGTACCCGAAGGCAGGATCGTCTTAAGCGTCCCGGGAGTCGCATCAGTTCCACCGCTACTCTCGATCCATCTCGATTCCTCCGGCGCATCCAGAGTCTCCCTCGATCTCATCTCGGCGAACCGTCTCAGCAATTCGCCCATCTGCCCTTCCATTTCTTCCTGGATACGGGATTCCTCGGTAGATATTCTTGACACAGCAGAATCCAGACTCGACAACGCCTCGCTTACAACCTCAACTGCCTCTTCAGACTCCATATTGACTAAATCAAGCTCGTCAAGCCCCATGGACTCGACGCTCATCTCGGGCAGGCTGATACTGAAGCCCTCTCCTGAGATTACATCTGTAGTCACGACCACTGATTCTCCTGTCAGAAGAGGATTACCAGCATAGGAAGCCTGCGAGGCAGTCTCCTCGATTCTCGCCAGCCTGAGGTCGATCATACGCTGCACGTCTTCAAGCTGACTCTCGGCAACTTCGCCTTCCGATACCGCGGCTGTCAGCCGCTCTATCTCTTCCACTTCGGCACGTATGGAATTCGCTGCGCCTTTTGCTGTCTGCACTATTTTTAATCGGGTTTGCCCGATATTAAGCGCATCCCGCACCTCGTTCAGCTCCGACCGAGCCAATCCCAGCCTGTTAAGGCGTATCGTCAGGCTGTCGCGGCTGCTTTCGCCTGCTCTGAGATTTTCAAGTCCGCGAGTTAATGCCGATTCGGATCGCCCTGCTCCGTCAATTGACCTGCCGGCCTTCAGTAGTGTAATGATCTGGCCGGTAACCTGTTGAATTTCCATCTTTCCTCTCGCCTGAATTATTAAATTCCCTTAGATTAGTATCCTTATTACGATCGCTGCAGATGAATCGTACTGCCCCGAACCTTTTATTAAGCCTGCTTTGAGAAAATAAGGGCTTATCGTCAACGATAATAATTCGATTGAATCTATCCAGAGCACTGGTGATACTGAATGGCGTTATCCGTACTGATAGTCGACGATGAGGAGCTAATACGTTACGGCCTGAGGGAATGGCTTCAGGAAGAGGGTTACACGGTGATGGAGGCCGAGGACGGCACTACTGCGCTCGAAACGGCAAATGAAGAACCCAATATCATCCTCCTCGATTACAAGCTCCCCGACATGGACGGCCTCACCGTCCTGAAGGAGCTTTCCTCCCGTCCGGGAAACCCGGTTATCATAATGATGACCGGCTACGGAACCATCGAGCTGGCAGTCGAGGCCATGCGCTCCGGCGCTTATCATTTCCTGACCAAGCCCTGGAAGCAGGAAGATCTCGCTTCCCGCCTGCACGCCGCTGGTGAGCTAATCAATCTGAGGATTACAAATGAAGAGCGGCAGGCGACTGAGGCAGAAAAGTACGGGCTCGAGTCGATTATCGGCGACTCACCGGCGATCAAGCGGGTCAAGTCGCAGTCGCGAAAGGTAGCCGCGACCGACGCAACAATCCTTTTCACCGGCGAGACAGGTACCGGCAAAGAGGTTTTCGCCCGGGCGATCCATTTCGCCTCCGACCGCGCCGGCAATGAGTTCATACCGGTTAACTGCGCCAATATCCCCGATAGCCTCCTCGAAAGCGAGCTTTTCGGTTACGAGCCGGGTGCGTTTACAGACGCCAAGAAACGAAAGATGGGACGTATCGAGCGGGCCGACAAGGGCACGCTCTTCCTCGACGAGATCGGCGATATGCCCCTTCACCTGCAGGCGAAAATCCTCCGCGTGCTCGAAAACCGCGAGATCGAGCGCCTCGGCGGGGAAAAAACAATCGACGTCAACGTCCGCGTGATGGCAGCGACGCACCAGGACCTTCGAAAACTTATCGAGGAAAACAGATTCAGGGAAGATTTGTATTACCGCCTGAACGTCGTCCCGATCCACATTCCGCCTGTGCGCGACCGCGGGAACGATGTTATCGCACTCGCCAAGCATTTCATCCGCATCCACAACCGCATGCTCGGCAGGAATGTGCACCAGATAAATCCACAGGCCGCGCTCCTGATGAAGGCATACGACTGGCCGGGTAACGTGCGCGAAATCGACAACGTCATCGAGCGAATTCTTATCCTTGAGGATGTCGATGTCATCGATGTCAAACACCTTCCCGAGGAAATCCGTACCGGCACCCGAACCGGCGCGCGCACTTCACGTAATGGCGGATTCCGTCCCCTCCCTCTCGAACAGCTCGAAAAAGAACATATACTCGCGACGCTCAAATTCACAAACCAGCATAGGAAAAACGCCGCGGACCTTCTCGGCATCAGCCGTAAAACCCTTAAGCGTAAACTCGACAGCTGGGGGGGCAAAGTGTCGAATTAGGGACATAATGCCCATTCGCCCAAACCTGGTTTGCCCGGCACCGAATTTCCCGCCATAACCGTATTCATTCCGGTAGTAATCAATGACTCATAACCCGCATTCTACGCGTCCTTCAGCCCCTCGGACTTTTTCGCCAGATATCTGCACTCATTCTTAATATAGGTCGCCTTTTGGAATCCCTCTTGCCATTATCAATAAAGGCAGGGTCTGTCTTCGCACCTGTCTCGGCATATGGTAAAGGTATATATCATACAAAGTGACACGGAATTCTCCGACTGCCTCAGGCGAATCCTTGAAACCGAAGGTTTCAGGGTCAAATGCGGCCTGTCCGTAGATGACCTTGCCTTCGATCATTCCGAAGACGAGCCGGTTGTCGCCGTTGTCGACCTTCACGACGGTGCCATGGTCACGACCGACCACGTCAGGCAGCTTGCCGACAGCCTCCAGGATCGGCCCATCCTCGTCACCGCTAATTACAAAACACCCGAGGTCGCCTGCAAAGCTCTCGGTGTCGGCGCGCACGATTTCCTGCTAAAACCGTACGCCACCCGCGAAATAGTAGATCGCATCCACTCGCTGGCCGGAACAAAACAGAACGGAAACGGAAATTCCGGGATTGAAGCAATCGCTGAGTCGATTGAATTCATCACTTCCATTGACGATATCCTTCGCATCACCCTTGACCAGCTCGCTTCCAGTCTACATATGACCGACTGCCTGGTCGCGCTCGAGGGCGAAGAAGGATACAACGTGATGGCGTCGCGCGGCTACCAGCCCGATCCCGTCTCACTTACTCTTCATCCCACAACTCTCTCGCTCGACTGCCTGATGGCGGCATGCGAGGACCCGCTCGCCATCTCCGGAGAAATCGCACGGGAGTTTGTGGACACACTCGGGATTCTTAACCATCGCCCGTTCCCGACCATCATGCCGCTTGTATATCCCGATGACGACGGCACAAGAGTATTGATGGGTTTCGTCATGGGTCACGGGGCACTGGTTCTTGAGGAAAACGATATCCTCGAGATGGAGCACTTCCTCGACCAGATCGCTTCGGAGCTTCACGCGCTCATGCAGACCGGCAATCAGCCGCGTCCTCATTCCGAATTCAGTCGCCAGGGAGAGTTCCTGATCCCGCAGATTTCGCGGGAAGAAGCTACCAATCAGCTTCTCGAGTTGGCACGGCCTTACCTGGCCCACGAAAACGACCTTTTCTGGATCCGCCTCGCCCTGGATGAAGCCATCAATAACGCTATCATTCACGGGCACTGCGAATCTCTCGTACGCTATGAAACCGACTTCAGAATAAAATACTCGATCGGACCGGGCAGGTTCATCATTACGGTAAAGGATAGCGGTGAAGGTTTCGACCATCGCAACCTTCCCGATCCGACGGCCGACGAAAACCTGCTGAGCATCAACGGCAGGGGTATTTACATCATGCGCAGGGTGATGGATGAGGTTGTCTTTAACGACCGCGGAAACCAGGTCTCGCTGGTCAAGAAGCTGGACGGCAATCCCGTATCACCTTCAACGGATGAAGCAGAAAGCACACCCGAGCTGGTTTAAGAAAATATACAAGCTAAGACATTGAAGCCCGTGCGGCTTCCCGATCAACTGCACGGCTTCGCCGATAACAAAGTCGAAGCTTCTGTCCCTGGCTAATTAAGAAGCTTCGCAATCCACAACATTCCCCGCAACTATAAGGGAGCCCGTGAAAATGCGATACCTGGGCATTTGGGCTCCCTTCCTCATTAGCATGAAAATTTCTGAGCCATCGCTAATCCACTGTACCGCTGGCATCCTGCCGGCTTCCACTACTTGCCTCTAACTAAACCGCCTGATATATTCAGACCAGAACCGGAAATGGGTTAATCAAATTGAATCCTCCCCGCGATAATAATAAGGATGGACGCGACCGCTGGGACCTTGATAACTGGGACCTGATATCTATCGACGGCCCGGATGATTTCGAGGAAATTGAAGATAAGGCCGAAGAGCCGGAAGACCCATACCTCGAAGTTGTCGAGGGCCTCGACGAAAGCCGCATCGGAAGACGTTCGATATGGTTTAATCACGCGATCCGCCTGCTCGCTCTGCTTGTCCTGATTGGCTTCGTCACGGTCTTTTCAATCCCGTCCGCGCTGAACGGCGTACGGGCGTTCATAACCAGACCGGACACGCCTGATTACTATTCCCGGATCGTCTCCAGCGGCTACCCGCTCCGCTTCGAACGCTCGGAGGTTCGTTATTCGATTGTCGTCCCTCCGAACTATCCGCCGGAGGCCTTCGGACATCTCGAGGAGCCCCTTCTGCGGGCCATGGACAGTTGGAGCGTGCCGCTCGGGGATCGACTGAATTTCGTCCCCGCCCCGGCAGTGGGATCAGATGACCTTTTGATTCGTTTCGTCACCGACCTCCACACCGCCGGACTGGCGACCCTCAGGCCCGGTACTCGCTACCGTCCCGAGGTGTATATAAAAATCGACGTGGAAGGTCCGATGCCGTCGCCTATTATGCTGGAAACCGTCGCATGCCACGAACTCGGTCACGCCCTGGGGATCTGGGGGCACTCGGAGTACGAGGGCGACTGCATGTACCCGGTCGTTGCAAGAAGAACACCCTCCAGCCGCGACATACGCACAATGCGAAGGGTGTACGGTCTTGAAGGAGAATCTTGATGGATCGAAGGAAGCTGTACAGCTCGAAACTGACTTCGCCAAAACGCCGGCTGCGATCTTCCTCCGTGAAAGATCGCACCAATGATACGCCACGCAGAACCCGCCCGCGATTTCGCTCCTTCATTGAAGCATCGTTCAGATGGGCGGTACTGATTATGCTGATCATGCTCCTCGCTGGCAGCATTACCGCCCGTCGCGCTGCGATCCTCGAAGCTGCCCGTCTCGAAAGCGAGCTCGCCGAGCTTGAAAGAGAGAAATCCGAATTGCAGGAAGAACTCAACCGTTTCGCCGATCCCGACTGGCGGGAAAACTACTGGAAATGGCGCACCATGCGTCACGAACCCGGCGAATACTACATCGACTTCATCGAGCCGGGTACTCTCTGAAAAAATTGCTGCATATAGATTTTTTTTGTTTCTATCTCTGTTTACATCGCTTCGAATAGACTAAAATATACTTATTGCTCGGATCTGTTTTGAGGGCTTGAGCAATAATATGATATAATATAGCAGGAATAAAAGGCACGTAAATACTCCTCTGTCTGGAGGCATGATATGAGATACAGGGCATTGTATTCTCTGTTTTTAGTAGCGTTTGCGCTCATATTGGTATCCTGTGCGCAAGGCGGCGAATTGGACTTTCCGGTTACTCCGGATCCAAATCAGGGTGCCATAAACCACGAATTCTCTTCGGAATCCCTGGCCCCAGGGCATAACCTGCTCGGCTACTGGACAATCCGCATCGATCCCGATGTGGGCATCCTCGAAGGGATTCCCGTTCGCGCAACGGACCTTCATCTGAACGTACTTTCATGGCTTGAAAACGGGCCCTGCACCGACTGCCTGAAACTCGAAAATTTCAGCGTCCAGCCCGGTGGCGATTTCCAGATGGACATCAAACTAGTCCATCCCTTTGCACAGCCTAACCTGACGGGCTTCGATGTGCGTGGTATCGCCATGTTTACCGGCAGCCTGGCCTTTCCGTCATTCAACGTGACAGTCCCGGATGAACTCGGCGGCGATCCGATACTGGTCAACGCCGATGGCCATACGAAACTATACAACCCGAGTACAATCGGCAATGGATTCCAGGGATACACCAGGGGCAGGATGGCTCCGGCTTTCCCGGTTCCGGACGCGTCCCTGAATGGTTTCAGGACCTATTACTCCGATCCCGATCGCCGTTTCTTCAACGCGGGTGACACGTTAACCTCGCAATTCGTCATCAGACCGCCCGTCGGACGGTTAACATTCGGCTATGCCGTCGACGCATCCTGGGATATTCCCACGAAACCTGTTACGGTGCCCGACAGCTTCCCCGATACAGCAAACAGCCTGGAGGCTTACCTGGTTGAGGCAAGCGTGGATCGACCCCTGACTGCATTCGCAGGTTCGACTGCAGTGCTGACTATCGATGTATACGACTGGCAGGGCGAATCAACCATCCGCAATGTTCATGTCGAAGCTCCGTATTTCTTCTCAGGAATGACAACTGCAATTGAAGGAACCGGCGGTCCCGGGACTCTCCGCTTTACAGCCAGCCTGGAAAATGAACTGGGCACTGCTACCGAGGGAGAATACCCGGTGCTCATCCGTGTGCTCGATACCGAGAGTCACGCGGGCGCTCTTATCGACAATATTGCCTGGAAAATTATCAATGTCCCGCTCACCGACAACAGCCCTCCCGTGTGCTCCGCCGAAGTGGATAATCTCGATCCGGAGCCGCTTGAGGATGTCACGTTCACCGACACATCAACCGATCCGGACGGGCTTTCCGACCTGGTCGAAAGCTGGTGGGACTGGAACAACGATGGCACTTGGGACGAACAGGGATTCGAGGTCACCCATTCGTTCGAGACCGAGGGAATCCATAGAGTTAATCATCGGGTTATTGACAGCGAAGAAGCTGAAGACGAACTGGATGAGCTGATCGAAATGGACGTCGGCCTTCTTGTGAGTCTTGAAGAGGACCTGAACTCAAAAGCTATCGACATCGGCTATTCCTACCAGTCGCTGGATGCAAACTACGATTCCGGGAGTCTAATTAATGTCGATGACACCGACGGACCCTGGGATTTCACGACTATCGGTCTTGCCGAGAGCGCCAACCGGGTGGACATCTTTGACGATACCGACCCCGAGGTCAGTGGTTTCGTCAATAATTTCAACGACGAAACCGAGCATTTTGTCCGATACCAGGACCTGTTCGATCCGTTCTTTCTCCTGCTATACCAGGCCGAGTATCATAATTTCAACGACGATAAGCTCTATGTCTATGGATTCCATGATCCGTATGTTATCGGGTCATCTCCATTTGGACCTCCCGATACTGATGAGTATCTTGCGATCCCTTATCCGCTCGATTCGGATACCGATTACGCATTCAATATCAATGAGAGCAGCTTCCGCCTGAATTACTCGGTTAAGACCATCGGAGAAGGTGATGTTACTGTCCCGTTCAACAGCGGATCGACAATACATTGCCTGCTCGTCAGGTACCGCTTCACTGTCACCGCTCTCGATCCGGTGAACGGCGCCACCCTGAATTTCGCTTTCGTCGCCGATAACGGGCAGGTCGTGGCGAATGTTATTGCGGTGAATGATCCCCCGCTCTACAACTGGAACACGACCACAAACAAGATCATTTCCACCGGAAACGCCTTGTTCCAGGCTCTTGAGCTTGTTGATTAAGACAGGCAACTAAGCATTTAAGCCCGGCAGGAGACTATACACACCCCCTGATAGGGGGTGTTTCCTTTATACACCTCATATTTATCCCGTTCAGAAAAAAATCCCGGAACGACCCGAAGCCCGCGGTTTATCTTTCATTCATCCATAAAATGTGCTAACATCGCTTTCAAGTTCTATGAGCTTTTATTAAGTCAGGGCCACAACAATGGCCCTCAGCACCAGAAGGAGGATCGCATCATATGAAACGAGCGTTGATAGCAATTCTCGCTCTCGGACTAATCCTTTTCCTTGTTGGATGCCCGCCGCCACCACCGGATAGCGGACCAGCCGAACAGGGTAACGGCACCGAAATGACTAACGGCGCCGATGAAACGCCTGAAGGCAACGGCGATATGACCAACGGTGATGTGGCCGAAGATGATATGGGCGATGAAGGCATGGACGACGGTGAGGATATGGACAGCGACGGCGAGGACGACGCAACGGATGGGGCGGATGAAGGCGGAAAATAATTCCGCCGATGATACAGCTTGCTGATTGCCCGCTGTTTTCCTTCCTGTCAGAACTTTCCGTTAACCACTTGCTACGACGGGCTAAAGCCCGTCTTTTTGCCGTACGCGTGGTTCCATCCGCTTAGTCTGCAATCCGGACCGTAACAGAAATCTCCATCGCGACGGCTCTTGCACATACTACCCATCCGGCGGCATCGGGTGATGCCACTTCGCATCCTGCCTCTTTAGCTGTTGCGATCTCCTGTTCCGATAATTTCTCACTCTCGGTTGTTTGCCAAAGAACCGCATGACGGATTCCCGGATTGTCGGGATCCTCTGCTGAATACGCACCTCTCATGCTGATAAACGCTTCCCCGCGGGCCGCTTCCACTGTACCGGTCAATGGACCTGGCAGATGGCATGCCACATGGTCATTGATCAGGACTGAATCGGGTTTCTCTTCTTCTTTTCCCAGCCAACATCCCCATGTCATCAGTTCGACCTTCTCTACCCCGACTTCTCTCAGCCTGCCTGTAATCGCACGGTATAGCTCGTCCGGGAGGTTGGAACCCGTTACGAGAATCCTGCAATTTCCCTGATCGCTCCACTCGAAGCGGATTTCTCCGTTTTCGCCCCTTTCATGGATAATGCTGATGGTCTTCGAGATCCCGTCCGGTATAATCGCGTTGATTTTTTCTGTTTCTTCTCCCATTGTCATTCCATCAGGAGCGTGGATGAGCTTTCTTAAATACCGACCTCTTCCGCTCCTCAAGTATGTGGGTATAGATTTCTGTCGTTGAAATATCCGCGTGCCCCAGAAGCGCCTGAACCGTCATCAGGTCACACCCGTTTTCGAGCAGATGTGTCGCGCAGGTATGTCGTAGAAGATGAGGATGGATTTCAGTCTCGATTCCCGCTTTCTTCCCGAGAGCTTTCAGATCCCTCCATGCGGACTGCCTTCTGATATTCTGCCCGCTTCGTGTCGGAAACAGCCACCTTGAAGCCTGTCCTCCAAGAATCAGCGGACGCACTTCGTCGATATACTCCTGCAGCCGTTTTCCCGTTGTTCCGGGAATTACTGCAATCCGTCCCTTGCCGCCCTTTCCCTTCTCCACCAGAATAATGCCTTCGTTCAGCAGGACATGCTCCAGTCGAAGCTCGACAGCCTCCGATATCCTCAGCCCGGTGGCATACATCAGCTCCAGGAGCATCCCCGCTCGACGCTCGATTTTCTCTCCCGACCTTCCGGTCCTTAGCAGCTTCTCCATTTCGTCCCGTCTCAGTACTTTCGGCAGGACATCCGGTACTTTCGCGTTCTTCAGGCCCGCCACCGGCACTTCATCGATCCGCCCCTTGTCCTTCAGGAAGCCGAAAAATCCGCGCAGGCTTGACATCCGTCTTGCTCTCGTGCTTGTACTGTCACCTTCTCTTTCGCACGTGACAATAAACGCCAGAATATCTTTGCGTTCACATTGGATTACGCCTATGCGTTGCCGGCTGGAGAGAAATCCAAGGAATTTTTTCAGATCCGAACGGTAGGAATCGACTGTCTTTGGACTGACTCGTCTTCTGAATGCAAGGTCGCTGAGGTAATCTTCCGCAAGGCGCCCATCCATAACCACCCCTGTCAGGCTTTTTCCTTTTTCGATGGACATGCCTGCGTCATGTGTTAAGGGCACTGGATGTCATACCCATTACAGCAAGTATCCCATACAGAATCCCTATTCCAACGACCATAATAAGAAACCATTCTACTCCCTTCCACATACCTTCAAGGAATCCCCTCCCGCTCATTCCCCCGGATGACTGAGATATAATGCCTCCCAAAAACGCAAAAATCACCAGTAGTGTAAGTCCTGTCTTCAGTAACTGATCGAAGGTCCAATCAAACATTATTCTGATCCCTCCTTGTTTTCCCGCTTTGCTTCCTTATGGCTATCAAAATACCACAGCACACAGGCATCGAAAAGCCCCCACCTGAATTTATTTTCGGCAGACACCCAGGGCATAATTACTTTCTCACATAATCTTTCACACCATTAAGTGAAATCCCGGGTTCTTCCTGCCACATACTGCTTTTCAACATGGATTCAACATTATTCCACATGTAATTTTCCACATCATTGTCTCAATTAATCCCTGATGAACAGTCCGCTCAGGTAAGTTTTCAATATTTCCACACTGCTTACTATTATTATTCTGTTTTTATTAGAACCCCTTAATAGTAAGAGTCTTTCTTAACTGTCTGACATGGCTCCCCCGGAATAACTGCCGATATTTATAAGAATAAGGATTCTGTAACCATCTAAAGCCATAGGAACCTCCGATATACCAGGTGATTGATTTTCTATGCGAATTTTAATAGCATTGATTGCCTGGGAGAGAGGAAGGTCATCCATATATAAGGTGAACGCGGGTAATTGCTGCATGCATGTAATGGAATTACTTACCTTTCCAATGCTGAATATTACTCCGCATAAAAAAAGGAGTGTGCTTTAATGCGCCGAATTTCGTTCTGGGCAATTTTATTAACACTGATTGCTGTATCTGTTGGCTGCTCGGGCGGAAGTGCAGGCCCGACATTACCGGATACGTTCGCGGATACCGGTCCACAGCCAGGATTGTCTTCATCAGACAATACCGCGCCTGCTTCAGTCACGGATGATAACCGCGAAGGAACAGAATCACAAGAAACGCTGCCGGAGTTGACCGATGCGAACATTCATCCTCTTCAGGGGCAACCTATTCAGGGTTCTCATGCTCTTTGGGGGCTGTACGAGTTCGTCATTGATCCTGCCGAGGACACATGCGAGGTTATCCCGTTACGAAACGCCGATCTGCATCTCAATGTAGTGAAATTCCTGGAGCCCGGAGGCAACCCGGGCATGGTGCAGCTCGTTGGAGGGCTGAACTGGAACGGTGACAAGACCATCCTCGATATCGATGTCCAGCTTACTCATCCGTTCCCCTGGGCACCGCAGTTCGCGGGATTCGACGTAAAGGGCATTCTCATCACCAAGGGAACGCTCAACACACTTTCAGATCCCGATTTGGTTATGTCTACCAGCAACGAGTTACGCCTTATAAATGCGGATGGATACACGCGATGGTGGAATCCTGTAGAGTTCGTCGGTAACAATGTTTTCTCTTATGTCGACGGTGCTCTCGGATTCAGGAACTCCGTCTGGCAGTTCTCATCCACACTTAACGGGTATAAGTATTTCTGCGATACCCTTGCGCCCAATGCCCCGGTCACCAACCTCGATATGGAAGACCGCGGAGTATTCAGGGCCGGGGAATCAAACACCCGTCATTACACCCTGTCGGTTCCGACCCTTGCGACGCTAAGGTACAACTACGCCATAGATGCAAGCTGGGAGCCGGCACTGGTAAAGCCTCCAACGGTACCGGACGACTTTCCGCCCGAGGCAAATCAACCGGAGCCGTGGCATATAACAACAACAATCACAGAAAACACTCTTTACTTCGATGAAAGCCTCGATGAGCAGGGCGGACAGTTGTCGCTCGAAGTTCTTATCTTCGACTGGCAGAACCCGTCTGCAGCACCAGCCGGGACAATAGAGCGCGTAAACTGCGAATGGCCCGACCTTTTCGAGCCTACCGATGCAGGCTATGTATCCGCCCAGCCCGGAGTTGCGACATGGACCGTAACATTGACCCCTCTTCCTGATTCACTGACCTCCACCGATGATATCGAGTACATAATCTGGGCGGAAAGCACAGATGGGGGCGGCTACGGTGGCATCCTCGATCCCGGTATTCCCCTTATATCCGCGAACCTGTTCTCCGCCACCGTCGCTT
>Ga0272444_10003753_pt1 | contig 13584 bp, 6 predicted proteins | sample SSMForm13_FD_201033 | JGI IMG/M metagenome (GOLD analysis project Ga0272444, IMG submission 201033) | Marine sediment archaeal communities from Little Sippewissett salt marsh, Falmouth, MA, United States - SSM-Form-13 | ecosystem: Environmental > Aquatic > Marine > Wetlands > Sediment ...
GGCCTATACGCAGAGCAGCTCGGAAATCGAGGACCGCGCTGACGGCGCAGTGACGAAAAGCGAAACGAACCGTTTTCAGCAAACGTATCGGCTCGATTTGTCCAAGGAGCTGTTTCCGACCCTGACCCTGAACGGTGGAGCACAAGTGGAACATAATCGCAATACCAGCGAAACGACGGGGGAAATGGAAACCAACAACCGGAACCAGCAGATTCTCCCCTATATCGACTTTGAATGGCGCAACCCCCTCTATTCCCTGAGCGGTGGCTACCGCGAGCGCTATGCCCAGAGTAAAGGGAGCGGGTTCAACGGTACCGATAAAGACTACCTGACCAGCTATAACCTGCGCGGCGAATGGCGTCCCGTCGAGTTCCCACGCCTGGACCTGAACTACCTGCACTCCGAGCGCCATGATGACCCGTTGACCACCGAAACGGAAAGCGATACCTGGTTGCTGAACAGCCGCTACGAATACCGGGACTATGAATTTCGCTACAGTTTTCTGCGTGGTGATGACACCAACCATCTCAACCAGACGGAAACGACCACCAATACACACAGTGGACGAGTCCGGTTCAACCGCGCCTATTTTGCCGGCCGCATCAACCTCAGTGCCGGGTTACGGACGGAATACACGGCCCAGGAATTTTCAGGCAGTGGTCCTCGTGATTTCCCTGTCTCACCGGCAGGTTCAATTTTTTACAACCCAGACAGTCAAGCATTTCCAAGCACTGATGCCGAGGATTACGAAGCCGGCATCAATGATGATCTGGACCTCAATGGCAATGCGTTCATCAACGTCGGTCTCGACTTTGGAGAGGTCGTCAGTGTCAGCAAGCTGCAACTTAGAATCAACAGTGAAGACTCACTCGACAGTGGTTCGACTATAGGAAACTTCACCAAATGGGCGGTTTACACCAGTAATGACCAGGAAAATTGGGTGCTACAGGGTCTACAGAGTGTCGATTACCAGGAGGATGAGAACCTGTTTGAACTGACTTTAAATTCAACGGTTGACAGCGAATTTATCCAAGTCGTCTATACTCTTCAACTGCCCACCAATCAGACCGGGTCGCTGCGTGTAGTAAGTCTCCGCGCTTTGGTGAGCCGCGATCTGGATGACGGTTCGAGCCTCTCCAGCCAGACCTACCAGGCTCAACTCGGTCTCGGCTGGCAGGCGGCCGAAGCGACCCGCCTCTCCTATACCTTCAACCTGCAGGAGCGGCGCAGCAGCCTGTTCGACGAGCGAAAGACGCGGGTCAACAACGGCCTGAGTGTTATTCACAATTTTAATGCTATCTTCACCGGTACCGGCCGCGTGTCCGCCGGTCACAGCTGGGACCAGGGACAACTCGACAACAGCAACTACGGCTACAGTGCCCGTTTGAGCGGCCGCTACCTGGAGACCCTCAACCAGTCGCTGATTTACAGCGGGGCCGTTGATCAGGATGAGGATGAGGGTGACAGTACCACGAACGCTCTGATCCTGCGCACCAATGCGGCCATGTACGACGGCTGGGATCTTTCCTTCGACCAGGGCGCGACCTGGCAGGACTCTGACCGTGACGGCGCTACAACCGGCTATTTCGTCCGCCTGCAGACCAGCCTGGTGCCCCACAGCAGCTACAGCCTGTTCGCCGAGTACTCGATCGACTGGGATGATGCCGATGCCGGGACACAGCGCAGCGATTCGGGGCGCCTGCGTGCCCTCTGGGTTCCGCGCGACACCCTCAGCATTTCCGGCGAGGTACGCCTGCGTAGGACCCAGGACGACGACCAGCTCTCCTGGCAATACAGCGCCAGCTGGTTGCCGTTGCGGGACGGTTCACTGCAGTGTGTACTGGCTTATAATGAAGATGAGGACAAGGACGGCAACCGGACCTGGTCCTTTTCTCCCAGTCTGACCTGGGAGGTCACCCACTACGCGACCTTATCGTTCCGCTACAGTAACGGTGAGCAGGAGACGAATACCGAAATCAATCAGTTTGAAACCGCTTTTTTGAATTTCAGGATTTTTTATGACTAATGAAGCGATCCGCGTAAACAGTAAAGGAACTGCCATGAAAATGCTCACGAAGCAGCTATGGATGCTCTCCGTCTGTCTCGTCTTATTCGCTCTGGCCGGCTGTGCCGGAACCGGCTCTGGTGCGGGGGATGAAACCTTTAAGAACAGCGTGATGAACTTCGCCGCTGTACAGAGTGTCGCGGTGCTCCCGTTTAAAAACCTGACCGCTGACGATGATGCTGCTGCGCGAGCCCGGGATGCCTTTATGGGGATGCTGCTGGCGACTGAAGCGATTTACGTATTGCCCCCCGGCGAGGTACAGCGGGGCATCGAACGAACCAGTCTGCGCGACCCGTCAGTTCCTTCGAGTGACAAGGTCAAAGCGCTGGGTGAAATTCTCCAGGTCGACGCGGTGATCACTGGTGTGTTGCGCGAATACGGCAATGTCCGTTCCGGGCAGACCGAGGCCAACCTGATCTCTCTGAGCCTGCAGATGCTGGAAGTGGAAACCGGTCGTATCGTCTGGTCTGGAGCGTCAACCAAGGGAGGCATCGGTGTCCCGGAACGGCTGTTCGGGGGCGGCGGCGACCCGATGAATGAGGTCACTAAAGAAGCGGTCAATGATCTGCTCAACCAGCTCTTTAAATAAACTTCTGACTGGCTGGAGGTGCCTGATCTCCGGCGTACTCCTCGTCTGGCTGTTAACCGGTTGTGCCATTGAACAGCATCTGGTTTCTACCGCTTTAGAGGAAGTAACGCTGCCGGTCATCTCTGTCAGGGCAGACAAGGACTCCCCCCAGTTGCTTGACATTGGTGAAGTCCGCTGGACTGCCGTGTGGCCGGAAGGTGAAGCGGAAAGACCTTTGCGTTTCGAACTGAAGGATGACTCAGGTGCGATGACTCAGGGCCGGGTCGGAAATACTGTTTCCTGGGATTGGCGTCCGGAAAAGCCGGGACGTTATCAAGTCAGGGTGGTAGTTTTTTCTCCTGGGGGGGACGTTCAGACAGGCCCCTGGTCAGAGTCTTTCGACATCGCACCGCCGCTTGAGACCCGTCGCCTTGAAAGCGATTGGGCTCAGCCGCAAATGGCTGTTGGGGAAGCCATGGATTGGAGCTTTGAAGCAAGCGGCGGAGTCGGGGAACTGGATTTCGCTTTCGAACTGGAGCGCAACGGGGACATAGAAGGTGTTTTCCAACAGGGGGCACTAAATCGTTGGAGTTGGCAGCCTGATAAAGAAGGGCGTTACCGGGTGCGGGGAATTGTGACCGACGAGCAGGGAAACCGCTTCGAGACGCCCTGGTCTGCCCGCTATGAAGTTCTCCCCCCGTTGGAAATAAAGCAGCTGACGGTCGACAAAAACTCGCCGCAGTTGGCTTTTTCCGGCTCGCTGATCTGGGAGGTTGAAGCACAAGGTGGGGTCGGGGAGCTGAACTATCGCTTTGAACTGGAAAAAGATGGCGGACTTTTGTTAACGAGTCCAGTGCAGAATAAACGGAGCTGGCAATGGGATCCCGATGCGGCTGGTGATTACCGGGTCCGAGTCCTGGTCTCTGATGAACAGGGGAACCGCCGTTACAGCAACTGGTCTGATAATTTTCAGATTGCCGAGGCTATCAGCATTGAGCCGCTGACTGTCAACATTCCTTCTCCGCAAATGGTTGGGACGGCTTCGGTTCTTTGGCAAACCATGGCGACCGGTGGAATCGGCAATCTGCAGCTGACGTTTGAACTTGAACGGAATAAACAAAATATTGAACAGGTCAGCAGCGGTGACCAAACAAGCTGGCTCTGGAAACCTCATCAGGTCGGCAATTATCGGGTGCGGGTGATAGCGGAAGATGAAGCAGACAACAGTTTGACCAGCAGCTGGTATGGACCCTTCCTGATTGTGCCGGAGCTGGCGTTTGTTTCATTGACTGCCGACAAGCCGGCACCACAGACGGCCCAGACTCGACCGATCTCATGGCAGGCTGAGGTCGCTGGCGGGGTCGAGCCATTGAGTTACAGTTTTGAACTGGAAAAGGATGGCCAACCGGCGTTGATCCCGCCAACAGAAAGCCAGGCAAGCTGGGAGTGGCTTCCAGAGCAGGGGGGGCGGTATCGCCTCCGGGTCAAAGTATCTGATGCCCGGGGGAATGCCTTGGTCAGTAGTTGGACAGAGCCTTATGTAATTGCCGCGCCCTTGCGTGTAGCTCCGCCCAGAACGGCCAGTAAGTCCCCTCAGGTGGTGGCCACCGAGATTCGCTGGGGCACGGCAGCCAGTGGTGGTGTCGGTGAAAAAACGATCGCTTTCGAACTTCGTCGGGAGAACGAAGAAAAAGTCACTGCGCTCTGTCGGGGAGAGGCCTCTGAGTGCGTTTGGACACCACGAAAGGCAGGGCGATACCAAGTCCGGACTCAACTCCAGGATGCTTTACAGAACCGCATCGTCAGCGACTGGTCTGAGCCTTTCGAGGTTGCCGCTCCTTTGCAGATTCAGGCCTTTGAACCGGATCGACCGGCTCCCCAGGCCGCCCAGAGCGTGCCGGTGAACTGGCAGACCAGGATAGGCGGCGGGATCCCTCCCTACAGTTACCAGTTCGAGATGCAGACCGGGCAAACCCAGCGTTTTGTGCAACAAGGCACCTCCCCTGACTGGCTGTGGCAACCAGACGAGGCCGGGTCCTACAAGGTTCGGGTTACGGTGATCGACAGCCGCGGTAACCGGGAACAGAGTGACTGGTCGAAACGTTACCGGGTTTTGGAGCCGTTACGCGTCACAACTCCGCAAGCAAAAAATGCTGCCGAACAATATCCACTCGGGGACAGAATTCTCTGGCAAAGTTCAGCGACAGGTGGAGTCGGCAAGAAAACTTTCCAGTTCGACGTGGAAAAACGTGGAGCAGAAATAACAACCGTAAAGTCGAGCCGGAGCAACGCCTGGCGTTGGCAGCCGAGCGAACCGGGGTTTTACCGGGTCCGGGCCAGGGCTATCGACAAACGTGGCAACCAACGGCTGAGCGACTGGTCGTCCTGGAAAGAAGTTCGCGCGCCCCTGGCGATTGAATCTTTTCAACCGGACCTTGCTTCGCCCCAACAGGCACTCGCCAAGCCGATCCGTTGGTGGGTCAAAACCAGTGGTGGCATCGGACAGTTGAACTACGCCTTTTATCTGCAACAAGATGGGCGGGAGATCCTGGTACAGCGCGATGCCTCAGCCTCCTGGCGCTGGCTGCCGCGCGTGGCGGGCAACTACCGACTTAAGGCCCGCGTCAGTGACCAACTGGGTGCTGCGGTTGAGAGCGACTGGTCGGCGCCTTACCGGGTTGGGATGCCGATTTCCGAGGAATCCCTGGTTGCTCTCCTGCCGGTGGATAATCTCAGCGGTAAAAAAATCCCGGCGGGCGAGATTGCCGAGAAGTATCGTCAACGGCTGGAACAGCAGGGTTTACGCTTCCTCAGCCGGGAGCGGCTGGAGGCTTTCATGTACCGCCACCGCATGCGTTACACTGGAGGTTTGAGCGCCAGTCTGGCTCAGGCGCTGCGGGAGGAGGAGCAAGTCGACGCAGTGATTGTCACTTCAGTGGCAAGTTATGCAGACAACGGCGTGCCGCAATTGGCGCTCTCGTCCCGCCTGGTGCTCTGCCAGGAACTGCCGCGCATTGCCTGGATCGATGCGCTCGGCGTCACCGGTGATGACGCTCCCGGACTCCTGGCGCTTGGCCGTGTCAGCGAAGTGGATGTGCTGCTCGATCGAACTCTGGATCGCCTGGTCGTATCGCTGTCCAGCTACCTGCAGAACGGACAGCTGCAAGCTGGGCAGGATATCGATAATTTGCCCCCGCAAGATTATTACCGCTCGAACGATACGCTGACGACAAAACCTTACAAAATTGCGATTGTGCCTTTTCTCAACCGTTACGCGCGACGCAACGCCGGTTTTATCGTACCGCTACAATTGGCATGCGCCCTGCATCGGCAGGACAATCTGGAGGTTTTCGAACCGGGATTGATCCGTGAACAATTGCTGAACTACCGGCTGATCATGCGGGCCGGTCCATCCCTGGCCATCTCAGACGTGTTATCAAGTGCAACCACCCTGGATGCCGACCTGGTGCTGTCCGGTTACATTTTCGATTACCAGGATGCCGTGGGCAGTCCGAAGATCGATTTTTCCACCCGGCTGTTTGCCGGCAAGCAGCGGCAGATTACCTGGTGGTCGCGCAGCTATGGCACCGGAATCGACGGGGTTTTCTTTTACGATTTTGGCCGTATCCGCTCAGCGCAGGTGATGCTGGCGCGGATGACTGCGGCGATCAGCGATCTGTTGTTCGAAACAAAAACCGAGCTGCCGGCAACATGGAACGGCACTCAGCAGACCCTCCCCTGACCGGGAGGATAAATAGCAAAGGATCTGAACATGAAATTAATGCAACAGCTGACCACCCTCTGCATCGTTACCATGCTGCTGTGCACATCGTCACTGGCCTTCGGCCCCGCGGGGCAGGCACCGGCAGGAAAACCGCCCGCACTCGGAGATGACCTGGCCATTGAACTGAACGTTCCGCTGTTTGCTGCCGAGTTTGCCGACCTGCCGGTCGCGACCGTTGCCGGAACCCTGCTACCGCTTGCAGAGCTGACCCCACAACTGGAAAAAACCAGCACTTTCCTGTTCTGGGAAAGCGACACCAGTGGTGACGAGTTGACAGCACAATTCAACCAGGCGCTGGCTACACGTATTCAGCAGTTGACCGACAACCCGAGTCAGGTCGTCCAGTTCACCCGCGGGCAGATCAATGATCAACACCGCCTCAAAATTGATATCCCGCTCTTTTCCGAACCGTTCGCTTCGGTTCCGGTGGCAACCATCGACGGTGAACCGATCACTGTTGCCGAGTTTTCTGAAGACCTGCAGGCGGTGCACAGTGAGGCGAGTGGCGATCATGCCGATTCGGGTATGCGCGACAATATTCAGAAGCTGATCGAACGCCTGATAACCGTTCGTTTAATCGAGCTGGAAGCCCGCAATATCGGTTTCGACCAAGCTCCGTCCTTCCAGAGGCAGGTTGCCAACCATGCCCAGAAAACTCTGCTTTATGGTTTGCTGAATCTGCATGCGGCCAGCGTTGCGCTGGATGAAAATGCCGTTGATGAGCTCTACCGGCAGGTCTCGCTGGAGGCTAAACTGGAAAGCTATCGCTTCCGCAGCGAAGCCGACGCCCAAAAGCTGCTCGATGCGGTCGATAATGGTGAAGATTTCACTATCCTGATCGCGGCGGCGGTCAAAGAGGGAAAAGCGGTTGGCAGCGACGACCAGGGTTATACCAAACTCAAGGACCTGCTGGTGAATATCGCCAAGGCTGCAAGTAGTATGGAGATTGGTGATGTCAGTGAAGTTTTCCGTCAGGCCGACGGTTTTGTCCTGTTTCGGTTGCTCGACCGCCGTTTTGTCGAGGATTCCAAGGCCCTGCAATTTGCTCGCAATAAAGTATTGGAGACGCAGCGCGCCCGAGCTGGCACAGACTATATCAACCAGCTGATTGATGACTATGTGACCTTCAACGAGGACGCTCGCGAGGACCTCGATTTTGCTGCGATCAAGCAGGCCAACCCGGATATCCTGCTCAGCGCAGCCCTGGAGCCCCTGCTGAAGGACCAAAGGGTGCTGGCGTCCGTGCCTCAGGGCAATCCGGATCAGGTCACGGTGGCCGAGGTGGCCAAGCGGATCAAGGAGGCTTTTTTCCACGGCACCGATATTGCCCTGAAACCGGCCGAGGTCAATGAGACTAAAAATGACATCATCCAGGACATGCTGTTCAGGATTGCCGGAACGCTTGAAGCGAAAAAGCTTGGTCTGGATCAACGTCCAGACTACCAGCGCGAGATCACTGAATTCGAGCGCAGGACCCTCTTTGACATTTTCATGCAGAAAGTTATCACTCCGGAAATCAGCTTTTCTGAAGAAAATGTTCAGTCCTACTACCAGGAACACCTCGATGAATACCAGACCCCGGCCATGCTTAAGTTCCAGAGCCTCCCCTTTTATCGCCAGGAGGATGCTGAAAGTGCCGCGGAGAAATTGCGCAAAGGGAGTGACTTTAAATGGGTCTCGGCGAACTCAGAGGGGTTGGTTGACGTGCAGGACAAGGACCTGCTGGAGTTCGATAAAAACATCCTCAGCCTGAACGCACTGCCTGAGGGTCTGCAGGCTCAGGCCGCACAGGCAGAACGCGGTGATACACTGATTCATGCCGAGCCGAACAACTTTTACTACGTGCTCTACTTCGAAAACGTCTACCCGCCCGAGCCGAAACCCTTCAAACAGGTGCGTGATGGAATTCTCAAGATCGTTTACCAGCAGGAAGTTGAGGCGACTCTTGAGCAGTGGGTGGAAAAGCTGAAAGAGGCTTATCCGACACAAGTCTACCTGGCGGGTAGTGGAGACGAATGATGTCTGAAAACAAACGAAATCAGCAACTGATCACGCCTTATTTACAATGGGGAATGCGTATGTTCGATCGACAAAAGTGCTATTCTTCGGGTCATCGGGTCTTTATTCTGGTTGGCCTGCTGATTCTGTTTCTCTGCTGTGCCAGCTCGGCAGAGGCGGCCAAGCGTTCGTTCGCTAAAAAGGGCTGCGTCGACTGCCACCAGGATTACACGAAGCAATATCTGGCCAAAAAAAACGTGCATCCGGTTGTCCAGGAAAAGCGCTGCGAGGAATGTCACCTGCCGCACGGGATAGTGCCGAAACTGCTGATGAAAGAATCGGGCAACAAACTCTGTCAGATGTGCCACACCCCGGAATCTCTCGGCCTGGAAAAAAAGGTCATTCACGGGGCCTTGCGCAACAGCCAATGCAGTTCGTGCCATGACCCGCATTCATCGGACAACGACTTCCTGCTCAGCGAGTCGGGGAATGCTATCTGCCTCGGCTGTCACGAACCGGAGCCGTTCAGTAAGAAGCGGGTCCACGCTGTCATAGAAGACCAGGGCTGCGCTGCCTGCCACAATGCCCATGCCTCGGACCAGGAAAATCTGTTGCCGCAGGAACCCACGACCCTCTGCCTCTCCTGTCACGACAGCCAGGACAGTGATTTTACCCGGGCCCATGGCGACTACCCGGTTGAGCAGCAGAGTTGTTCCACCTGCCATGATCCGCACTCCTCGGATCAGGCAAAGTTGCTCAAGGGCAGTATTCATTCTCCGGTAGAGGAAGCCAGCTGTGATGCCTGCCATGCGGCAGCTGATAGCGCCGAGCCGTTCGCCATCCTCGGCGAAGGTTCTGAGCTCTGTTTTAACTGCCATGATAACGAATCGCTGGCAGGGGAAAAAGCGGTGAAACACGGACCATTCATGGAGGGAGACTGTCTTTCCTGTCATAATCCGCATACCTCGGATTTTCCCAAGCTGATGGTTGCGGAAGGAAGTACTCTCTGCTTCACCTGCCACACTGAGATGCAGCGCAATGTCAAATACCCCCATGCACCGCTCGAATCGGGCGATGGCTGCCTTTCCTGCCATCAGCCCCACGCGGCAGACTTTGCCGCGTTGCTGCCGTCTTCCGGTGAAGGAGAATTCTGTTTGAGCTGCCACCCGGATACGCTGGAAGATGCCGAGAAATTGGCTCAGCCGCACATGCCGGTCACGGAAAAGATGTGCAGCAGCTGTCATAACCCGCATGGCTCAAACGGTGAGGCGATGCTGGCGGGCCGCGCTGACCAGATCTGCTACGAATGTCATGCAGACGCTCAGAGCGAATTTGTCCAGCCGGTTGTCCACCAGCCGATTCAGTCCGGCAGCTGCACCAGTTGTCACAACGGCCACGGTGGCCAGGACAGCGCCTTCCTGAAGGCGTCCGGCGCACAACTCTGCGCCGAATGCCACGACACGCTGCTGCTGCCTGCCGGCAAGGAAGAAACGGAACATGAACCGTTTGCCGACCGCGACTGCATGATCTGCCATACCGCTCATGCCAGCCCTTACAAGGGATTGCTCAGTGACAGTCAAACCATCGTTTGCGCCAACTGCCACATGGATGTCAGTAGCAGCGTCGACGGCGCACTCAGCCAGCATCAACCTGTGCAGCAGGGTGAGTGCAGCAGCTGTCATAACCCGCACAAGACCAGCCTCCCCAACCTGTTGATGGCCAGCGATGTTGACCTCTGCCTGGCATGTCACAAGGATCTGAAATCCAGGATGGATGACGGGCGTACCCACGCCCCGGCCGGTCAGGATTGCATGAGCTGCCACAAGCCGCATGCGGCAGATGTGGCGCCATTGCTCAAGGTGGCACTGCAGCCGCTCTGTGCCGAATGTCACGAAACCGGAGAGGCGGACTTCCGCAATGTGCATGCGGGAGTTGCTACAGAGACCATGGATTGCGTCAGCTGCCATAACCCGCATGCGTCAAAAGATCCCAAGTACTTCAAGGATGTCATGCATGCACCTTTTGCAGCGCGTTCCTGTGAACCCTGTCACCTGTCCGGCGAGTAAGGGAGTAAGTCATGAAAATTGTTAAGAAAATATTGATAATAACCTGCCTGCTCAACCTCGTTGCCATCTCGTCGGCGTTTCAGGCAGGTGCAGCAGACAACCCCTACAACCTGGCGCCAGGGGCCCGGGGTAAACTCTGCCTGAGCTGTCACGAAGGCTTTACCGAGACCATGCAGAAAAAATTCATCCACACCCCGCTGGCCGAAGGAGATTGCACCGGTTGCCACAACCCGCATGCCACGGATCACGGTATGCTGTTGGCTGATGACGCCTCGCAGATCTGTACGACCTGCCATGACGACCTGAACGTCACAGGTGCCCGCAGCTCCCATCAGATTGTCAACGAAGGGCAATGTGTCACCTGTCACGATCCCCACTCCTCCGACTTCCGCATGAACCTGGTCGATTCGGGCAGTCAACTCTGCTTTGGCTGCCATGAAGAACTGGGGCAGCAGATCGCCGGCAACAAATTCGCCCACAGCCCGGTCGAGGATGACTGTATGACCTGTCATACTCCGCACGTCTCAGAGGACAACCCGGCACTGCTGCGCAGCCAGGCCCCGGAACTCTGCCTCGACTGCCACGATGCCAGCAAGAAAACCTTCAAGAGTCAGCATGTCGGCTACCCGGTGGAGACGGCTAACTGCTCCTCCTGCCACAATCCGCACGGCTCCAATACTACCTCCATGCTTTACGATAATGTGCATGAACCATTGACCAATCGGATGTGTAAACAGTGCCATGAAGAGCCGACTTCGGCCACTCCGTTTGCCACTCTCAAGCCGAGCTTTGAACTGTGCCAGGGTTGCCACTACGAGATGGTCAACGATACCTTCAACAAGGATCGCATGCATTGGCCGGTAGTCGACGAGAAAGGTTGCCTGAACTGTCATTCTCCACACGCTTCGAGCGAAGGGATGTTGATGAAGGGACCGCAGAAAGATGTCTGCAGCAACTGTCACAGCGATACCATCGCGCGTCAGGATCGCGCGCTGACCAAGCATCAGCCGATTGCCGATGGCGAGTGCAGCACCTGTCACAACCCGCACAGTTCGGACAATCCGTTCATCCTGACGGAGAAGTCGAATATCAACCTGTGTGGTCAGTGCCATGACTGGCAGACCCACTCCACCCATCCGATTGGCGATGAAGTGGTCGACCCGCGTAACCCGAACCTGGCACTCGACTGCCTGAGCTGTCACCGCACCCATGGCACGGAATACAAGCACTTTATCTACACCGAGACGATTAACGATCTATGCGTCCAGTGTCATCAAAAGTATCGGAGGTAAGATCGATGAAAAAACTACTCTTTTTTGTCGCTGTCACCGGGTTTGCTATTTTGACCGGCAACGCACTTTTCGCCGCGCAGCTTAAGCTCAGGTTCGTCGGCAGTATTTATACCGATACGGATGGGGTTCCGCTACGTACCCCTGCTGGAGTCACGATCGCCGGTGACAAGCTCCTGGTCGCCGACAGCGGCGGCAAACGGGTTTTGACCTATAATTTTGTCAACGGGGTTGCCACTCCTGATAAAAATATCCCCCTGGCAAAAAACTTCCCGATTATGGTGCAACAGGCCCAAAACGGTGACTTCCTGGTCCTGGACGGGCTGGAGCGACAGGTCTTGATTCTCGGCCAGAATGGCAAACAAAAAGGCACGCTGAAAGTCAAAGGAGCTGACGGCCGTATTGTCCCGCGCAGTTTAAAAAGTAATCCAGACGGGTCTTTGCTGCTGCTGGATATCTTTTCCGCGCGCGTTCTTGTTGTCGATGAAACCGGCAACCTGCAGCGGCAACTACCCTTTCCCAAAGAATACGGGGCTTTTTCCGATACTCTCATGGATGCCCAGAAAAATGTCTTTCTGCTCGATAGTGTCGCCGGAAAAATTTATCGGGCGGCATTCGACAGCGACTCCTTCAGCCTCTGGAGTGATGGGCTCAAGGAATTCACCAATTTCCCAACCAGCTTTGCCAGCGACGGTCACGGCAACCTGCTACTCATTGATAAATATGGCAGCGGATTGGCGATTATCGGTCCGGACGGAAAATTTTCCGGTCGCAAGTTGAGCATGGGCTGGACAGATGGGCAAATCTACTACCCCAGCCAGATCAGTATCAGTGGTGAAGGCCAGGTGTTTATAGCCGATACGGAGAATCACCGTATCCAACACTTTGCGATTGAAGAATAAAGCAGGAACTCCGGATAAAGGCAGCGAATTCATGCTGAAGAGCCTGTTGAGCAAAGAATCGAAGTTGTTTCCTCTGCTGATTGTGCTGACCATTATCGCCAGTACACTGTTAAGCAGTGATCAGCCGACAATCGCGCAGCATTCAAACGCTGAGGATGAACAGTGCATCCGCTGTCACGTCGAGGTCTACAACGCCGCCCTCAGGCAGACGTTCATGCATCCACCAATTTTCGAACGCCAGTGCCGGGTCTGCCATCTTCCGGCTGGCAGTGATATGGCATCTCAGATGTCCGAAAGTTTGGTGACAGGACTTCTGGTCGACCAGGAGCCGCTCTGGCGCAAACAGCAGCAGTTTGGTGGTGAAATCAGTCTGCGCGAGCATTTCGTCACGCTCAACAGCCTTGAATCACAAGCTCTCTACCGGTTTCGCCTGCAGGTGGCGGAACAACCCGGGCAGCCGGTCGCGACCAGCGCCTGGCTGGGGTTGCGGCTGGCAGAGTTGAGCAATGTCGAAAACCGCGAACTGCTGGTCACCGAGGGTTTGGATGGTTCCATCGATTCAAGCGTTGCCGCGCTGAACATCCAGCTCGTGTCGGCCGATACTGCGGTCATTTCATGGCAGACCGCACAGCCTCTCTACAGCTGGCTGGAACTGCAGCTGCTCGAAGAGGTTCAACCAGCCACTGCTGATGCTGGCAGGGACAACCAGGGAGGGCACCCAACGTTACGTGACCCTGATCAAACGGCCATCGTCGCCTGTTACCAATGTCATCCCGAATCAACGCTAGGCACCTCACATCCGGTGCGTCTCTACGGCGGGCAGGATGTTCGGATTCCGGATGATCTCCCCACTGTGGACGGCATGCTCACCTGCGTCACCTGCCACGATCCCCACGGCGCTCCCGGGCAGAT
>Ga0272444_10003755_pt1 | contig 13583 bp, 10 predicted proteins | sample SSMForm13_FD_201033 | JGI IMG/M metagenome (GOLD analysis project Ga0272444, IMG submission 201033) | Marine sediment archaeal communities from Little Sippewissett salt marsh, Falmouth, MA, United States - SSM-Form-13 | ecosystem: Environmental > Aquatic > Marine > Wetlands > Sediment ...
CGACGAGGAGGCGCAGCGCCTTTTCGCTGAGCTGAAGGCGGAGGGCGTTATCCCTGAGGGATTCACGATCCGGATTCATACGCCGCTCGATCCGCGCCGGCGCCAGCTGGCGACGATCATGGCAACAAGCCTGATCGAGAACGGCGTCGATGCTGTGGTCGTTCCTCTGGACTGGGGCCCGCTGCTCGACCTCGGCTATCGCTCGGAGTCCGACCCTGTCGGTGACTTCGAGATGATGTGGATGGGCTGGAGCGGTGGACCGGATCCGCACGACTTCGCGTTCTACCTGTTCCACTCCGCGAACGCGACGGTCGGCTCTGCAGACAACATGTCCTGGACGATGATCCCCGAGGTTGATCAGCTGATCGACGAGGCAGATTCGACCCTCGACCAGGCCGTCCGCGAACAGAAGTACATCGCGGCGCAGCGCTTGATCTTCGAGAACTACAGCGCGATTCCGGGATACCACTACATCGAGACACGCGGCGTGCGAGACCGGGTGCACGGCTTCAAGATTAGCCCGTTGTCCAACCATTGGATCTGCACGCCATACCACAACGTCTGGGTCGACTAGGAGGCGATGCAGCTTCGATCGCCCTAGCCTAGTCTAGGCAAGGTAACTGCCTGGGCTGTCGGTTCCGAGACTGGCAGCCCAGGCATTTCAAAGAAGGGTTCGGGAACTCTCCATGCTCGGATATACGATGAGGCGGCTCCTCCAAGTTGCGTTCACGTTGTTTGCCCTGACGGTCCTGATATTCCTGCTGCTCAAGCTCATGCCCGGCGATCCCGCGGTCGTCATGGCCGGCCTCGGAGCGCAGCTCGAGACGATCGAGGGAATTCGTGAGGAGTTGGGACTGAACAGACCGTGGCCGGTGCAGTACTGGCGGTTCATCAGCGGGTTGTTCAACGGTCGACTACAAGCAATGACGTACCACAGATCGGTCTGGACGGTCATCTTCCAGCGGCTCCCGGCCACGGTCGAACTCGGCCTCTTCGCGATGATCATCGCATTGGCCGTGTCGATCCCCGCGGGGTTGTTATCGGCGATCTACCGCAACTCCGTCCTCGACTACTCGGTGACGACCATCGCGCTCGTGGGGATCTCAATCCCGGTCTTCTGGCTCGCGTTGATGCTGATGCTGATCTTCGGGGTCGTCCTCAGGATCCTCCCGGTCTCCGGCCGCGGCTTGTCGGTGGCGCTGTTCGGGTGGGCGTGGCTGCGGGTCTCGTTCGTCACGTGGGACGGCTTCCGGCACTTGATCATCCCCAGCGTCGCCTTGGCGTCCGTTTTGATGGCGATGAACGCCCGACTCACGCGCGCAAGCATGCTCGAGGTGTTGCGCCAGGAGTACGTCACTACGGCACGAGCCAAGGGGTTGAAAGAACGGGTCGTGCTGCTCAAGCACGCGTTTCGAAACGCGCTCGCTCCGGTGGTAACGAACGTCGGCCTGCAAGTCGGCACCCTGGTCGCCGGGGCTGTGCTGACAGAAACAACGACCGCATGGCCGGGAATCGGACGGCTGATGGTGGAAGCCATTTCGCGGCGAGACCAGGCAGTCGTATTCGGGTTGGCCCTGTTCCTTGCGGTCTTCTTCCAGATCTCCTACGTGGTCGTCGATCTCATGTACGCGTACATCGATCCGAGGATCACCTATGACTGAGAACAACAGGGGAACTAGGCCGCAGCTGCGGGATGTAATCCTGACGCTTCTCCTGCCCGGGTTGGGACACCTCACCCGCGGTTGGTGGGGGAAGGCATTACTGTTCCTTGGCGCGCTGTCGATCCTCGGAGCGACGCTCGGTCTTGCCGTTTCGAAGCACCGCTTCTCATGGCTCGCCGGTTCAGCGGATTACTGGTTCTCGACGGTCATGATGCTCATCTTCCTGGCGCTGGTTTGGATCTGGGCGCTCTACGATCTGTACCGGACAACCCGGGCTCGCGCCGAGAAGCAGTATTCGTTCGGCTACTGGCAGATGGCCAGTCGGCGATTCTCGCACGATCCGAAGGGGATCGTCGGCCTGCTAATCATCATGCTCGTCGTGCATGTCGCGATCTTCGCCCCGTTCCTCGTGTCCGGACACAGCTTCGAAGGCGTCAGCGGGTACGTAAAACCGGTCCAGCACGCCATCCACATGAACCTGAGAAACTTCCAGGCTCACCCTTCATCCGAACACCCGCTCGGGACCGACAATTTCGGCCGAGACATCCTCGATCGGATCATTTACGGTGCGCGTGTCGCGTTGGGAATCGGCGCCGTAGCGACGGTTCTCAACATGCTGCTCGGGGGCTTCCTCGGACTTCTCGGCGGGTACTTCCGCGGAGTCTCCGATGCCGTCCTCATGCGAATCCTTGAGGTAATCAACTCGATCCCGTTCTTGGTCCTTGTGCTCCTGGTGCGGGGCCTCTGGGCAGAGGGAGGGGTTCTCTCGCTCATGCTGATCCTCGGCATCTTCGGCCTCCAGCCGGCACGCATCATCCGAAGTGAGGTCCTCTCCGTGCGTGAGGAGGACTACGTGACGGCGGCGAGGGCGATCGGTGTCCCAACGTGGCGGATCATCCTCAAGTACGTGCTGCCGAACGCGATTGCGTCACTGATGGTGGTCACGACGATGTCGATCGGAGTCAACATCATCGTCGTCGCCGGGTTGAGCTTCCTCGGGTACGGCGTGAGCCCGCCGATCCCGTCTTGGGGAGCGATGCTGCAGGAGGCACAGGAGTACATGCGGACGGCGTGGTGGATGGCCGTCTACCCCGGGCTGTCCATCGTCATCACCGTATTCGGGTTCAACATCCTCGGCGACAGCCTCCGCGATGTTCTCGATCCCCGTCTGAAATAGCGTCCCGGGCACTCGCCGAGCACACCGACTCCATTGGGGGTTCGCTCCTCGCGGGAGGGACGGTGTCATTCCCGCGTCCGCGAGAGGACGCGGACGGAGTGGATCCCGAGCCGATTGGCGCCGAGGATGTCGGTCAGTCGACGATCGCCCACCATCACCGCGTCGGCCGGCATCGCACCCAGAACGTCTAGCAGATCGAGGAACCCGCGCCGGGCCGGCTTGCCGGCCGCGTGAACGACGGGGACGTGCTCCCTGAGAGCATGCACCACCGGGTCCTCGGCGTTTCGCCTCCGATTCGTCAGGACGCCAACCCGGAATCCCCGCTGCCTCAGGGACAACAAGAACCCGAGAATCCGCTCTGGTAGGTGCTCGATCCCTCGCCGTCCGAGCGTGTTGTCGAGGTCGAAGAGGAGGACGCGCTTCCCCGCCGCGTGCAACGTGTCGTAATCGATGTCGAAGATCGTCTCCGCCGTCTCAGTCGCCCGAAGAAGCCGCATCGTTCTCCTCTCGGACGAACGTCCCGATCCTCGCCGCTTCGCGGAGCCGAGCCATCAGCTCGAGGAACTCGTCTTCCATGCCCGGTGAGACGTAGACCTTGTACTGCGCCTCGCCGTCTCGCAGGCGGTACTCCCGACGAACCGAGGCCAGCCCGTCGTACGCACTGACGATCGCGTCAAGAAAGTGGATCTCCTTCTCGCTCGTGCCGACCCAGTAGACGAGCGCGTCGATCATCCCAACGTCTCCTCCTCAAACCGATCGAGCGCCTTCTGGAGCGCGATTTCCGGATCGAACCCCTCCCGCCACGCCGTCTCGATGACCGCCAGGATCCGCGCGCCGGCCCGCTCCTCCGCGGTTCGCCCGATTTGCTGTTCGTCGATCAGGTGCGCCTTCTCCAGCTTCGTCAACGCGGACAGAGACTTTCTCGCTCTGACAAGAATCGGAAGTCGCGCGACCTTCTGGTTCTCCTCCGCCTTGATCTCCTCCCACCGTCGGTGAATCGATGGAAGATCGTTCGAGGCATCACCGAACACGTGCGGATGCCGGCGGGTCAGTTTCTCGGCGAGATGCGCAAGCACATCATCGATGGAGAAGTCTCCGCGCTCGGACCCGATCTGGCTGTGAAGGAGAACCTGGAGGAGGACGTCGCCCAGCTCCGACGCAAGCGCCACAGGATCGCCCCCATCAATTGCGGCGATCGTCTCGTACGCCTCTTCCAGCATGTAAGGGCGCAGAGACTCGTGATCCTGCGCGCGATCCCACGGACAGCCGTCGACGGGATCGCGCAATCGGGCGATCAGCTCGACCAAGTCGGAGAACGACTCACTCGCCATCCGGAACCGCGGCCGCGTCCTCCGTCGACTCGTCCAGGGCCTCGGCCTCTTCGTCCGGTCCCTCTTCAGCGGGAGGCTGTTCGACACCGGCCTCGATCAGCAGAGAGAGGACCTCGTCGGCTCGGTAGTCGGGGTCGTCGTTCTTGATCAGCTCAAGCTGCTCCGCCGCCTTGTCAATCCTGCCCTGATCCAGGTAGATCCTCGCCAGGCTGATCCGCGCGTCGAGCCCAACCGGAGTGAGCGGTCGACCGGCGCCAACCTCCGACTGGACTGCAGTCAAGAGTTCCTGGAAAAGCAGAATCTTGTCGGATTCGTACTGCGCGTGCGTCAGACCACGTTGGAGATACTCGATCCCGGTCGCCGGATCGTTCCGCCAGCGATACGCCTCAGCGATCCCAAGATACGCCTCGATCGAATCCGGCCTCGCATCGAGAACGGCCGCGTACTCCCTTGTCGCCGCGGTCCACTTGTACTGGTCGCCGAGCGACTGCGCCAGTCGCAGACGCGTCGTAGTGTCGTCGGGGTCGAAGTCGAGAATTCGCTTCGTGATTTCCTCCCTCTCCCGATCTTCGAGCGACCGCGAGTAGGCTGACTGGAGGTTCTCCAACGCACCCTCGATATCCTCGCGCAGGATGAGCACCTCCGCGAGTCCGGTGTACGCCTCGACTCGGTACGGGGACTGAATCATCACACGCCGGAATTCGTCTTCGGCATCATCGAGGCGCCCGACGAGCAGGTAAACTTGCCCGAGCTTCACGTTGAGATCGAGGGAGCCGCCGCTCTGCAGGCCCCTTTCGAAGCGCTCGATCGCCGTCGCGGCGAAGCCCTCGACCAGTGCATCGAGCTCGCCCAGCCGCGCCTCGTCCTCAGGCGTTCTCTCCTCGAGTGCGAGCAGCTCGTCTCGCTCTTCGATCGCGTCAGCGAGTCGAGCGTGAGCCACTTCGCCCTCGGCGATCCCCATTTTCACGTTCCCTGGATCGACCTGCGCGATCTTCCGCAGGGTCTCCTCCGCTTCGCCCAAGTAGCCGACAGCCAGGTATGCCGTGACCAGCTTCGTCATGATCGTGATGTCCTCGGGGCGCAGCGTGAGCGCCTGCTCGTATCGCTGGACCGCCTGCATCGCCGCGCCCTGCTGCAACGCCAGATCGCCGGAGCCAATGTACGCCGGGACAAACTCGGGAGTCTTGTAGATCACTTCGTGGAACTGGTCTTCCGCACCGATCACGTCACCCCGTTCCATCAGAAGCTTCCCGAGCAGGTATCGCGCCGACGCACTGTCCGGATCGAGCGTCAGGACACGTGTGACGAACATCTCATCGGCGTCGACCTCCTCCAGGGCCCTAAGGTACTGAGCGAGGGCCGCGTCTTCGTGCGCTTCTTGGGCACCGTGAAGCTCCTCGATTTGCGCCAGCTGCTCTTCGGTCGGTTCCTCGATCTTGAGAAGCTCTGCGCGTTCTCCGGCTTTCCTGACCGCCAGCGTCTCGTGGATCCGACCGATGTAGTACGGCAGGTATGAATCGTTCGATTCTCCGCTTCCCTGCAACCGCTCGAACTCGGCCAGCCCGGCCTCGAGATCCTCCTGCTGGAGTATGTACGCGTTCACAAGCGGGAAGCTAATTGTGATCTCACTCGCTGCGTACAATCGGTCGTACCAGTCGGAGAAGCGCTCCGATTCCTCCTCGGCGACGTAGGCGTCTCGAACCTCGTCTTTCACTTCATCGAGCGTCGGGGTGTGTGCCTCCCGCCGGTCCGTCAGCTTGATGATGTGATATCCGAACTGCGTGTTCACCGGCTCGGAGAGCCCGCCTATGTCGAGCGCAAAAGCCGCTTCCTCGAATTCCGCGACCATCCGGCCGCGACCAAACCAATCCAGATCGCCGCCGCTGTCCCGATTCGCTCGGTCTTCGGAGTACTCGCTCGCCAGCTCGGCGAAGTCGCCGCCGGCAAGGAGCTGCTCGTAGACGTCCCGCGCCGTCTCCTCATCGGCGACGAGGATGTGCGATGCCCGAATCTGCTCCGGAACGTCGTAGCTGGCGATGTTCGCCTCGAAGTAGGCGAGGAGCTCATCATCTGTCGGTTCGATAACGCCTACGATCACGGTCCGAAGCGCTTCGTTCATCAGCTGCGTCTCGATCTCAGTCCGCACGCTTTGCTGGAACTCCGCGAGGGACCTGCCCTGAGTGGCGAGGTAGTTCGCCAGTGTCTCCTCGTCGATATTGTTATTCTCGAGGATCGCGTTGTATTCAGCGGCGTAAGCGGTGTCGACTTCTCGACCGCTAACCTGGATGTGACGCTCGTCCGCCGCCTGGTCGTAGAGGATCTGCCGGACGAGGCTCTGGATTGTGTCGGCCTGGAATTGAAGCAGCGTCAGCGAACCGCTCGCACCGCTGAACACCTCGTTCGGATCCTGCCCGGCTTGCTGGTAGAGTGCGTAGTACCGGTTGATGAGATTCGTAAATGCCGTGGCGGCCGTCTCCGTCGAGACCTTCTCCCCGTTGACGGAGACCGCGTACGTCGGTCCCGTATCGGTTGTGGGAGCGCCCCGGAAGACACCGGCCTGATTGAGGGAGACGAGCCCCACACCTCCGATGAAGAATCCGAGCACAACAATCCAGATGATCTTCTTCTGATGACGTTTCAGGAATCCGGGCATTACAGTCTGTCACTCCCTTTGGATACGAATCAGTTTTCCGGCGAATGGTACCGCCCCGGTGGAAGCCCAACAAGCCGACCGCTCTTGCGTATCAGAACTCCGACACAATCCCCGAAGACGCCGGAGCCATCCCGCTGATCTCGTGTCGGGTCCTCACGGTGAAGTGAATCGCCGTTTTCTCTCGATCGCCCTCCGCCACTCGAATGCTCGTGAAGCTCGGCACGCAGTACAGATCGATACCACTGGCGGCGAGATAGCCACGCGCGATAGCGATCGCCTTCACGGCCTGATTGACGGCACGAGGACCGATCACTTCGATCTCCGCTGTTCCACACTCCCGGACGCCGTTGGCAATCGCCCCCGCCGCAGCCCCGGGATCCGAGCTGGATGACACTTTCAAGATCTGCATTCTCTCGACCACCTACTTCGCGCTTTCGGTGAACTGAGTCTGCCGAATCACGTTGACCTTGATCTCGCCGGGGTAGCTCAGCTCCTCTTCGATCGCCCTGGCGATATCGTACGCCAGCTTTGCCGAGATCTCGTCGCTCGCCCGATCCGGATGCACCATAACGCGGACTTCTCTCCCCGCCTGAAGGGCAAATGCCTCCTGAACCGAGGGAAACGACCGGCAGAGGTCCTCCAGATCATGCAGTCGTTGGACGTAGCGCTCGTACGTCTCCTGGCGCGCGCCCGGCCTCGCCGCGGAGAGCGTATCCGCAGCTTGGATCAGAACGTCGAGCACACTCGACGGCTCGACGTCCTCGTGATGCGCCGCGATCGCCTGCACGACAACACGTCCCTCGCCGTATCGGCGGGCGAGATCGGCGCTGATCAGAGCGTGAGGACCGTCGACCTCGTGGTCGACCGCCTTGCCGATGTCGTGAAGCAACCCGGCCCGCACCGCAAGGCTCGCATCGGCGCCGACCTCGAAGGCGAGGACCTTTGCGATCCCGCTGACCTCCATCGAGTGGGCTAGTTGATTCTGCCCGTAGCTCGTCCGATAACGGAGTCGCCCGAGAAGCGACGCCAGTTCCGGATGGAGCTCGATCCCGAGATCGAATGCGGCCTTTCGCCCCTCCTCCTTGACCCGCTCGGCCAGTCGAGACTGCGCGCGTTGCACTTTCTCCTCGATCTGCGCCGGATGGATCCGCCCGTCCTCGATCAACCTGTTGAGCGCAATCCGGGCCACTTCGCGCCGCATCGGATGGAAACACGACAAGACGACCATCTCGGGCGTGTCGTCGACGAGTAACTCAACGCCGGTCAGCGCCTCGAACGTCTTGATGTTCCGTCCCTCTCGACCGATGATCCGCCCCTTGAACTCCTCCGACGGAATGGGAACGGAGCTGACTGTGCTCTCCTCCACGTACTCCGCTGCGTAGCGCTGAACCGCCGTCGCGATGACGTGGGCGGCCCGCTGCTCCGCGTCTTCCTTCGCGCGGCGCTCAACCTCCTCGATCCTCCGGGAGAAGAAGCGCTGCGAATCCGTTTCGACGACCTTGAGCAGGTGCTCCCGTGCTTCTTTCCTCGACCAACCGGCCATCCGCTCAATCTGTGCCTTGCTTTCTTCGAGGAGCCTTGAGCCCTCTTCCTTCAGCTTGAGAAGCTCCTCCTCGTCCTCGCGGAGCGAGTCTTCGATCTTCTCCAGGTAGGTCGATTTCTTGCTCAGGCGGTCCTCACGCTTGACGATTCGCTCTTCCGTCCGGGAGATCTCCTCCTCGCGGCGCTTCGCCCGCTCCTCGGCTTCCTCTCGGAACTCCTGAATCTCCTGCCGCGCTTCAAGGAGCCGCTCCTTCTTCATCTGCTCGGCTTCGTCCTGAGCGGTCTTGAGGATCTCCTCTTCTTTGCGCTTTCGCGGGATGCTACCGATCAGAAGGCCGACCGCGACCGCGGCAATGAGGCTCATCCCCCAACCGATGTATTCGATCACAGCTTGTCACTCTCCTTCAACACCCATTCCGCTGCGCATTATACTCGCTTGCCTCCTTCGACATGGAGCGCTGCGGGCAGGAACGACAAACTGAACAGCAAGGCAAAGCCGATTCCGAGCAGCGCGGATGCCCCGAGAACTCTCAGGCCCGGGGTCCGCGCCATCAGCAGGCTTCCGAAGACAAGCATCGTCGTGAGAGAGGTCACGATGAGCGGGATGGCTGTCGTCCCAACGCCTCGCTCGATCGCCCCCTCCGGCTTCAGGCACCGCTCCTCGATCGTTCGATGGATAATGTGAATCCCGTTGTCAACACCGATCCCAATCAGTAGCGGTGAAATCGTGATGCTCATGAAGTTGAAGTCCATCGACAGCAGCCGCATCCCGCCAAGCATCCACACGTAGCCCAGAACCAGCGGTGCCCCGGCAAGAAGCGCCGACACCCAACCCCGCAGACTCACCCGCAGCAACAGGATGATCAACGTCGCCGCGATGAGGGTAGACAGGTAGAAGTCGCGTTTCATGTATCCTTCCAACCGCTCGATGACCATCGGCATCCCGAAGTAGTCATCGGCAAAGGAGTCGGCGAATCGATTGAACTCCGCCAGATTGTCGGCGTTGAAGATGTCCTGGCCAATCCTCACCTGAACGATGAAGTCGCCCTCCGGGGTCAGGTACCTCGTTCGGATGCCCTCCGGATAAGCATTCAGGATGTTCCGGAGGAGCGCCTCCACCGGCGGTAGATCGCGCAATTCCTGGAGGTTTGTATCGAGGTCGGTCAGCGCCGTCTGCAGGCCCCGGATCTCCTCCGTCGTCCGGGCGACATCCAGCTTGCCGAGCTCCCCCTGAATCGTCCGCAGCTGCGAGATGACTTCGCTGCTTGCCAGCGCAACGTCAACCTGCCCGTTGAGCGAGGCGGCGTACTGAAGAAGCCCGGACTGGGCGATCAACGTCCGGATCTCGGCCAGCGCAGCGGAACGGCCCTCGAAGCTCGCCTCGAGCGCCCCAAGCTGCCGGACATACGCCTCCAGGTCGAGGCTGTTGAGGACCTGCTGCTGTGCGGTCAGATCGACGGGGAGCAGTCCTGCCGCCGAGTCGACCGCCTCAACCAGCGGATGGCTTGGCAGGCTGTCCACGATCGTGCGTAGCTCACGCTCGGTCGACGCGAAAAATGTGTAGTAGCTCCCGATTCCAGTCGGGATCAGGGAGATGCTGGCCAGGATCTCATCCATCACCGCTTGCGACTCGACCCTCGGCACCAGATCGCTGCTGGAGAACACGAACGACGTACGAGCCGCCTGGAATGCGACGAAGAAGGTTAAGACCAGGACAATGACGAAGATCGCCCGCCCGCGTCCCGTCACCTGATGAAAGAAACCGGTCAGCCGCGTGGAATAGGCAGGGAGATTCTCCCTGCGCCGTCCGGGCAACAGGAAATGCGTCAGTGTGATCAGCGCGGGAAGCAAGAACAGTGTTGAGAAGAACGCAATCAGCACACCCACGCTGGTGATCGCTCCCATCTCAAACAGCGCGCGTGAACGCGCCGTGAGAAGCCCGACGAAGACCAACGCTGTGGTCACCGCCGCGTAGAACGACGCTTCCCCTTTGTGCAGGACCGCCGCATACAGGGCGCGATTGAGCGATCGCCCGTTTCCCCTCTCCTCGGAATAGCGAGAGATGATGTGGATCGCGTAGTCGATCCCGAGCCCCAGGATAAGAGCAGGGAGGAAGGTCGTCACTAAGTTGAATCCGCCCACCGCCATCTTGGCCCAACACATCGTCAAGACCACGCTGATCAGCAGCGGGACCACCGCGACAATGCTGTAGAAGAACGAGCCGAACGCGATCAGGAAGATGATGAACACACCGATCGAGGAGATGATCGTCGTGCGCAGCATGTCGGCGTTGATCACGACGTTCGTTTGCGCGTTGAACGGGTACGCACCCGTTACGCCCACCCGGACGCCGAGTGCTTCTGGATTGGCTCGCTCGATCGCGGCCTCGACCTTTTGGGTCACGAGGGTGGAGTACTCCACCCCCCGCTGGGAGGGGTAGCGTGGTTGCGCGGTCATCAGCAAGCGTGTTCTGTCATCCGAGAACAGTGCCGTCGGCGCCCTTGGGGCAGAGCCGATCGTCGGCGCGAACAACTCCGTCAACGAGCGCACGGCGCCGGTCACATCCGGGATCGACGGCAGCCGCTCGATCGTCCGCAGGATGCCTTCGTTCAATCCGGCGAAATCCGTCAGCTGCGCCGCGATCGCCGCCTGTGTCAGCTGAGTCCCGCCGTGCAAGTCACCCCCGTAAAGCGACTCGGTGAATCCACGGCTGATCTCTGCGTAGGCCGTCCCCAGTGTCGTGCCAGGGAGCAAAGCGATGTGGCTTCCTCCGGCCACCATCTCGCGCGCCAGCTGGATGCTTGCTTCGATCTGTCCGAGCTCCTCCTGCGTCAGCTCAAACAGGTGAACGTACTGGTCCGGGATCTCGGGCGAGAGATCCTGCATGTATTTGACCTCGACGAACTCGGGGTCGCTGGACAGCTCTCCGGCGATGACCTCCGCTGCGTGGAGAAGCTTCGCCTCTCGTTCGCTCTCCGGAACGTTCTCACCGAGTGTAAGCAGGAGGCCGACGAAGTTGCTCTGCGCAAAGTACTGCTCGTTCTCGCGGTACTCGTCGATCAATGAATCGTTCGTCGGCAGCAGATCGAACAACGCGCTGCGGAGAGGGACGTCACGCGCGTAGTAGACGGCAAGACCGGTCAGCACAAGCATGAAGAGAAGGACCCACCACGCGTGGTACCTGCCAATGCGAAAAACGGCACCGAGGAGCCGTTCCTTCAGAGGTTTCATCGTTTAGGTTGAAGCCCGATCACGCCTCTTCCTCGGATTCGGACGGACTCGTCACGGAGATGTCGTACCCGATCAGCTTCGCTGTCAGGCGGACGTTCTGGCCTCCTCGACCGATGGCAAGAGAGAGCTCGTCATCCGGGACGAGGACCTTCGCCGACTTGCTGCCCTCGTCCAGCTCCACGGAGAGGACGGACGCCGGCTCAAGTCCGTTCTTCATCAGCTGTACAAGGTCTTCGCTCCACCGGATCAGATCGATCTTCTCGCCCGACAGCTCGCGTGTGACGACGCGAACCCGTGCCCCGCCTGCCCCGACACACGTTCCGACGGGATCGACGTTCCGGTCGAGTGATTCGACCGCGACCTTCGTCCTCCGGCCCGGCTCCCGAGCGATCTTCCGAATGACGAGCGTTCCCTCGTCGATCTCCGGAACCTCGAGCCGAAGCAGTTGCTCGACGAACTCGGGCGCTGAGCGGGAGAGGAGAATTCGGGGATCCCCCTGGGTCTCCTCAACGCTCACAAGATAGCTTCTCAACCGTTGTCCCGCATGGTAGCGCTCACCGGGGATCCGCTCTGCGTCGGGAAGGATCGCTTCCGCCTCTCCGAGGTTCACCCACACATCTTTCCCCTCGAACCGATGAATGGAGCCGCTGATGAGTTCCCCCACGCGGTGGACGTAGAGATCATAAATAATCTCGCGACGCCGTTGAACGATCTCTTGGCGGATGGTCTCCTCGGCCTTCTTCGTTGCGATTCGACCGAACTTGGCCAGCTCGATCCGCTCTTCGTTGATGAAGATGTCCCCCGAATGCTGGTCGATTTCGACGTCTACCTCTTCCTCGGTATTGTTCTCCTCTTGATACGCGACGGCCAGGCCCTTGCGAATGGCGTCATAGAGATCCTCCCGAGGGATCCCCTTCTCCTTCGCCATCTCTTCAAGCGCTTCGATAAACTCGATGTTCATCTCTGCTCGCCCTGCCTTGGAGGCCTCATTTGCCCGACTCCGTTTCCCTCAAAAGCAATGTCGCCGAGATTGGCGACAGAGCACTCTTCCAATTCCATCGCGATCCGCCTATTATACGACGATCCCCAGACGTGGACAAACAAGAATCCCCAACGGAGAAGCGGGTTGCGTTGATCGTCGATGCCGAGCAGGCAGGGCAGCGTCTCGACCAGATGCTGACCAGTGCTCGCCCCGAGCTGTCGCGCAGCAAGGTTCAGCGAGACGTTCGAGCCGGCCGAGTCTCAGTATCGGGCCACGTGACATGCCAGCCCTCTCGGCGTCTACGTGAGGATGAAGAGGTCATCTGGGAGATCGCAGGCAAAGCCGTTCTCACCCCGTGTCCGATCCGGCTCGATCTCCTGTACGAAGACGATCAGCTCGTTGTCGTGAACAAGCCAGCTGGGCTCGTTGTCCATCCGGGAGCAGGGACAGATTCGCCGACGCTGGTCGAGGGGCTCCTTGCGGAGCGCACGCTCCCGAAGAGCGACGATCCGGCCCGCCCGGGGATCGTTCATCGCCTCGACAAGGACACCAGCGGGGTAATCCTCGTTGCCAAGACCCCCGCTGCACTCGCTCATCTTCAGCGTCAGTTCGCCGAGCGCTCTGTAGGGAAGTCGTACCTCGCGGTCGTCGGCGGTGTCATCAATGAGGACGAGGGAACCATCGACGCCCCAATCGGTCGCGATCCCACCTATCCCCGGCGGATGAGTATCCACGCACAGGGCAAGCCGGCGCAGACGGATTTCCAGGTTCTACGCCGGGTTGAGGAGTCGACGTTGCTCCTCGCGAGTCCACGCACCGGGCGGACGCATCAGCTCCGCGTCCATCTGCGCTACATCGGCCATCCCGTGATAGGAGACGAGGTCTACGACGGGCGCATCCCGGCCGACCGGATGTTCTTGCACGCGTGGCGCCTCGTGCTGCGACACCCACACACCGGAGAGGAGATCCGACTCGAGGCCCCGCTTCCAAGCGCGTTTCCCGCCTA
>Ga0272444_10003757_pt1 | contig 13580 bp, 10 predicted proteins | sample SSMForm13_FD_201033 | JGI IMG/M metagenome (GOLD analysis project Ga0272444, IMG submission 201033) | Marine sediment archaeal communities from Little Sippewissett salt marsh, Falmouth, MA, United States - SSM-Form-13 | ecosystem: Environmental > Aquatic > Marine > Wetlands > Sediment ...
CCGACCAGACGGTTTTTTTCGTCGACCACGTAGAAGTCGGTCTCGTCGCGGTTGAGCATCACCTTGACCACCGCATCGAAGGGCAGCCAGCGCGGAATCGGCTCGTGGTCGGTGCGCATGAAGTCGCCGACGATCAAACTCTGCATGATCGTCTGTTCGCGCCCGCCATGAATGTTGATGCCCCGGTGCGCCAGCTTGACCGTGTAAATCGTTTCCTTCATGAACAGCCGCGCCACGGTGTTGGACAGTATGCAGGCGATCATCAACGGCACGATGATCATGTACGAGCCGGTCATCTCGAACAGAATCAGCATCGCGGTGATCGGCGCGTTGGTCGTGGCCGCAACGACCGCGCCCATCGCCACCAGCGCGTAGGCTCCGGCCGGTGCGGTGACCGACGGGAACAGGCCGTGGATCATCGCGCCGTAAGCGCCGCCGAGAAAAGCGCCGATGCCCAGCGACGGGGCGAAGATGCCGCCGGAAGCGCCCGCGCCGAGGGTCATGCTGGTGGCCAGAATTTTCATCAGCACCATCGCCGCCATCATGCCGAGCGCCATCTTGCCGGCGAAGACCAGGTCGATCGCCTCGTAGCCGACGCCGAAGACGAAGGGGAACCAGATGCCGATGACGCCGACCAGCGTCATACCCAGCATCGGTTTGCTCCACTCGGGCAGACGGAATTTGTCCCACTTGATTTCCGCCACCGCCAGGATCTTGATGAACAGCAACGCCGTCCCTGCCGCGGCCAGCCCCAGCCCGGCGTAAGTCAGCACTTCCCACACGCTGACCAGCTCGAACACCGCCGGCAGCACCAGCGCCAGTTCGTCGCCGCCGAACATTCGCGCCACCACCGTACCGATCACCGAGCTGATCGCCACCGCGCTCAAGGTGCCGACGGCGAAATCGCCGAGAATCACTTCCAGCGCGAAAAACATGCCGGCGATCGGGGCGTTGAAGGTTGCGCCGATGCCCGCCGCCGCGCCGCAGCCGACGAAGATCTTCAGCCGGTTCGGGCTGACCTTCAGCAGTTGCCCGATGCTGCTGCCCAGCGCGCTGCCGATCTGCACGATCGGCCCTTCGCGGCCGGCCGAGCCGCCGCTGGCGATGGTCAACGCCGAAATGAATAACTTGGCGAAAACCACCCGCATGCGGATCACGCCGCGCTTGAGCGCCACCGCGTACATCACCTCGGGCACGCCGTGGCCCTTGGTCTCGCGCGCGAAGAAGTAAATCAACGGGCCGACGATTGCGCCGCCCAGCGCCGGCACGAGCACTTTGATCCAGAACGGTACGTCCCACAGAATCTCGTAGGCGACCCATTCTTGCGTAGCCAGGAAGTTGAGCAGCGAGGCGATCTTGAGGAAACCGAGGCCGAACAGGCGGATCACGTGGCGGAAGCCGATCGCGCCCAGACCCGCGCCCAGACCGATGACCGCGGCGATCAACAGCAGGTACGACTGCTCGTTGGCGCGGCCGCGATCCAACCGGCGCAGTATCCAAAACCACAATCGGGCGCTGCCGGAAGGCATATGATTGAATCTCTCCTCGCTGACGAACCGTGCGGTTCGCGACGGGCGCAAAACTAAACCCGTTGCCGGTGAATGACAAGCCCCCCGGGCGGGGCTTTTCGATTGCCCGCGCGCTTCTGATACACTACCCTGACAAGCGGAGGAATGATGGCCCGTAAACGGTTCGGGCGCGGCGTCAAATCGGGAGCCGACATGGTCGACAAGGTGGCGCGCGCCTACAAATTACCCGGCATTCTCGGCCGGCATCGCCTGTTCGCCATTTGGGAGCAGATCGTCGGCGAACGCTACGCCGAGGTATGCGAGCCACAGAAGTTGATCGGCGACACGCTGGTGGTGCGCGTGGTCGACAGCGTCTGGGGCAATCAGATCCGCATGTTGGAAAGCGAGTTTGTCGAGCGGATCGCCGAGGAAACGGGCAACGAGGCGGTGAAAAAGCTGCGCGTGGTGACCGGACATGTCGAGGGTTCGCCGCGCAAGCCCAAAGCGCCGTCGCCGCTGAGCGAGGTGGACGTGGAAACCGCGGACATCGAACAGCAACTCGACCAAACCCCTCTTCGCGATAAGCCTCAGTTAAAAGAAACGATGGCGCGCCTGTGGGCGAATGCGCGACGGCTGGCCAAACGCCGGCGGGAGGCGAGCGCTGGAAAGTAAACGCATCCCGTTGTTGCGCGGCCTGGGCGCGGCGTTGTTGTTGGCCATCTTGGTGCTGTGGCTTGGCCGCCCCATAGCCATGGCCGGTTTCGGCGAAGCGGGCGATTTCGCCCTGGCCTGGTCGGCGCGATTGCTGGGCGAGCTCGGACTGGAGCGGTTGGAATTGGCCGGCATGCTCGGCGGCGCGGAGTTGAATTACGCGCTCGGTCAGATGCCGCCGGTAACTCTGGCGATGCACGCGTTGTTGTTTCATTTATTCGGTGAGTTGCCGGTGACACAACTGTTTTTGTTGCTGGCGCTGCATTTGCTTATCTCGTTGGTGGCGATGGCTGTGGCCCGCCAATGGACCGGGCGCAACTGGGCGGTGTTGGTCGCGGGATTGGTTTTCGCACTGCATCCGGTCGCTTTCGGCACGTCGAGCGGCCTGGTCGGCTTGTCCGCGCTACTGGCGGCGTTGTTCATTTTAATTGCGATGTCGTTGACGATCGCCTTCGCCCGCGGCGGCGGTCCGATGCTGTTGATCTTGTTGACGCTGGCCGCGATGCTCGCCGTCTTTTGCGGCGCCGCCGGCGTGATGGTCTTCCCGGCGTCGTTGCTGGTCGCCCTGACCGACCCGCAGCGCCGCGGCAAACCGCGGTCGCGCCGGGTGTTGCTCGCGCCGTTGACCGCCATGCTCGGCGTCGTGTTGCCGTTGATCTACATCGCCCGCACTTTCGGCCGCACAATGTACCTGTTGAAAATGACCAGCCTGCACTGGGCCGACGTCACCGAGCAGATGAGCCTGTCGGAAAAACTGTTGAAGGTGGGCGCCGCGTTGATCGGCAAAACCGCCTACCTGTTGCGCGCTCTGCTCGCGCCGGTCGACCCGACGATGACCACCCCGCGCGAATGGGTAGGCACGCTGTTGATCGCCTCACTGGCCGCCGCGCTGTTCACCCTGGCGATCTACCGCGCCCTGCGCCGACCCGGCAATTTGTGGTGGCCGTTGCTGGGCCTGCTGGCGATGTTGCCGCTGGCCGCCGATCTGGTGCTGCCGCGCGCGCTGGCCCCCGCGTCGGTGTTCGCCGCCGCCTACGCGCCGTTGATCTTCTTCGCATTGTGGCTCGCCGAGTTGACCCCGCGCGGGGAAGGCAACGCCGGGCGGATTGTATTTATCATGCTCATTTTGCTGGCGCTGCTGCCGCAGAGCTGGTTGCTGGGGTTGTCGCGCGGGCGTCATAGCGAGTTGGTCAACCGGTTGGGCCGCGAGTTCGTCGCACAAATCGATGAAGCTCCGGCGGGAGCCGACGTCATCGTACCGGCGCGGCCGACGCGAATGAACCTTCTGGAAGCGGCGTTTCTGGCCGGTCAGTACCGGCAGCCGCCCAAGCGGCAGATCCGCTTTCGCCTGTTGGTCGGCGGGCGTCTGTTCGCCGGGCCGAAGGCCACCCGGCTGGGCCGTGAATTCGGCGCGCTGGTGCGGTTGCCTTACGGGCCGCAGAACCTGGTGATCGGCCTGAGCGGCGACGAGCTCCATTTGATCGACCTGACGCCGCAGATCAAACAGAAGATTCTGCTGGCCGAAGACGCAATCGCGCAGACCGGCGCATCGCCGCCGCCCTGGCAGCTTGTCGACGAAGACATCATCGACCGCTGGCCGGTCGTTGCAACCGAAGTGCCCGAACAACCCGTCGGCCTCAACGACACCGCCTGGTTCGTTGAAGGATTTCTCTATCGCCTGCACCCGCACCTGGGGCGCGTCGGTTACTAAGGAGGGAAGGCTTGCCGATCTCCCGACGCCTGCTGGCCAACCGAAGAAAAATTCTATTTGCGCTGATTGTGCTCGTCGCGTTTTTCATTGCCGCCGAGTTAATCGCGCGCTGGTGGCTGGCGGGCTACGCCGAGCGTCGCTACGGCGTCGACATCGAAGCTTATCGCGACGTCGGGTTGGTCAGCGACGCGGGGCGGGGTTGGAAATGGGAAGGCGAAGTGCTGTTCCGCGGACCGCGCGAGGTCGCCCCGGAAAAACCGTCGGGCATTTACCGCATCATCACCACCGGCGATTCCTGCGCCTGGGGCGCGATGGTCGATGACGAGATGACCTGGAGCGCGGTGCTCGAACAGGCGTTGCGCGAAATCTACGGCGACGACCGCGTCGAGGTGCTCAACGCCGGAGTGGTCGGTTACGGACCCGACCAGGTGACGAGGTTGATTGAGGACAAGCTGCGCCTGTTCGCGCCCGACCTGATCGTCTATTACGGCACCGGCGGCGAAGCGGCCAACTGGACGCGCGGCAAGCGCAAGTCGCTCGCGCCCGGGCTGGAAGGCTGGCGGGCGTGGTTGTTTCGCAGCAAATTTTTTCTTGTGCTGAGTCACGCGTTGCGTTCGCGTCGTCCGCCTCCGGAACCGACGTCGATCTTGCAACAAAGCGACCGCATCCGGCGGATGATCGCCGCCGCAAGCGATGCCGGCGCGAAACTGCTGTTGGTCGAGTATCCGTTCGTTACGCCGGACGGCCGCCTCGATTCGGACATCGCCGGCCGCGGCCTGCGCTTCGATGTGCCGGTCGTGCGTACCTACAAAGCGTTGACCGGCATCGAACGACCGGTGCGCGACATTATATTCGACCATGTGCACCCCACCGCGTTGGGCCACGCGCTCATCGGCCGGCGGGTCGCCGAAGAAATAAAAACGCAGGGCTGGATCGAACCGGCGCGGTAAATCGTTCCTTGCCGTCGCCCGGCGAACAGTGTAGAACACAGGGCTATGGACCCGCTTTCGCTCCACTTTGACGCGAAGGAGAGACCAGCATGTCTGACGTGAAAAAGATCGCCGCCGAACAAGAGAAATGGCAAACGGAAAAATACGAGAAAGCAACATCCCGCTTTCCCGAACGGCGCGAGCAATTCGTCACCACCAGCGACATCGAGATTAAAAATCTTTACACGCCGGCCGACATCCCCGACGACTACGATTACCTCGAGCAGCAGAATTTCCCGGGCGAGTTTCCCTACACGCGCGGCGTACAGCCGACGATGTACCGCGGTCGCTTCTGGACGATGCGCCAGTATTCCGGCTTCGGCACGGCCAAAGACACCAACGAGCGCTTCCGCTATTTGCTCGACCAGGGGCAGACCGGGCTTTCGGTCGCCTTCGATCTGCCGACGCAAATGGGCTACGACTCGACGCACCCGCTGGCCAAGGGCGAGGTCGGCAAGGTCGGCGTCGCCATCGACTCGCTGGCCGACATGGAGACGCTGTTCGACCAGATTCCGCTGGACAAAGTCAGCACCTCGATGACGATCAATTCGACCGCCGCGATTCTGCTTTGCATGTACATCGCCCTGGCCAAAAAACAGGGCGTCGATCCCAAGATTTTGCGCGGTACGATTCAGAACGATATTCTGAAAGAGTACATCGCGCGCGGCACCTACATCTTCCCGCCGGCGCCGTCGATGAAGTTGATCAGCGACATCTTCGCCTTCTGCACCAAGGAAGTGCCGAAGTGGAACACGATCAGCATCAGCGGCTATCACATTCGCGAAGCCGGGTGCAGCGCGGTGCAGGAAGTGGCCTTCACCCTGGCCGACGGCATCGCCTACGTGCAGGCGGCGCTCGACGTCGGACTCGACATCGACGCGTTCGCCGGGCGGTTGAGTTTCTTTTTCAACGTGCACAACAACTTCCTGGAAGAGGTCGCCAAGTTCCGCGCCGCGCGGCGGCTGTGGGCGAAGATCATGCGCGATCGCTTCAAGGCGAAAAAACCCAAAAGCATGATGGTCCGTTTCCATACGCAAACCGCCGGTTCGATGCTTACCGCGCAGCAACCGATGAACAACATCATGCGTGTGACGATGCAGGCGCTGGCCTCGGTGCTCGGTGGCACGCAAAGTCTGCACACCAACAGCTACGACGAAGCGCTGGCGTTGCCCAGCACCGAATCGGTGACCATCGCACTGCGTACGCAGCAGGTCATCGCCGAGGAATCGGGCGTGGCCGACTTCATCGATCCGCTCGGCGGCAGCTACGTCATCGAAAAAATGACCGACGAGATCGAAGCGGCGGCGGCCGATTACATCGAGCGCATCGACAAAATGGGCGGCATGGTGCAGGCGATCATGAAGGGCTACGTGCAGCGCGAGATTCAAGACAAGGCTTACCAGTGGCAGAAGGAAGTCGAGACCGACGAGCGCACGATCATCGGCGTCAACAAATACGCCGCCGACCAGGAACCGCCGGACGATCTGTTGACCATCGACCCGGAAGTCGAGCGTGGGCAGGTCGAGCGGCTCAAACAGGTTCGCGCCGAGCGCAACGGCGGCGCGGTGCAGGAAGCGCTGGCCCGCCTGGCCGAGGCCGCCAAGGAAGGCGACAACCTGGTCTACCCGATTCTCGACGCCGTCGAATGTTACACGACCCTCGGTGAAATCTCCGCCACGCTGCGCCGCATCTGGGGCAAGTTCGACGAAGTGGTGGTGGTGTAATCCGCATCACATCAAAGACAATAATTTTTTAATTTACGACGTCGCCGAGGGCAGGCGCAGGATGAAGCGGTTGCCGACCGGTTCGCGCGGGGAGTAAAGCAGATCGCCGCCGTGGGCGCGGGCGATTTGGCGGCCGACGGCCAGTCCGAGTCCCGCTTCGTCGTCCCAGGGCGAATACAACCGCGTTTGTTCTTCCTCGTTTAATGTCGGTGCGGCGTCGCTTACCGCAAGCTCTACGCCGTCGGGCGCTTCGGTGGCGGTCAAGCGTACCGCACTATTCGCCGGTGCACTTTCCAGCGCGTTGAGCACCAAGGCCAGCAGGGCGATTTCCAGGTCGCGCTGATTTCCGGCCAGCGGCGGCAGCGGATCGTCGGCCCCGGCCGACAATTTCACCTCGCACGCGCGAGCCAGCGGACGCGCCAGATCGGCCGCTTTGGCGACCAGCGTGTTGACGTCAATTTTTTCGTTTTCCGGTGCGTCGTCGCCGGCGTAATCGGCCAGCCGGCGCATCGTCGCCAGGGCGTCGTTCAACGCGGTGGGGTCGTTGGTTTCCGCCGTTTGTTCCAGCCGTTCGGCGAGCGCGTCGAGAAAATACACGGCGACCCGACCTAGTTGCAGGTGACGATTCTGTTTAAGGAAAGGGATGCCTTTTGTCTGGTTTTCATGCTGCACGTGTGCGGTGATCAACAAGCCGTTTTGGAAAGGCATGATATCGGCGGTGAAAGGGACGTTGCCGCCGTCGGGGCGATGCACGGTCAGCGACAAGCCGTAGGACGGCTTGCGGCTTTTCAGCACACGGTCGAGGTGGCCGCGTAGCACCGGCTCGCAGAAGCGGTCGTACTTTTTTTTCAGCGTCTGGTGGCGGGTGAGGGCGAACAGGTCGAGCCAGGCGTTGTTGATCGCGCGGACGCCGCCGTTTTTGCCGGTAATCATCGCCGCCGCGGGCAATGTTTCCAGCAGCAGCGAACCGTCGGGGCTTTCGCCTTCCTCCTGGAATCCGCGCAACCGAGCGACGGTGCGCAGCATCGCCCAGGTGCCGACGAAAAAAGCGTAGACCAGCGTCGCGCCGATATAAGCCAGCAGCCAGTTGCGTTGAAAGCCCAGCGAAGCCAACGCCACCGCCGTGCCCAGCCAGAGCACGATGAACAGACCGACGACCATGGCCGGCGTCAGGCGGATGATGCGGCTGAGCAATCGCAGCAAGCGTTTCCTCGTTTCGGGTAACCGGAAGAATCAGTGAACGCCGGGCGGAATCTCCCAGACCAGGTCCATCGTCCCCTGCACGCCGGTGATGCGTAGCGTGACCGCGCCCTGTTCGCGCACCAACGGTTGGCCGTCGTCGCCGACGGCGGGGAAGACCACCCGGTACAGTCTGCTCCACTCGGTGTAGTACGGGAAGAAGTAGTATTCCTTGCGATGCCGCACACGCATGCGTTCGATCTTGCTTGACCCGACCTTGCGGCCGTTTGCATCGATGAACCACAGCCGCCATGAACTGTCGTTCTTGTGCAAGTCGTTGTAGCGATGCTTCGGTGTGTAAAAGCTGATGACGAATTCGACGCTGCGCTCGGCCCCGTCGATCTGCTCGGCCAGCAGCGCAGTGCGCTCCTCGGCGGGCAGGTCGAAGGCGCGCGCCCATTCGGCGACGAACACCCGGCGCATCGGCAGACTGAAGTACGTGGCCGAGACGACAGCCTCGGTGGCGAAATTTTTGTACAGCCGTTCCGAACGCGTCCAGTTGTCGATGATGCGCTCGTAGCTGGAATAGGTGCCCTGATAAGTCAGGTCCGATTTCACCGCCGTCGTCGCGCAAGCGCCGACCAGCAACGTCAACAGCAGATACCAACAGATGCGGCTTCGCATGACTCCTCCACCCGTGCGTGCGGTCAAGCTACCATTCGCGACGCCGCCCCGCAAGACAACTCAGCGTACCGGCTCCCAGCGCAAGGTCACCTGCCGATGCGTACGTACGCGCGTGCCGGTGTCGAAAGGGCGGTGGGTGATGATGTTGCGGCGCGGGTCGATCGGCGCCAAGCCCGGTTCCGGCTCGTGCACGAAATAGAGCATCGGGCGGCTGGCCAGGCCGACGATCGTTTCCGGCCGCGTCAACGCCCGCGTGCGTCCGCCGCCGGTCGACTCCACCGGCACCCAGCCGATGCGCGGCAGGTAGACTTCGGCGATTTTGTGCGCGACGCGGTCGTAGTGTTTGCCGGTGAACAGGCCGGGGCGGTAGTAGGAACCGGCCATGTAGCGCACCGGCAGGCCGACGTGACGGCCCATGGCGATCATCAAAAAGGTGTGCTCGGTGCAGGACCCGTGACCCATCGCCAGCACGTCGGGCGCGTCGACTTTGCGGCTGTCGAGAATGTATTGCAGCCGGCCGCGCACGAAGGCGACGATGCGCCCCATCATTAGAAGAGGGTTGGTTTCGTCGCCCACCGCTTCACGTGCGGCGGCGGCGATCGCCGGGTCGTTGATCCGGTACAGCGGACCGTCGACCAGGTAGTCGTCGCGGATCTGCTGCGGGATCTCGCTCAGCGGGCCGACCTGCGCCGGGTCGATCGGCCAGGAGATTTTGCCCACGCGCACTTCCGCATCGTAGGCGATGGCGACCGCGGCGCCGCGGGGCAGCGCGCCGAAATCGAACTCGGCGATTTTATAACCGTAGCGGCTGGTGATGATCCGCGTCGGTTTGGGCGACAGCCGGTAGAGAAAAACGTCCTGGTAAACGTCGTCGGCCGGCAGCGGCATGTACATGCGCACCGGTTCGCCGCGCGGGTTGCGGCGCACGGCGTAATAGGCGGTGAGGTTGACCTGATAGCGCTCGAAGGCCTGCGCATCGAAATCGAAATCGGGCAGCCGGGGCATCTGTCGGGGCAGCGGACGATAACCGAGTTGCCACCAGTACGCCGTCCGCGCCGCGGCGACGGCGGGCGGCAGCAGCAAGAATGCGAGCAACACGAGCACGAGCTTTTTCATCGCCGGTATTATCCCCTGATTGCTGTCGGCGGCTCAACCGAGGCAGGTTGACGTTATTGACCGCACGCAACTATGATCCAACAAACACCACCTCGGGTCGTCATGCAACAGCGTCTTGCCATTATTGTCTTGGTTTTGCTGCTCGCGTCGGCCGATGCGTCTTTCGCCAGCGACGAGGGCGGGGCCGATTACGCCGGTCCTTACGCCGCCGGAGCGCGGCAGGATCGCGCGGTGGGAGTCGACGTCGACGCCACCGCCACCGTGATCGAGCTGACCGGGACCGACCTGATCGCCCGCGGGGCGCGCAACGCCGCCGACGCCCTGCGCCTGTCGTCCGATATTTTCGTTTACGCCAACGACCGTTGGCCCGACCGCAACGAACGCCTGGCGAGCGTGCGCGGAGCCGGGCCGACCGACGTGCTGGTGCTGGTCGACGGCATGCCGGTCAACAACGGCGTATTCGGCGCGGCCGACTTGAGCGACATCGGCGCCGACCAGATCGCGTTGATCCGCATCTACCCCGCGCCTGCCCCGGTCGTTTTCGGCGCGAGCGGCGCGGTCGTCGAGATTCTTACCAAGGAAGCAGGCGACAATTTCACCGCCCGGTTCGACGCGCGCTTTGCTGATCACCGCAGCGGCTATTACGCCGCCGGGTTGGGCGATACTCACGAATTTTTTCAATACTTCGTTATGGCCGACCACGACGGCGCCGACGGATTTTCGCTGCCCGCCGACTGGGATCACCGGCGCAACGAAGACGGCGGCATCCGCAACAACTCAGCCTACCGCCGCGATCACTACCGTGCACGCGCGGGCTTTTTGCTGAGCCAGCAGGCCGAAACGCATCTGACCTTTTTCTACGACAACGCCGACCGCGAAGTACCGGTCGCCCTCGGCGCCCGCGAACCGGAGTATCCGCTGTTTCCGGAAACGCGGCGCATGGGCGGCATGTGGCACGCGCGGCTGGGCGCTTTCGGGCCGCTACACGTGCGCGCCGACGCTTACGTCAGCGACATCGGGGAAGACCGCGAAGATTACGCGGCGGGCGATTACGAAACCGTGCTGCGGCGGCGGGAGACGCGTTACTTCCGCGCCGGCGGCGGTGTGACGCCGGTGCTCGATTTCGGCAACTGGTCGCGCTTGAGCGCTCGCCTGGAGACGCAGGCCGACGACGTCGATTACCAGATCCACGACGGCGTCTTTCACGAGCGGCTCCGGGTGAACAAACATCAGTTTTCGGTGAGCGACGATTTGCGTCCGTTGTCTTGGTTGCAGGTCAGCCTCGGCGGCGGCTATGCGGTGCTTGACCCTAACTTCGCCTTGCGCGCCGAACCCCGCGATGCGCTTAACGGAACATTTTACCGCGGCGGCCTCGCCGTCGGCCCCTTCGCCGGGGTCGTGCTGCGCGCGGCTGGCGGCTCGAATCTGCATCTGCCCACGACGGCCGAATGGTTCGACCCGGTCACCGGCGACGCCGACCTCGAACCGGCGCAATCGACCGACGTCGAAATGGGCGCGCGTTATACGCCGCTGCCCGGCGTGTGGTTCGACCTGGCCGGCTTCTATCGCCTGGTCGACGAAGCCTACACCCTGCGTGCGCTCGACGAAGACGACGAGTTGATCGCCGACGACGTCGCCGTACGCACCAGCGGGTTGACCTTCTCCTTCGCCGCGACGCCGCTGCCCGGCCTGATGCTTGGCGGCAACACCAGCTACATCGACATCGCCGCCGATGTTGACGGCTGGGGCGAAGCGCGCGTCTTGCAGATTCCGGCGCAACGGGCGGGCGGGGAAGTCCGCTATCGCTTCGACTTCGGCTTGGGCGCCACGGTGTTCGGGCAGTGGGTCGGAATGCGGCACGACTTCGCCGGCGGACAGGAGCGCGAGTTGGATTGGTATGCGCTGCTCAACGCCCGCGTCTTTTACGCCTACCGCAATCACATCGAAGTGTATGCGCAGGGCTTCAACCTGGCCGACGTCTACGTCGAAAACGACTTCAATTACCCCGAGCCGGGGCGCACGTTGGAAGCGGGTTTGAAGCTGACCTACTGATTGTTTTTCTTCAGCGCAATTTTTTTGGTCGGGTCGAAAAAGCGGAAGCGAAACAGGGTGTACATTGCCTCGAAAAAATCATGCCACTTGATTTTTTTCCCTTCGGGTTTGTAGCGCGGCTTGTAGGTGATCGGCAGTTCGGGGATGTCGATTTTACGGTTGAGCAGTTTGGTCGCCACCTCGACGCAGAAATCGAAACGCGGCCGCTCCAGTTGCAACGAGCGCAGCAGGTCGGTGCGAAACGCCTTGTAGCAAGTGGCGACGTCGGTGAATCGGTGACCGTACAGCACGTAGATGACTGCGTGGGCGATGACGATGCCGATTTGATAAAGCCGCCGCTTTTTCTTTTCCGGGCCCAACGGCATGATGCGCGAGCCGAAGACGACGTCGGTTTCGCCGGCGACCAGCGAGGGCAGAAGCTTCGTCCAGTCTTGCGGATCGTATTCCAGGTCGGCGTCTTGAATGATGGTGAACTCACCGTCGACCGCTTCCAGTCCGCGTTGAATGGCTTGACCCTTACCGCGATTGGTTTCCAGGCGGATCAGCGTGCCTTCGATCTCCGGATGACCGTCGAAAAAATGTTGCACCAGTTCCGCGCTGCGGTCGGAGCTGCCGTCGTCGACGACGACAAACTGCTTACGCAAACCCAGGGCGCTCAGGTCGACGCGATCCACCCGAGTTAGGATTTCCGCGATCGTCGCTTCTTCGTTGTAAAGGGGAATGATGATCGAAAGTGTATACGTGCCCCGGTCGTTCATGGTGGCGACAGTGTAGCACCGTTTTCCGGAAAAAACCCGTGGGAAAAAACCGGGGCCGATGCCTTGGCAACGGCGCGGGCATTGCTTACGATTCACGCCATGCAGCCCGATGACATCCGCAAACTTACCGCCTCGATCATCGCCGGCAAACGTCTGTCCGCCGCCGATGTGCTTGCCTTGTCCGCGGCCGGTCCGGAGAGCGACGCAGTCTTGCTCGAAAGCGCCAACCGGCTGCGCGAACATTTCTTCGGCAACCGTGTACAACTTTGCGGAATCGTCAACGCCCGCTCGGGCAAGTGCGACCAGGATTGCGTGTTTTGCGCGCAGAGCGCCCGGTACGAAACCGGGTCGCCGGTTTATGAGTTTATCGCGCCGGAGCGAATCGCCGCGGGAGCGCAACGAGCCGCGCAAGGGAGCGCCCGCCGTTTTTCCGTCGTTACCAGCGGCAAACGGTTGTCGGCAGGCGATTTCGACCGCGCCGTCGCCGGCGTCGAAGCGATCCGCGCCGCGGGCTTGCGCGCCTGCGCCAGCCTGGGCGTAATCGAAGAAGATGCGCTCGTTGCCTTGCGCGAAAGGGGCCTGCAACGCTACCACCACAACCTTGAAGCCGCGCGCAGCTATTACGGCCGCGTTTGCACAACGCGTAGTTACGCCGACAATGTTCGTGCCTTGCAGGCGGCCAAAGAAGCAGGGCTTGAAATATGCGCGGGCGGCCTGTTCGGCCTCGGGGAAACATGGGCGCAGCGGGCCGAGTTGTTTCTGGACTTACGCGCGTTGGACGTCGACGCCGTGCCGCTGAATTTTTTGATTCCGATTGCGGGCACGCCGCTGGCCGATCAACCGCGTCTGTCTCCGGAAGAGTGTCTGCGCATCATTGCCCTGGCGCGATTCTGCCTGCCCGACAAACCGCTGCTGGTTTGCGGCGGACGCAACGAGTGTTTGGGCGAAAAGCGTTCGTATATTTTTGCGGCGGGGGCGTCGGGAATGATGATCGGCGACCTGCTCACTGTGAAGGGGCGGTCGCCGGAAAATGACCTGCAAATGCTGGCCGACCTGGGCCTGGAGCCGGAGCCGTTATGAGCGATCGTTGGCTGCAAGAAGAATTGACCGCACTGACCGCGGACGACCGTCGCCGTCATCTGCTGACG
>Ga0272444_10003758_pt1 | contig 13571 bp, 14 predicted proteins | sample SSMForm13_FD_201033 | JGI IMG/M metagenome (GOLD analysis project Ga0272444, IMG submission 201033) | Marine sediment archaeal communities from Little Sippewissett salt marsh, Falmouth, MA, United States - SSM-Form-13 | ecosystem: Environmental > Aquatic > Marine > Wetlands > Sediment ...
ACTTCTATATAATATGAAGAATATGGATTTTTCGCCTCTGACCTGGGTGTATTTTTCGACGGTCAGCCTAGGTTATTATACTCTGATTATTCTGGTGATGGTGACTCTCGCTTTTCTTTTTCTTTTTTATATGAGAAAACTGGCCACGGCGTCGGCAGTGGCCATTATTACCGCCGCCGTCTTTTTTCTGATAGTCGACGGCTTCGCATATCACATAACGAAAATCCACATCGACCCATTCTGGATGGAATGGATAATCAACGACCTGTCGGCTTTCGGGATATCGGCGGTCACCTTGCGGGCCGTATTTATCTGTCTGTTCGGGCTGATAATAATCGAGCTGATCGTCTTTGCCCTGGCGGGGAAGATCGCCCGGATGAGGGGGGTCGCCGTGGCTTTTATCATTCTGTCGGTTCTGGCTTTTGCCACCAGCCAGGTCATCCATCTGATTGCCTATGAAAAAAATGCCGCGCAAATTACGGCTCTGACCCCCCGGCTGCCGCTTTACTATCCGATTACATCGCATAAGAACGCCCAAAAATACGGTTCCCTGCTGCCTGTCGGGGAAGATGTCCCGGCCTATATAAACGATGGTCCCAAAGGTTCTCTGCAGTATCCGTTGACCGATTTGAAATTCAGCCTCGACTCCGGCAGAACCGATCCCAATATTTTGATTATTCTGTTCGAAAGCTGGCGCGACGATGCCATGACTCCGGCGGTAACCCCCAACGCCTGTGATTTCTCCGAAAAGTCGATTGTTTTTCTCGACCACTTTTGTTCGGGGAATTCGACGGTCGCCGGGCTGTTCGGCCTTTTTTACGGCCTTCATGCCACCTATTGGGAGACCGTCAAGGCCAACAACGCGCGGATCGACAATCCTGTTATTATCGATATTCTCGAGGATCGCGGCTACTCGTTCGGAATCTTCGCCCGGTCCAATTTCAAACGCCATAAGCTCAAGGACGCCATCTTCCGGGGGATCGAGGTTCATGAGTCATTTGCCGGAGACGATGTCGTGGAGCAGGACCGGAATATGACCGACCGGTTGATTTCGTTTCTCGACCGACAAAAGGAGACTTCCGGGCCTTTTCTGGCCCTCGCCTTTTACAAATCCAATCATGCCCCATACTGGTATCCACCCCGGGATTCGCTGTTCTTTCCGGCCGGCGACCAGAACCTCGTTCTGGCCGATGATAACACCGATCCCGGCTATTATTTCAACGATTATCTTAATTCCACCCATTATGTCGACCGGCTTGTCGGCCGGGTTCTCGGGGAGGTTGAACGGCTCGGGCTCCTGTCGAATACCATCGTTATCGTGACCACCGATCACGCCGAGGAATTCAATGACAACCGGGCCAATTACTGGGGACACGGGTCCAATTTTACCCAATACCAGACCAGGGTGCCGCTGATCATGTATGTCCCCGACCGAGAGCCGCATCAAGTATCGTATCGGACATCGCATATCGATATCATCCCGACCATTATGAAGGAGTATCTGGGCTGTACCAATGAGGTGGGCGATTACAGTAACGGAATGAACCTACTCGAGCAACCGAATGAATCCAGGCCGCTGGTTATCGGAAGCTATGTCAACCATGCCTTCGTTTTTGACCAGGACGTCTACGAAATCTATCCCATCCAGATCAAGTCTTATCGGCTCGACAACATCAAAAGCCAGGCCTCGAAACCACCCCTTAATATGGTTAAGAAAGTTTTCGAAGAAATAGGCCGCTTTTATCGGGTCGACAGCGGGTCACAGGCGACCGCCTCAAGGTAGTGGATACGAATAGTTTTCCAGATAAAAAATCGGGGTGAGAGGATTTGAACCTCCGACTCCTTGCTCCCAAAGCAAGTGCGCTGCCAGACTGCGCCACACCCCGATAGAATTCAGATAAAATATATCCGATACTTATGTCAAGTCAAGATGTTACTGACCTGTCGGCCGACTTCCGGACCGCCGCCCGGCGGCTAGCCGCGGGATGGGTTCCCGAGTCTTTGAGTCAGCAGTTCTCGGGCCCTGACAAGAGCCCGTCCGCGGTGGGAAACGCTGTTTTTTTCGGCCAGACTCATTTCCGCGAAAGTTTTCCCCGCCGGCGGATAATAGAACACCGGATCGTAGCCGAAGCCATCATGACCGGCCTTGCCGACAGTTATGATTCCCTCGACTGATCCCTCGACGGCGGCGACCTCATCGGGGTTCCAGGCAACGGCAATCACGGTCCGAAAACGGGCCGTTCGTTCTTTTTCCGGAATACCCTTCAGGGCCTCCAGAAGTTTCCGGTTGTTATCATCATAACTGCAACCCGGCCCGGCATAACGCGAGGAAATAACGCCCGGGGCACCATCCAGGGCATCGATCTCCAATCCGGAATCATCGGCCAAAGCCGCCTGGCTGGTAAAACGGGCGATTCCGACCGCCTTGAGAACGGCGTTTTCCTGAAGTGTCGTTCCGGTTTCCTCGATTTCCGGAAACTCGGGAAAATCATCAAGCGTTAATATCTTCACCGGAACGGCCGCCAGAACTTCCCTGATTTCCCTGATTTTATCCCGGTTGCGGGTCGCCAGAACGATTTGCATAACCTTATTTTCCATGATCCGATCGTTCAGGGCAAATCCCGAGACTGGGGACCGTCATATGAGAAATCACGATTGCCCAGCTGTCGCATCGGTTTTTCCCGCGTCATCTCTTCGTAAACATGGGCCAGAAGTCCCGGTATGCGCGAAATAATAAAAAAGCCCTTGCCCAATCGCCAGTCGAAACCCATATCGGAGATAACGGCGGCGATGGCGCCATCGACATTGATCGGCAGTTTTTTGCCCAGTTGCCCGGCCAGTTCACCCTCGATCGCCCGGCACAAATCGATATGTCGTCCCGAAAAATCATTGGCGGCGGCTATTTCAAAAAGCTTGATCGTCCGGGGATCGACATTATGAAGACGGTGTCCGAAACCGGGCATCCGCATTTTTCGGGCCCGCGCCGACTCGACCAGTTGCCGCGCCAGGTCCGCCACCTCGCCCTCTTTGGCGGCCCATTCCTGCATGATCCGAGCGGCGTTTTCGATGGCCCCGCCGTGGCTGTCGCCGATCACGAGAACGCCTCCGGCCAGGGCGGCATTGAGAGAATTGCCGCCGGAGACAACCGTCCGGGCGCCGAGCACCGAGGGCGGCGAGCAACCGTGATCGACCGAGGAGACAAGAATGGCACGCATCATCTCGGATTCGGCGGCCGTGGGCAGTTCGCCCTTGAGAATCAAAAAGACCGTCTCGGCATAAGAGAGCTTGTCCATGATTTGAGTTATATCATAACCGCGCACCCGGATCCGGCCGGGACCGATATCGGTAATGGCCGATTTCCAGCTAATGTCAGCCATACATCCTCCCTGTTATTGAGTTACCCCGGGCGTGAGTTGAATTGTCTTCATTTCGATACCCTCGAAAAACTTGGCGGCAAACTCCAGCCAGCGTTCTTCCAGAGTCGCCAGGTCCATATCATAGAGTTCCCGGATCGCCTCCTCGAATGTTCCTGTCGACTGCCAGAGCATCTTGAACCGGTTGATCCCGAAGTGGTAGGTCAGAAAAGCCACCAGAGAAGCCGCTTCCGACTGGCGCTCGACTTTTTTCTGGCGGGCATAAGCGGCATTATCAATCAGAGTATCAAGCGGGATATATTTTTCCATCTCGATATAAGCTGTCGTCAGATGATGATAATTAATGCTTGAGTAATCCCGCAGGGTAGCCAGACCATCGTAGAGAAAATCAAAATCGGTGCGCCGAACCCCCCATTTATCGATCAGGAATCGAGCCAGCTCGCGCCCGTAATACGGCGGGCCGTCCCAGTGAATGGTCCTGTCGGTATGGAAAGGCAACTGCCGTCCGGTAAGCTGCTCAGCCTGTTGCTCGGTGTCATAAATGTAAAAATGAATGGTATCGACCGGTATTTCTATCCCGAGAAAATCACAGTTTTCATGCAGGTATCGTTCAAAAGCGTTGGCTAGGCTCTCTATCTCCTTTCCCCAATAATTCCCCTCCGGAAAATGAAAGACGAAATGCCCGTGGCCAAATGTTTTCCAGCCGTCGTAAACGGGAACTTCTTCGGTTTGTTCTCCCTGACAGCCGAGGATGAAAGCCGCCGTCAAAAGCAGCGTTAAGAACCTTACCCACCGGTTATTACTGCATATCTTCTTCATATTATCTGCTCTCCGGATAATTTTTTATTCACCTGAATCAACCGCCCATTGGATTCGTTCATTCACACCTCGCCAAATATAGGCTTCGACTCTCATAATGTCAACAGAATTGCCCGACCCGCCGCGGCCGACATAAGCTAAATGGATATACGAACAGGCCGCCGCTCGATTCTTCCGGGATAGGTATTTAAGGCTGTTATGAGACGACTGTCTACAGACGCCGGTAAACGAGCGCCTTGGTAGGGCAAAACTGAACACAGGCGGGAGTTCCCTCGCAAAGATCGCATTTAACGATCTCGTCGTGAATATCATCGACCAGGGCACAGCCATAGGGACAGGCGGCGACACAAGCCATACACTTAACGCACCGCTCCTGATCGATTTCCATGGCCCCGGTTTCTTCGTTACGATGAATAGCATCAAACATGCAGGATTTGGCGCAGGCGGCATCGTCGCACTGAAGACAGACCACGGGGACATATTTATCATCGGCATAGGCAATCGGATAAATCCGGCTCCGGCCCGGTTTTTTATCGCGGGAATGAGTGAAAGCACAGGCCAGCTCGCAGGTTCGGCAGCCGATGCACAGCGACGGAATCACTTCAAAGCGGAACTTCATAAGGCGGCCTCCTCGGCCTGGCTGATTATGCCGCCCATTTTATCGGCCAGTTCCTGCCGCTTGCAATCATCGCAAATATTGAAATATTCCCGGGGAAGCTTCCTGCGCTCGATCAGAAAATCGGCGAACTCCCTGGTAATGATGGTTTTGCCGCATTTCTTACAGGCAACAAGGTCGAATTTTTTGTCCCAGATAGTCCGCACGCCGTCCTTATCGCTCCAGGGAATAACATCGGTGGGGCAAATCTGAGCGCAGGCCAGGCAGCCGATACAATCCGGCGGCGCCTCGCCGAACGGGCCCGAGATGACCTTGTCGTGCCCGCGGTTCACCGGAGATATGGCGCTGCACCCGAGAACCTCGCAAATTCTGGTGCAGGCATAACACATGATGCAATTATCGCCTTCGGGCTGTTTTTCGTAACTGGTCTCGTGGATACCGTATTCGGCCGCCAATTCCTGAATCAGCTCGGCGTTGGGGCAATTGGCCAGCTGGAGATCGAGGATGGTCCTGCGGATTTGCATGACCGGCTCGGAATGAGTATTGACGATCAGCCCCTCCTCGACCGGGTACAGACAGGAAGTGACGTATTTTTTCCACCCGCCCCAGTTTTCCCGCGTTATCTCGACCGTGCACAGGCGGCAGTTTCCGGTCGGCTCGATGGCCTCGTGGTGGCAGAGAGCCGGGATATCGATACCCTGACGGCGAATGACCGCCAGAAGCATCTCCCCCTCCCGGGCCTTGACCGCCTTGCCGTTTATCGTTAAATTGACCATATCTTACCCATTCACTCTATGTCAATGGCATCATAAGTGCAGACAGCATAACAGGAGCCGCACTTGGTGCACAAATCCTGGTTGAGGACATGTTTCTTTTTCTTTTCGCCCGTTATGGCATCCACCGGACAGACACTGATACAGGCCAGGCAGCCGGTGCACTTGTCGTTTATGTCATAGGTGATCAACTCGCGACAGACCTTGCCCGGGCATTTCCTGTCCCTGATATGGGCCAGGTACTCATCCTCGAAATACATAACGGTGCTTAAAAACGGATTGGGGCCGGACTGGCCGAGACCGCACAACGAGGCACGGTGAATGACCTCGGAGAGGTCTCGCATGATGGCCAGATCCTTCTCTTCGGCGCGCCCCTCGCAAATTCTCTCGCACATCCGATGCAACTGAAAAAGGCCTTCGCGGCAGGGAACGCACTTGCCGCATGATTCATCGACCAGGAATTTCAGGAAATAGCGAGCTACGTCGACCATGCAGGTGCGATCATCCATGACGATCATACCGCCGGAGCCCATCATGGAACCGGCCTCGGTCAGGGTATCGAAATCGACCGAGAGATCGAGCTTTTCGGCGGGCAGGCAGCCACCCGAGGGACCGCCCGTCTGGACTGCCTTGAATTCCCGTCCACCCTGAATACCACCGCCGATATCATAGATTATCTCGCGCAGGGTTATCCCCATGGGCACTTCGATAAGACCGGTATTATTGACCTTTCCGGCCAGCGAAAAAGCCTTGGTGCCGGTGCTTTTCTCCGTCCCGATGGATGCGAACCATTCGGCGCCCCGGTCGATTATAACGGGCACATTGGCATATGATTCCACATTGTTGAGTACGGTCGGTTTATCATGCAATCCCCGGACCACCGACCGGATATATTTGGCCCGCGGTTCGCCGATTTCCCCGGCCACCGACTTCATCAGCGCCGATGACTCACCGCAGACAAAGGCCCCGCCGCCGCGGCTGATACCGATATCGAAACTGAAACCGGTCCCCAGGATATTTTCACCGAGAAGACCGCATTCGCGGGCCGCCTCGATAGCCTTCTGGAGATTGATCACGGCCAGCGGGTATTCCTCCCGGACATATATATAACCCTGACCGGATCCGACGGCGTAGGCACAGATAATCATCCCCTCCAGAACCGTGTGGGGATCCCCTTCCATAATACAACGATCCATGAAGGCTCCGGGATCACCCTCGTCACCGTTACAGAGAACATAGCGCACGTCGGAATCAATTTTGGCGCAGGTGGCCCACTTGCGACCGGCGGGAAATCCGCCGCCACCGCGTCCGCGGAGTCCCGAAGCCGTCACGGCGTCGATAACCTCCTGCGGTTTCATCCCGGTCAGAACCCGGGCCAGCGCCGCATAACCGTCACGGGCGACATAATCTTCCAGGGAATCCGGATCGATCTGCCCGACATTACGGAGGGCGATTTTTTTCTGGCGGGCATAAAATGGAATCTTTCGGTAGTCGACTATCTTCTCCCCGGAGGTTTCATCGGCATACAGAAGTTTATCGATCAGCTCGCCTTTGACCACCGTTTTATCGACAATATCGGCCACGTGGGCTTTTTTGACTTTAGAATAGAATATTCCCTCCGGTTCGATCACCACCAGCGGACCGCGGGCGCATAAACCATGACAACCGGTCTTCTTGACAGCCTCGACGGAAACGCCCTTGATCTTTCTGTCGGAGACAACCTTAATGAATTCCTCGAGAATCTCATCGGAGCCGCCGGCCAGACACCCCGGCCCGAGACAAACCATTATTTTCTTTTTATGGGCCCCGAGATTGTCCCGGCATTCCTCCCGCCAGCGGTTTAATTTATCGATGCTGTCAATTCGCATATCAATCCTTCTTCACCAGCCTCAGGACCCGGTCGCACCGGACGTTACCGTGATACTTGTCGTTGACAATCATGACCGGCGCCATGGCACACGCCCCGACACAGTTGACGACTTCAATGGTATACTTCAGATCGGGCGTGGTTTCACCGGCCTTGATACCCAGTCCGGATTCCAGTTGTTCGAGAATAAGGTCGGCACCCTTGATATGGCAGGCGGTTCCCTTGCAGACGCGAATGACCTTTTCACCCCGCGGCGTAAGGCTAAAAGCCTTGTAGAAGGTCGAGGCGCTGTAGACGGTACTGAGCGGGACACGCAGTATCCGGGCGGTTTCCTTTAAGGCCGCGACCGGCAGATACCTGAATTCCTTCTGGATATCCTGCAGCACGGCGATCAGCGATCCGGGTTCTTTCGGATTGCTTTCAAAGATATTTTCCAGTTTGCTTAAATCCGGAACCATACCAGCACCTCTAGACACGCACCTCGCCGGCGCACTTACGGCCCTCCTCGAAGGCCTTTTTGTTGACGGCGAGTAATTTTTCTTTTTTGCCCCCGCCCATCTTTAGCGTCAGCATTTTTTCGAGCATATCGAAACCGACGATGTCGGTAATCTGCACATAAGCGGCCAGCATAACCATGTTGGCCGCTTTGGGGTTGCCCACTTTCATGGCGATATCGTTGGCCGGCACGAGCACCTCGGTAATGTCATCGCGCCCCGAGGTAACATCGATAAGCGAGCTGTTTATTATCAGCAATCCCCCGGGTCTGATCATGGGCCCGAATTTATCCAGTGACGGCCGGTTGAAGACACAGGCCGACAGCGGGTTATTGATAATCGGGGAACCGATGCGCGCATCGGAGACAACCACCGTGCAGTTGGCGGTGCCGCCGCGCATTTCCGGGCCGTACGACGGAATCCAGACCACCTGGCGCCCCTCCTCCATGGCCGTGTAGGCCAGAAGCTGACCGGCGGTCATGACTCCCTGCCCGCCGAATCCGGCGAAAACGACTTCCTTCTGCTCAGCCATAATCACTCATTCTCCCGATCCGGATCCTTGAAAATACCCAGCGGATAGTACGGCTTCATGTCGCTTCCGACCCATTTGGTCGCTTCCGTCGGCGAGATACCCCAATTGGTCGGACAGGTGGAAAGCACCTCGACCAGCGTGAAACAGCGAGCTTCTTTCTGGAGCTGAAAAGCCCTCTTGATGATCCGCTTGGCGCTGACGATATGCATGGGCGTGTGCACCGCCGCCCGGGCCACGAACGACGGTGTCTTCAGGCTGGACAAAAGTTCGGCCATCCGCACCGGATAACCGGCCAGGGAAACATCCCGGCCGGCCGGAGTGGTCGTGGTCTTCTGCTGCGGCATCGTCGTCGGGGCCATCTGTCCGCCGGTCATACCGTAGATGGCATTATTGACGAAAATGGTCGTGAATTTCTCGCCGCGATTGGCGGCATGAACGATCTCGCCCATCCCGATCGAGGCCAGGTCACCGTCGCCCTGATAGGTAAAAACGATCATATCCGGGCGGGCCCGCTTGAATCCCGTGGCCAGCGCCGGCGCTCGACCGTGCGGCGCCTCCATGAAATCAACGTTGAAATAATTATATATCAAAACCGAACAGCCGACCGGGGCCACGCCGACAGCTCGCCCGCGTAGATTCAGTTCATCGAGCGACTCCGCCACCAGCCGATGGATGATACCATGCGTACATCCCGGGCAGTAATGCGTCTGAGCCTCCGTCAGAGACTCCGGCCGCTTGAAAACAGTCTGGGCGCTGGTTGCCATTATTACCTCACCTGTACCATCGGTTACTTTTTCTTCTCCAGCTGTCGGCGCACCTGTTCGATGACCTCATTGGGCGTCGGCACGATGCCTCCGGTATGTCCGAAAAACACGGCCTCACGCTGTCCCTTGAGACACCTTTCGACATCATCGATCATCTGCCCAGTACTCATTTCTATATCCAGGACAACTTCGATATTGTCTTTGGTGGCCTCCCTGAAAATCTCTTTTTCGGGAAAAGGGGCAAGCGTTATGGGACGGAAAAGACCGACAATTATGCCCTCTTTTTCCAGTTCGTCGATGGCCGTCTGGCAAATCCTGGCCATGGTGCCGTAGGCCACGATCAGCAGCCGGTTGTCGTCTCTGACCTTGTACAACTCATAACGGATTTCACTGGCCTTGACTTCTTCATATTTTTTTTCCAAAAGGAAACTGTTATCCTCCAGCGCCTTCGGATCCAGAAAAAGCGATTTGACAATTCGCGGCTTGCGATCTTTGGCTCCGTTTAAGGCCCAGTCGGATTTATCGGGATCATTGGGTTCGCGATGCTTGGAGGGAAATTCGACCGATTCCATCATCTGCCCGATCATACCATCCCCCATGACCATCACCGGGCCACGGTACTTATCGGCCAGGTCGAAGGCCAGTATAACCAGATCAACCGCTTCCTGCACCGAGGCGGGCGCCAGGACGATGAGATGATAATCCCCGTGCCCACCGCCTTTGGTGGCCTGGAAATAATCGGATTGGGCCGGCAGAATACCGCCCAGCCCCGGCCCGCCGCGGACAATATTGACGAATACGACCGGCAAATGCGCCCCGGCAATATACGAAATAGCCTCCTGCATGAGACTGATCCCCGGACTCGACGAGGTCGTAAAAACCCGCTTCCCGGTCGAGGCGGCACCGAAAAGCATATTCCCCACGGCCACCTCGGATTCGGCCTGAACGAAAACGCCGCCGACCTCGGGAAGCCGCCAGCAGAGATACTCGGCCACCTCGCTCTGCGGCGTGATCGGGTAGGCGAAATAATGAAGAGTCCCGGCACATATGGCCGCCTCGCCAATCGCCTCATTCCCCTTCATAAGTTTTTTGGCCATCTCGCTCTTCCCCGTTAATACTGGAATAATTTAAACGCCGTGCCGTGGTTGACGGCCTCAATGGCCACGTCAGGGCAGGTTATGGCGCATATTCGGCAGCCGATACATTTGGTCGGTTCATGCACCTGAGCATAAAAGTACCCTTTCAGATTAATCTCCCTGGACATGGAAATAATCTGCATCGGGCAGGCGTGAACACACAACTCACAACCCTTGCAATAATTCTTATCTATTCTGATACCGGGCATATATTATTCCTTCGGGATTTCTCCCCGCCTGTCGGTTGGTTTTGCACCGGTTTCCCAGGGCTTTAACATCGAGCGCGAAAGCGGCAGAACCGGACTCCCCTCGAGGCCGGGCTCACCGCCGGCCAGGAGCGCTTCGTTCATACTGACGAAAACCACCGGCAGGCCGGTCTGCCTGCCGACTTCCCGGGCCATTCGATATCCCTCACGGACGATCTCCAGATCAGTATCGTCAAGCATATGCGTATTGGAGACAAGACCGGTAAACTTCAGCCGGGCCTTCTGTTCGATACGTTTCATGGTGGCCACACTGCCGGCAACATCCGATGTCTGCGGGCGACGGCTGTTTAAAACCATGAACATGTCATAATCTTCGGGATCGAATTCATCCGATAACGAACCGAGCGCCCTGGTGCCCTGGGCATCGCCGCCAACATCGAGAATCAATGTTCCGCCGGGATGTTTGATGGCGCCTTTGATTTCCGGAAGCAGAATGGGCAGATCAGCATAAAACTGCCCGTCTTTGGGAGCTATTACTTTTATACCCAGGTTTTCCAGTTCTTTTTGAGCTTCACGTGAGCGGAAATATGGATTAACCAGGTCCAGGTCGGCCAGGGTCACCGCGAGAGATTGCGAAGCGACAAGATACTTGCCCATATTAACAGCCACTTCGGTCTTCCCGCTGCCGAATCCGCCGACTATGGCAATAACCGAATGCGACATAACCGGATAGACGATTTTATAATCTTCTGCCATAGCTGATATACTCATCGGGATAAACAACACCTTGTCTTTAACAGCGAGGCATACAGTCTGTCGCTCGATTCATATCTGCAGGATTTATAATCAGGGCGAGCATTCATAAATGATACTACTCCTTCATCAACCGCTTCCTGCCATCAAATATTACGCATATGTTTAACAAAGTCAAGGGTCTATTGTGAAAAAAATCACTTAAAGTTGCCGATTCCCATTATAATGCAAAAACTTCGATAAATAACACGAATGATATCATCGGTCTCCGGCTCGGTCGACCATAAAAAAAGCCTGCTGGCGGTGCATAAGAGGCGAAATCAATTACAAATCCGAAATTGACGGGGATAAAAACCCAAACGCTCCGGCCAACAAGGTCATCGCAATATATTCGGCTGTCTTGGAAGCAGTATCAGGAAAAAAATCGGCCCTGGCCGGATATCCTGCGGCACCAAACGCAAACGAGGACGGGCAATATCAGCCCCATCCCTCAAGCGAACGAAAATTCTTATATTGCGCGCTTTCGGAGAAAGTTTGCGGATCACGAAGATACATCAGGATACCATCGATCATATGAATATGGTTCTTTTCCTCACCGGCGATTTTTAGCAGAAGCGCTTTCTTGGCCTCATCGGGTTCCTGCCCCGCCTTTTCCCGATAAAAAGCCTCTGACTGTTCCTCCGTCCGGAGCGCTTTGGTCCAGGCTTCGATGACATCCTGTCCGAATGGCTGGACACTGGTGTGGCGAGCTAAATCCTCGAAAATATTCTTGACCCGGGCCAGCGTTTCCGAGCCCATCAAAGCCTTACCGCCGGAAAGATCATCAGGATCACTCTTGAGCCGTCGGAAATACTCATAATGCCGACCTTCCTCCTCGGCCAGTTGCTCGAGGACTTTCTTAAGTTCCGAATCGGTTGTCCCGGCGGCCAGATTCTCGTAATAAGCCTTGCCGTCCTGTTCCATTTTCATGGCGAATTCAATTATATCCATTTTTGTATCCTCTTCCCGAGTTTAAATGAGCCGTCGAAATCTTTCTCTGGTTGCGAAAGATATAACATATTCCGACGGCAAAGTCAAAACCTAATAATTCGATCATATAATGATTACGAATTCAGACAGGAAACAGGCAGTAACATCCCGAAAATTATTCGCCGGCCGGGATTAAATCGGGATCGGAGTATATTATCCTTTCCAGAAAAGAAATAACCTTCCATCCGTAATAAGCATCTGTTTTCCGGTAAACCCTGTCTTTGAGAGCCTCATCCAGGCTGACGAAATCATACCCCTCATCATGAAGAACGGTCAGGAGGTCATCGAGAAAAAGACCGTTGAGCCGATTGGACCGCAACTCGACAATTTGCTTAATCGGCCGCCCCATGATATCGACGGCCAGAGATTCGGCGTCTTCCAGGCGTGCCATAACATGCGAAATATATTCGGTCCCCAGCTGGATGAAGGTCAGACTGTCCTGGCTGTTGAGATTCTTTTCCAGAGAGAGATTGAAAACGAAATCCTCGGTGACCACCGAGCTATGGGCGATTTTGATATCTCTGTCATGGAGGAACTGCTCGATCCGGAGCCTGATCTCCGGGCGCTGGCCATAGTGAAGATAGGGAAACCTGAAATACCGTTCCTTCTGCTTAAAAGAAACGAGCAGATCCTCAAGCGTCTCGTCCCCCCGGGCGATATCATCGATAAATATCTCGACCGGGACACCGGTCACGTCCTGACCGGTGTATGTCATGGAGCCGAGAATATGCCCGGCCTGGAGCCAGTCGGCCAGGATATCCCAGCCCGATTCGATATTGTCGCCAACGACGAAACCGGCCGCCTTGGCCTCGTGCGATTCAAGAGCCGATAGAATCTCCTGGTTGATCCATTTGCGCTCTTCCCTTTCGTAGACTCTTTCGCCCGGGACGATATCAAAGGTTATGCAGACATATTTATCAGGCTGTTTTGTTTCCGGCGCTGGTTCCTTTTTTTCCTGAGCCATAAGCGATAAAGAAACGGCCCCCGCAACCAGGATCATAACCGCCACGGCGAGTAAAGATTTATTCATACCCGATAAATAATGGTTCGCCGCGGTGGGGTCAATAAAAAACGGAGCCCCTGGTTACCGGAAAACGCCGAAAAGAAAGGGCTGCCCGGCGGCGCAAATATGTCTTGACAGACCCGAATCCGGGCTTAACTTTTCATTTAAGGGATTTAATTTATATACATTACAAGTTGGCATCGGT